>PVBE010785486.1_pt1 | contig 24450 bp, 21 predicted proteins | sample 1631181 | NCBI WGS metagenome assembly PVBE01 (sample SAMN08397723, study PRJNA350692) | Marine metagenome, whole genome shotgun sequencing project. | isolation source: water | place: Pacific Ocean | collected 2012-04 | reverse complement strand
CGCCGTTCCAGTCGAGGACACACAAGAGCGCCTCACAGTTGGCGCATGGATCTCCTTCCACGCCCCCGTCGTTCGGCATGGCGGCGACCGGCACATCCAGCGGATCAGGAACGTCGACGTCACGTGCGGCGTCTAGACCCACATCCTCGGGCGGCTCGAGATCCACTGCATTGGTAGCGCAACCGAACGTGACGACCGTAAGCACGGAAACAAGAATAGCTCTCATCTGGACTGCCTCGCGCGAATGCTGCGGGACCGAGGGTAGCTCTGGGGAGGCGCGGTCGGAAGTCCCACCTGCCGCCTGGGTGTCTCCCGGCGCAGGCAGTGGGTGAATCTGCCACCGAGATCGAATTGGACGCGGGTCAGCGGTGCCTCTCGGCGCTGCGCCTACGCTCCCAGATGTCGAATCTCACCTGGGCCAGCGCCTGTGGCCATCGATGAAGTCTGAAGGATCCGTCATCCCCGAATCATCGTTGGGACAATCGTAGCCATTGCCACCCGGAGGTTGAAGCTCGTCCCAGCGCATTTCGAAGTGAAGATGTGCGACCCACGCGCCATCTGCATCGCCGATTTCCCCGACCTTCATCCCGCGGATGACGATGTCTCCGACGCCGACGTCGATCTGTGAGAGGTGGGCGTACTGTGTCTGGATGACCTCGTATTGAGGCGTTCCGGCCCCGGGAATCTCATGTTGAATGAGAATCACGTCCCCCCAGCCGCGTCCAGCCCCGCCCGCAAAGACGACAACACCGTTGGCGGAAGCGTAGACCGGATCACCGAAGTCCGTGTTTCCACCGCCATCTCCATTCCAATCTTCACCGCAGTGGCGGCCCGCGGCGCTCGGCACCGCAAAATCCTGCGCGTTGTAGTGGCCGTCCCCGTCGCGAGCCTCGGTTACAGCGCCGTCACCACCTGCCCTGATCGGTGTGCCGACGGGGTAATCGAAGCCGTCCACCCCGTCTCCGGGGTCGCCGCCGCCGCCGCACACCACGCCAGCGTCCTCGCCATGATCGCAGTTCTCGACACCCCAATCCGGTCCTGGGCACGCGGCGAGGTTCGCCTCGTTGCCCGCACACGCCACGTCGTCGAGCCAGATTGGATCCCGGCCCTGGCCAAACGCGGCTCGGCTCCGACCCTCAGCTCCATCGACAGGCCGGCCCAGTTGCCGACAAACGACGCGAGCGTCGTTGTCGTCCCATGAGTCGTCACACACCGTACCCCACCGATTGTTGTGGCAGACCTCGACCCTGCCCTCATTCTGATTCGCGCCACCAACCAAGCGCACGGACCCTTCGTCGCACTGCTCGCCAGCCAGACACCGGTCATTCTGCCCCTGGGGACGAACGTCGCATCCGTTTGCGCACTCCTCGCTCTCCACGTACCTGCCCGCTGTACAGCGAAAGAGCGTATCCGCGTCGCGCCCTACTGGCCCCCCGCAATAGAGGCCATCCTCGCCATTGGGACACTCGTCGTCCTCTACGCATCGTTCGTTCTGACAACTCCCGTTGCCACAGGCCATTCCGTCTGTGTCGCGGTCGCATGCACGGTTCTCGTCGCGCGAAGCCTCACGCCCGTCGCGACAATGACGGATGGTCCTGCTCTGAGTCCCGGACTCGTCGCAGTCGTCCGAGAACCCACCGCAAACGCCATAGTTGCCCTCGGCAATGATGTCGCCCTCGGTGTCTCGAGCGCAGTCGCGACCCTCATCCCTGACCACCTCGCGTCCCCCGCTGCAGATGCGCACGGTTCGTGACTGGTTCCCGCTCTCGTCGCACCGATCGGAGAAACCTCCGCACGCTCCGTATTGGCCCTCCGAGACAACGTCGCCATCGGTCTCCCTGTGACACTCTTCGGTCGAGACCTCCTGAACCGGCTGGTCGCCTCTGCAGACGGTCACGCTACGCTGGCGCTCGCCTGCCTCGGCGCATACGTCAGCGTAGACGCACTCTCCCCAGTCGGAAGCGGCCAGTTCGAAGCCGTCCTCGCGCCCATCGCAGAGACCGAGCGGCTGGCAGGTACCGGCGGCGCACGCCAAGCGCTCCCCGCACGCGCGGCCATTGGTATCGCGAAGACACGCTCGTTCTTCCACCTGCTCCTGGCTCTGACCCTGCTGGCACCTATCCCTGCGCCGGACTTCCAGACCGGCTTCAGCGCAGTCGTCCGCAAAGCCCCCACACTCGGACCAACGTCCCCAGTCGGAATCCAGCTCCTCATCGAGGCGGCCATCGCAGTCGTCGTCGACGCCATTGCATTCTTCAGCGGTCGGTGCGACGCCCTCGCAGGCTTGCCAGACTCCGTTCATGCAAGACTGCCGCCCAAGTTCACATTCACCCTCGCCGACGCCGCACTCTCGCGCCCCCTCGACATCGCAGACGCAGCCCTCGTTCACGGACCCGTCGCAGTTGTCGTCTTCGGCAGTGCCACAGTCCTCGGCCGCAGCCGGATGAGTACTCGGGTTCAAGTCGTCACAATCCCAGTCGCCACAACCTTCGGTGGACGAGAATCCGTCCCCGTCCCCATCTATGCAGCCCTCAGGAAGTTGACCCGCCGCGTCCGCCCCCCCGTCCGCCCCTTCTGGTTCTCGACTGTCGGGCATAAGCTCCGCGTCGGAAGCTGCATCGGGAGCAAGCCGCGAGTCAGGGCCGGCCCCCGCGTCTACAGCCGCACCGGTGTCCGACGCGCAAATGCTGTCGACACATCTAGCACCGGCGTTGCAGGTGCCGTTCGGATAGCACTGTTCTCCTAGCTCCCCTTGCGGTGCGGGCACATCCGCATCGGCCAGCGTGCCTTCGGCCTCGCAGCCGAGGAACGAGAATGCCATCATGGCGAGCCCAAGAGTCAAATAGCGCACAGTTGCCTCCGCGTCTGAACCTAGCAAGGTGGCGGACCCCGGCCGAGGCGTCAAGGCTTCCGAAGAACCCGGCACGGCTCAGTCTCAGCCCTTTATCTATAGCTTGCGGCCGAGGTTGATGAGTGGACGCGCGACCCGGAATCCGCGATCCTCCGTCCGGTCATTCGGGGGCCTTCCGAGCCGGGACATGGAGCGGCAGTAGGGAAACATGACTCGAAAACTCCCACCGCGAATCACGCGGCGTGAACCCTCAGCTGGACCGGCCGGGTCTGTAGCCTCATCAGATGGGTAAACGCCGTACCAGTCGTGGCACCATTCCCAGACGTTGCCGTGCATGTCGTACAGTCCCCATGGGTTTGCTGGCTTCTCGCGCACGGGATGGGAGCATCTGCCTGAATTGGAATTGAACCAAGCGACTGCCACCGGGCCAGCCTTAGTCCACCAATACGGAGTGTCCCCCGACCAGTAGGGAGTGATCGTATCCGCTCTGCACGCGTGCTCCCACTCGGCCTCGGTGGGGAGCCGGTAGCCGCAGGCATCGGGGACTAGCGCCTCGCCGCTGTAGGCGGGGACCAGGTCCTCACGCACCGACAGCGCGTTGCAGAAGGCCGCCGCTTCGCCCCAGGAGACCTGCTCGACGGGCAAGAGGCCGGCGCCCTTGAAGAGAGAGATCCACTTGCTCTTGGAGGGACGCTGACCGGTCACTGCGCGGAACTGGTCCTGCTGAGCCGGCTCACCTCTCAACACACTGAAATCATTCAACTCCAATTCTCAATCACTCTTCTACAAGAAGAACCCGGGCCACTATCAGCGCTACCGGACCGGCTGCGGCCGCGACCGCCGGCTGAAGGAGATCTGGTGCACCTCCGGTCACTGACCCTGTTAGATTCCTGGCGGGACGCGGAGACTTTCGATTGCAGACCAGAGCCTGGTGGCTCGTCGCCCTGCTCGGGGTGGCGTGCGACGACGGGCCGGAGGAGCGCGCGGTGGCGGCGGATGCTGCGACCGTGAGCGTCGACGGCACCCTCGGCTGCGCGCCCGTCGACGAGACCTGTAACGGCGCCGACGACGATTGCGACAACCTCATCGACGAGGGCACCCGGAACGCATGTGGGCTGTGCGGGGCGGAGCCGCGGGAGGTCTGCAACGGGGCCGACGACGACTGCGACGGAGCGGTCGACGAGGCGGTCCTGAACGCCTGTGGTGGTTGCGGTGCGGCGCCTCAGGAGCTGTGCAACGGCGCAGACGACGACTGCGACGGCGCGACCGACGAAGGCGTCAAGAACGCCTGCGACGGCTGTGGCCCGGTGCCGCCCGAGGTCTGCAACGAGGCGGACGACGACTGCGACGGCGAGGCCGACGAGGGGGGTCCTCAACGCGTGCGGCGCGTGCGGCGTGACCCCAGGCGAGGTCTGCAACGGTGAGGACGACGACTGCGACGGCGAGACCGACGAAGGCGTGGCCAACGCCTGCGGCTCCTGCGGGGTGGTCCCGGAAGAGGTCTGCAACTTCACGGACGACGACTGCGACGGGCAGGTGGACGAGGGGCTGCGCAACGCGTGCGGAGCCTGCGCGCAGGTGGCCGAAGAGCGCTGCAACGATCGGGACGACGACTGCGACGGCGCCACCGACGAGGACGTGCTCAACGCCTGCGGCCAATGCGGGGCGGCGCCGGAGGAGCGCTGCAACTTCGTCGACGACGACTGCGATGGCCAGATCGACGAGGGCGGGCTGCGCAACGCCTGCGGGGAGTGCGGGGCGCTGGTCGAGCGCTGCAACGGCCTCGACGACGACTGCGATGACGAGACCGACGAAGGCCTGCTCAACGCCTGCGGCCGCTGCGGCGACCTGCCGGTGGAGGTGTGCAACGGCCGCGACGACGACTGCGACGAGCGCGTCGACGAGGACCTGCGACTGAACCGCTGCGGCGTGCCCTGCGTCGAAGAGCCGGTCGAGGTCTGCAACGGCCTCGACGACGACTGCGACGGCACCCTCGACGAAGACCTGCCGGTGAACGCGTGCGGAGAGTGCGGCCCGCCGCCGGAGGAGGTCTGTAACGGCGAAGACGACGACTGCGACACGGAGACGGACGAGGGCTTCGAGCTCAACCTGTGCGGCGGATGCGGCGACGCGCCGGTCGAGCGGTGCAACGGCGAGGACGACGACTGCGACGGCAGCGTCGACGAGGACTTCCGCGTCGGCCGCAGCATCGACCACTGCAGCGGCTGCGGCGACGCGTGCTCACGCAACAACGCCACGCCGGAGTGCATCAACCGCCGCTGCGTGCTCGTCGCGTGCGACGCGGGCTTCCGCGACGAGAACCGCGAAGTCGAGGACGGCTGCGAGGTGGAGGCGCCGCCGCGGGGCACGATCTTCGTCAGTGCCGCCGCCGACGCGGGCGGCGACGGGACCGATGAGCGCCCGTTCCAGACGATCCTGCGGGCGCTGGAGGACATCGAGCCGGACACCCGCGTCGTCGTACGGCCGGGTGTCTACGTAGGCGTCTTCGCGGTCTCCGTCGTCGGCGTCTCCATCGAAGGTGGGCCGGGCGTCGTCATTCGCCCCGCGGACGACGGTCGAAGCGGCGATGTCGTCGTCATCGAGGCGGACTACGCGAGCCTCTCTCGCGTCCGGGTCGACGCGAACGGCACCCGGAGCCCGGGCATTCGGTTGAGGTGCCAGACCGGGTGCAGCGCGGTGGGAAACGAGGTGGTCCGGGTGGACGGCGGGAGCTCCGTCAACGACGCGCACGGGATCTACGTAGACGGGGGCGACGGCGTGAGCGTGGTGGACAACCTGGTGCAGGGGGTGACGCTCGGCCCGCCCGTCGGTCGCGGACACGCCGCGCGCGGGATCACCGTGTCCGAAGCCAGGGCGGTCGTCTCCGGCAACCTGATGATCGACCTTCAAGGTGGGGACGGTCGAATCGCTGGGGGCGACTCGTCCGGCGGAGAGGCGTCAGGCATCTACCTGTGGCGTGCCGATGGTTCGGTGCTGAGCGGGAACAGCGTCCGCGGTCTCCAAGGTGGAGAGGGCCCAACTCGGGCGACGGGCGGGGCAGCGATCGGGATCGCCGTTCACGAGACGAACGATCTGACGATCGACGGCGCTGGCGACGACCTGGAAGGAGAACCCGCGACGATTCGACAGCTCCGGGGAGGGCTCGGGGGGGAGAACGGGACTGCGGGGTATGCCGCCGGCGTCATCATCATCAGCTCGACCAGGGTTTCGCTCGCCGGGGTCCGAGTCCGAGAGCTGGTCGGCGCGACGGGGCGCCCAGGGGCGAATGGCGGACTCGCGATGGGCCTGTACCTCGAATGGGTCCAAGGCCTGCAAGTCACGGGCATGACGGTCGACGAGCTCAGCGGCGGGAGCGGTGGCCGAGGCGCCCCGCGCGGCCCGACCTTCGGCTTCCTGTTGGGACGGGAGCTGGACGACATCCTGGTCGACGAGACGAACCTGGTCGAGGGCGAGCCTGGCTTCGTCGCGTATGGCGTCGCCGGGCAGGTCCGGGTCGAGGGTCTGCACATGCGTGAACCCGTCATGACCAGCAACCTCGGGCGCATCGTGCTCGTCGACGTGGTGGCTCCGATCGTCGAGGGGAACCACGTAGTCGGGCCGGTCGGCCCCGCCGGTAACACGACAGCGGTCGAGGACGGAGCGACAGTCGGGCACGAAGCCGTCGGGATTCGGCTCCGGCGCGTCGCTGGCGCGGCCATCGTGCGTGACAACGTGATCGAGCGAGCGACCGGCGGGCGTGGGGGCTCAGTCAACCGCCGGGGCGGCGTGGCGGTCGGGGTGATGATCGAAGACTGCGACGACCCGATCCAGGTGACGGGGAACACCATCCGAAGTCTTCAAGGCGGTCCGCCCGGCGGTGACAATGTCGAGCAAGGGGGCGCGACCGGGGTCTGGGTGGCCAACAGCGCGCTCATCGCGGCGAATAACGTGGTCACCACGCTGGAAGGTTCGGGTTCGGCGGGCATCTTCCTGGACGACGAGGTTCGGTTCGCGGACATCTACCGCAACTCGTTCTACGACCTCCGGAAGACACTCGAGGACTCCGCCGCCTCCGGGGTCTACGTCGAGGCCGGACCCAACCGGGACATCCGCGTGTCGGACAGCGTCTTCGAGTGGATGGGCTGGGCGGTCAACGCATCGGAGGGCGACGCGCGCGTGGACTACATCGCGACGCGCGAGATCGGTGACGAGGACATCCAGCCGGGGGTCGGCAACTACGGAGACCACGTCATCGCGCTCGAGGCGACCTGCTTCGTCCAGGCGCTCCTCGGTGACTTCAGCCTGGTCCCCGGCTCGCCGTGCGTCGACGCCGGCGATCCCGTGCGCGGGTGCGGTGAGGAGCCGGGAGGCGAGGCGTGTGTGCCGGACCTCGGGCACCTGGCCAGCACGGCGGAGGCGCGTCCATGAAGCAAGGTCGACACAGCGAGACGGCGGAGGGCATGGCGGCCATTCGTGCGCTATTCGCGCGCTTTCCCCCACGCGACCGGCTGGTCGAGGACATCTACGCGGAGCACTTCGTCGTCGGGCGCTACAAGCCGCTGCGCGGGCTGGTCCGGAGCCGAGTGGGTCGGGGCGTGATCCGCCGGGCGGTGGACGCGATGAACCCGGGCGCCCTCTCGTATGTGGAGCTGCGCCACCGCGTCTTCGACGAGGCGCTCGGGACGGCGTTGGCGGGCGGCGCGCGCACGGTGGTGGTCCTGGGGGCGGGCTTCGACGCGCGAGCGCTGCGGTTTCGCCAGGACGGGGTGCGCTTCGTCGAGATCGATCACCCGGACACTCAGGCGAGCAAGCGGGCGGTGCTGCAGGAGCGCGGCTGGTGGTCGAATGAGTCGGACCACGAGCTCTGCGCGGCCGACCTGGAGGTGACGCCCCTGCCCGAAGTGCTGGCTCGGATCCCGGCCCCGGAGACGGACGTCTTCATCGTCTGGGAGGGCGTCGCCTGGTACCTGAGCGAGCAGGCGGTGCGCAGCACCCTGGAGGCCCTCTCCGCCTGGTCGCGCGGCCGGGTGCGGCTGGTCTTCGACGCGATCGACCTCGACGTGGTGGACGGGCGCCGCACGGACTGGCCGGCGCGCGCCCACCGCAACTACTGCCGCAGACTGGGCGAGCCCATCCGCTGGGGCATCGAGCGCGCCGAGGTCGGGCGCTTCCTCGAAGAGTGCGGGTGGCGGCTCGTCGACCTGACGGGCGCCAAGGAGGCGTGGCGCGCGCGGAAGGACCCGGCCACGAAGCTGCGCGGCGCGATGCCTTTCATGTTCTTCGTGACGGCTGAGGGGGACACCCTCTGAGGCCGGGACGCGATAGCGCCGAACAGGTCAGGTGCTCGCAGACTGCGCGGGTCGAATCGGGAGCGCGACCTCGAAGGTGGACCCGTGGCCGACGGCGCTCTCGGCGGTCATCGAGCCGCCCAGCATCTCGCACATGTAGCGGCAGATCGTCAGCCCCAGCCCCATCCCGCCGTGCCTGCGAGTGGTGGACTCGTCGGCCTGGGCGAAGGGCTGAAACAGGCGGCCGAGCTGTTCGGGACCGATCCCCACGCCGGTGTCGGAGACCGAGACGACGAGCGTCGCCTCGCCGTCGAGGTCCTCACGGCGGGCGTGCAGGCGAATCTCGCCCTCCAGGGTGAACTTCAGCGCGTTGTCGAGCAGGTTGGAGAGCACCTGGCGCAGCATCCCGCCGTCGCTGCGCACGACGCCGACATCCTGCGCGACTTCGACGGAGAGTGCGTTGCCGCTCTGCTGGAGCCTCGGTTGCAGCCGGTCGACCACATGATCGATCTGGGCGGCGACGTGCACGTCCTCCCAGGAGACCGTGGTCCGCCCGACCTCGATCTCCGCCAGGTCGAGCACGTCGGTGATCAGGCCGAGCAGATGGTGGGCAGAAGCGCTCACCTTCTGGAGGTCGCCGAGCAGCGTGGCGTTGCCGAGCGCCTCGGCGTCCTCCTCGAGCAGGCCCGCGTAGCCGATGATCGCGTTGAGTGGCGTGCGCATCTCGTGGCTCATATTCGCCAGGAAGCGAGACTTGGCGCGGCTCGCCTCGTTCGCCGCGTCGCGGGCGACCACCAGCGCGGCCTGCACACGGCTCCGTTCGGCGATCTCGAGCTGCAGCTCGTCGTTCGTCCGCTGCAACTCCGCGGTGCGCGTCTCGACCTGCTCCTCGAGCGAGTCGAGCACCTCCTCGAGGCGTCGCTGGTTGTGTTGGCGCTCGACGAGGTCGCGGTCGCGCTCGCTCGTGAGCGACCGCACCTCAGCGGCGAGGGCGTCGCGCTCCTCGACCAGTCGGGCGTGCTCCGTGTCGGGGTCTGCCACGAGCACGACCATACCAACGTCCGTCAGGGCGCGGGAGCAGGACTGTCGTCTCGCCTTAGGGTCCGCGCAGGAACAACTCCGGGCGTCGAGCGCACTCCTGTCGCATCTCGCGGCTTTCGTCCTCGCTCTCTCGGTCGCCGTACCTCTGGTACGGCTCGGTCGGTCGCTGCGGGCGCGCTCGCGATATACGACAGGATTGCGCCCTCGCTATCCGAAGTTATTCCTGCGCGAACCCTCAGCCGATCAAGCGCCGAGCGCCCGAACCTGGTCGGCGATGGTCTCGATGGACGCGCGGTCGCCCACCTGCGACGAGTAGTGGGTCCAGGCGACCTCGCTTCCCGCCCGGAGCAGGATGGTCGCGGGTGAGGCGAGCACCTTCGTGCGCGTCTGGTGCAGCAGCCCGACGCGCTCCAGCTCAGCCTCGGGCGCGCTGAGGAACGTCCCGACGAGGTCGTCGTTCAATCGACGCTCGGCGCCCACAACCTCGGGTGCGTCTATCGAGATGGCCCACAAACCGCCCTGAGCGGATTCGAGAGCGCGGCTGACGGCTCCGAGACCTCGGAGCTGCGCCATGCACGTCTTTCACCAGAACCCGCGAAAGAACACCAGCAGGAGCGGGCCCTGCGCGAAGCCCGACGGAGAGAGCGCGACCCCGTCAGCACGGATGAGCTTCAGGTCCGGGAACCGCTGCCCGACCTGAACGCGAGTGTCGTGGTCCGGGAGGTCAATGGCCCGGAGCACTCGCTCCATCTTGTCCTCGTAGTCGCTCACGGCCCGAGTCTACCCCTGGCGCGAGGAGAGGTCGAGGTGGCGCGCGGGCGCGAGCAACCACGCTATTTTGGCGATGTGGGAGAAGACCATCTTCACATGTCCAACCGGGGACTGCGGGCGAAGTACGACGTCACCGGGCGCTTCTACGACTTCCTCGACTACTACTGGGAGCGCCAGTACCGCGTCTGGCGACCGAAGCTGCTCGCAGACATGAGCGGGCGGATCCTCGAGGCCGGCGTCGGCACCGGGCGGAACCTCCGGCACTACCCACCGGGCGTCGAGGTGGTCGCGATCGACCTCAGCCCGCGGATGCTCGCCGTCGCTCGCCGCCGCGCGCGCAACGCCGCGTGTGACGTGTCCTTCGCGCTCGACGACGCGACCCTGATGCGCACGGTCCCGGACGCATCTGTGGACTGGGTCGTGTCGACCTTCATGTGCTGCGTGATGCCGGACGAGCTCCAGCCGCGGGCGCTCGAACAGATGGCACGGGTCATCCGCCCCGGCGGGCGGCTTCGTTTGCTCGAGATCGTCTACTCCAAGTCCGCGCGGATCCGGCGCCGCCAGGAGCGCTTCGCGGCCTTCGTCGAGAAGGTCTACGGCGCGCGCTTCGACCGGGAGACGCGCCGCCACGTCGCCGAGAACCCCGACCTCGAGATCACGGGCACGCGCTTCGTCAAGGACGACACCTACCTGGTGATCGACGGCCGACGCAGATGATCACGGCGCCGGCGTGTTGACGTACGGCGCGTACTCACGACACGGCTGACCACGCAGGCGGTTGCACGCGGGCTGCGCGGTCGGCACCTCGACGTCGGGCAGCACGGGCAGCACCACGCTCGACGAGAAGGCCGCGTCGTGCCCGAGGTCGTGGGTCGGAGGGCTGTCGAATTCAGTGAGCAGGAAGCGCCACTCGGCCATGCTGTCGCCCGGCGTGTCGACGGTGAGCCGCACGCGTGAGCCGGCGCGGAAGATGTGGGTGAACGGCATCAGCTCGACGCGGGTCTCGGTCCACTCGCCAGGCACGAGCGGCTCGACGCTCTCCTCGGTGTGCGCCTTGACGGGGCGCAGCTCGGTGGCGTCTTCGCGCAACCCTCGATGGCTCGCCCGCAGCCAGCCGGCCTGGACGTATTGCTCCATGCCGTCCTCCCGAACCTCGCTGAGCATCACCTCGAGGTCGGCGTCATCGGCCGTCGAGCGCAGCCACAGGTCGACGCTGCCGTGGCCGACCATCACGAGGTCCTCGGGGAGCGGGGCGGTCAGGAACGAGGCCGCCTTGCCTTCGACGGGAGGCCGCCAATCCCAGTCGGGTTGCAGCGAGTTGACCGAGCCGCTGCCCAGCGTGCCGCGCGTCCCCGCCTCGGGATCGTGCTCGAAGGCGCTCGCCCCGCCGTCCGCACCCGGCCGCTCCCGATCGAGGCGCCCCTCGGGATGGAAGTACCACCGCCTCGCCACCGTCCCCGGGATGGGCCACGACTCGAAGCGCTCGGAGAAGCTGCCCTGTGGTGCGCCGGGCTCGACCGACTCGGGCGCCCCCGACTCGAAGATGATCTGAATGGGCGGCTCGGCCTCGTAGGCGGCCTTGGCGGCCTCGAAGTCGTCGGGGTCGAGCCGCGGCTCGGGCAGCGCGAGCGGCGCACCGAAGACCTCGTCCATGAACGACGGAACCAGGGCGGTGACCGCCTCGTCGATGACCGGCGCCTCCCGCGCGACGTAGAGCGACAGGAAGTTGTGCCACTCGCGCAGGGCCTGCGGCGCGAACCCGTCCATGTGCACGCCGTTGGTCGCGAGCATCTTGAAGACGGGGGCGCTGGTGAACTTGTCGGCGAGCACCGGGAAGTGCGGGCCGGTCTGCTCGTCCTGCCACTGCCCGACCATGAAGACCGGCACCTCGATGAGGTCGACGAAGGTGCTGGGATCCACCGGCGCTGCGACCTCGTCGGTGTAGTAGGGGTTGTCGAGGGCCTTGGCGACGGCGTCTTCCTTCTGGCCGTGCAGCAGCTGGTTCTCCTCACAGATCGTGTCGCCGGTGTCGACGACGTCCTGGATCCAGCCGTGGCCGTAGGGTGCGGCCCGGTCGAGCACGAAGCGGATCCAGCTCAGCGCGAAGCCGTCGTTGTAGATGCCGCCCGGCACCAGGGTCGACGAGACGGTGTCGGCGATGACGGACATCGGCGCGATGGCGGCCAGGCTCGGAGGCCGGGTCGAGGCGACGAAGAGCTGGGTGATGCCGGGGAAGGAGAGGCCGACCATGCCGACCTTCCCGTGCTTCGCCCAGGGCTGCCGGGCCACGATCTCGATGACGTCGTAGCCGTCGAGCAGCTGTGGCTTGTCGAAGTAGTCGTACGCTCCGCCCGAACAACCGGTGCCGCGCACATTGACGCCCACCGCGGCGAAGCCCATCACTCCGGCGAAGATGCCGGACGGGAAGTTGGGCGCGTTGCAGAAGACCGGATACGCGTCGCAGAGCAGCGCAGCCACGCCGCCGAGGGGCTCTCCCGGCCGTGAGGGGCTGTAGCCGGAGTAGTTGACGAGCGTCGGGTAGGGGCCGTCCTCCACGGGTCCGGGCAACGACACGAAGATGGAGAGGGTCGTGCCATCGCGGGTCGTCAGATAGCCGAAGCCGGGTTGGAGCGTCTGCTCGTAGAACGCGGGATCCGGCAGGCTGTTCTCCCAGGTCATCACGTTCAGGTCGGTCACCGCCTGCTCGGGGTCGGAGGCGGCGCGCGCGGTGTAGCCGTCGCCGGGCTCGAGCTGCCGGAACTTGATGCTGCCGAGCGCGTCGCTCTCCGCTTCGGCGACCACCTCGCCCGCGGGCGACAGGATCTCGAACGCGGTGCCCGGCTCGGAGCGCCAGATGGCGATGTACTCGACACCAGCGCGCACCTCGAATGGCAGGTCGGGTCCGCCGGCGTCGGGCTCCCCCGCGTCGGGCGCAGGAGACCCCAGGAGAAACGCGTCCGACAGAGCCGCGTCGTCTCCGTTGTCGGCGTCGACGGGCGCGCCATCCGACGGCGTCTGATGCGCGTGAGCGCCGCCGCCCGGTGGCTCCTCGCAACCGGCAGCGAGGAGCGTCACGAGGGCGCACGCGAAGCGCAGCCGGGTTCGGTGTTCATTCATGCTCGTCAGGATAGGGGAGAGTCGGCGGTGCCGTCTGTTTCAGACGGTCAACCGGCGGACGGGAGGGCGCCGACGGGGAGCCGCTCGCCGTCGCGGCCGATGATCTCGCCGACCCCGACGCCTTCGCCCTGCCTCCGGGTTCTTGACACCTCGCGCGCGCCACGGCAAGTGAGCGTGGTGGAGGACGGACAGAAGAAGAAGCGCGGCGGCTGGCGCATCGTGGCGGTCGCGTTCGCGCTGCTCGCGGCGGCGCTCTGCGTGCTCTGGTCGGTCTACGCGCCGAAGGTCAAGGAGATGGCCGCGGACGCCGAGCGCATCAGCGCGACGGCGAAGACGCTGGTCGCCTCGGAGCAAGGCGAGCTCGACAGCATCCGGCACGAATACACAAGCGGCCGGTGGGTCGTCTTCGTCGAGTGGCATCCCACCGTCGAGCAGACGCCCGAGCAGATGGGCGCGGCGATGGACCGCCTGTGGCCGAAGCTGAAGCCGCACATCCCCGAGCGATACGCCACGACGGTGCTGGCGGTGCCGACGAAGAAGGAGGGGATCGAGATCTCCACCAAGACTGGCCCCTGGCACCGCTACAAGCTGTATCGCGTCTTCGGGCTGCCGCTCGACGAGGCCCGGTGACGCGGGACTCGCGCGGCGCGATCCTCGCCTGCTACGCGGTCGCCTTCGCGGCCGGCGTGGCCACGTTGCACTCCGTCGAGGCCGAGCCGCTCTGGCGCCTGGCCGCGGCCGACCTGGCGGCCACTCTGGTCGTGTTCTGCTTCAGCCGCGCCTTCGACAACTCCAGCTTCTTCGACCCCTTCTGGAGCGTGGTGCCGGCGCTCTTCGTCGTCTTCTGGTTGCTCGAGCTGCCGGACGGCAACCCGCTGCGCGCGACCGTCGTGTGTCTGCTCGTCTTCGCCTGGGGCATCCGCCTGACGTTCAATTGGTGGCGCGGGTGGCACGGGCTCGGGCACGAGGATTGGCGCTACGTCGACCTGCGCCGGAAGACCGGCCGGCTGTACTGGTTGGTGAGCCTCATCGGGTTGCACCTCGCCCCGATGGGCTGGGTCTTCCTCGGCTGCCTCTCGCTGGTGCCCGCGCTCTCCAGCACTCGCCCATTCGGACCGATCGACGCGCTGGCGACGACCGTCACCGCCGCGGCGATCCTGCTCGAGGCCACGGCAGACCAGCAGCTGCGGCGCTGGACGGTGCACCAGAAGCGGCCAGGCGATCTGCTCGAGACCGGCGTCTGGGGGTGGGTGCGACATCCCAATTACCTGGGCGAGATCGGGTTCTGGACCGGGCTCTACCTCTTCGCTGTGGCCACCGATCCGGCGTGGTGGCCGGCGGCCCTCGGTCCGGCGTCGATCGCCGCCCTCTTCCTCTTCGTCAGCATCCCGATGAAGGACGCACGGATGCGCGCCTCGCGCCCTGCCTACGCGGCGCGCATGAAGCGGGTGTGGGCGCTCATCCCGCGCAAGCCGACGCCCGGGGTGGGCCGCGGCGGCGACGGCGTCTGATCGCGCAGGCGAGCAGCGGCCACCACGGCGCGGGGGCCGGGACGCCTTGACAGCCATCGCTGGCGCTGGACTCCGAGGCACCTGCGTCCGGCACGCCCATGTCGGCGACGACGCCCGCGTCCGGCTCCACGCACGGCGCGTCGGGTGCGCAAGGCGTGCGGAAGGTGTAGCGCCAGGCTGCATCGAGCATCCGGCCGTCCTGCAGCGTGACGCCCGGCGCCAGCTCGATTGTGTAGGCGTGGTCGAAGCGCAGGTCGGCCTCGGGGCGCAGCTGCACCAGCCGGGTCGAGGCGTCCGGGCGCGACCCCGACCACCGCGTATGGGTGAGCCCGAACGCCACCGGGTCTCCGGCCTCGTCGGTCCACCGCACCGTGTCCGGGTTCAGGGTGCCGACGATGGCGCCGCTCCCGAAGACGAGGGTCACCCAGCTCGAGACGCTTGCGGCGTCCACGCGGTGCAGCCGCCTGGGCGGGTCCGGATAGGGGTGCCCGACCAGGGCCCCGACCGGCCAATCGTCGTGCAACCGACCCCAAATCGCCTCGATGTAGGCGGCGGTGGCGGGCACCTCGCTCTGCAGGCTGCCGGGGATGTCCCGGTCGAGGTAGTGCGCCGCGGTCCACGGCAGCAGCGGGCGGTAGCGCGCGTCCAGATTCGCCCCGACGGACTCGGCCGAGTCGATGACCAGCAGCTTGATGCGACGCAGGCCCACGTCCATCGTCTGGAGGCTGACCTCGTGCCCGTGGATCTCGCGGAACGCCTCCTGGAGCAGCGCGCCCGGGAGGTAGAAGGCCGGCTTGAAGCGGTGGTGCCCGTCGACGATGAGGAAGCCGTCCGTGCCCGGGTCGGCTTCGTCCTGGCCGGCGTCGTCGTGCTCGTGGACCTGGTGCAGGAAGATCGAGTCGAAGATCTCGTCCTGCAGCCCGTGACTCGCCAGACCCATCAGGAAGGCCGCGGTCTTCCGGGCCTCGAGGTCGGCAAAGGGCGGCCCGACGTCGCGGCGGATCTGCTCGAGCAGCCCGTGCACGAAGGGCTCCCAATGCGCGAGCTCGCCGTACCCGTCATCGATGGCGTAGCCGGAGTCGGGGAAGGCCGCGCCGATGAGCGCCGCCTCGAAGACCTCGGGCTCGGAGAGGAAGTCGCGCAGCTCACCGGGCGGGAGCGACTCGATGGCCCAGCCGGTCACGTGCACATGCCCGTTGATGCCGTGGGCGGAGGCGAGCCCGGTGAGCAGAATCAACGGGAGAAGGACGCGCGAAATCACGGCCGCAAATGTAGCGGATTGAAGACGAGCACGCCGACCTCGTAGCTTCTCTGACGTGCGCCCCTTCCTCCTGCTCTGTCTCGTCTGCGTCGGGTGTGACGCTGGCGGCGGTGGTTCGGACCCCGAGCCCGACGCCGCGCCCGTCGATGTGGGGCTCGACGCTCTGCTGCCCGATGCGATGCCGGATGCCGCGCCACGACCGGACCTGCCGCGCCGCGGCGACATGCTCGTCGAACCTGATGGGCCGCCCGGTTTGCGGAAGGTGTGGATCGGCTTCAACGACTTGCCCGAGGCGCAGCTCGGCCAGGAGCGCGGCACCTTCGAGGGACGCGAGAGCACGTTCGAGTGGGTGGTGCCACCGGTGGGCTGGACGATCGAGGTGCACGTCGACCACGGCCCCGACTGGGCACCGGCGGAGGACCCCTACGTCCTTTGGCGCGGCGTCTCGGTGGTCATCGACCGCCACGTCGTCGAGGACGGCATCGATCCGCCGGGGGGCGAGTGGATCGAGGTGCGCGGCGGGCACATCTGGCGCGGGCGCGTGGTCGAGCCGTTGCCGGGTGGGCTCGGCAGCTTCTCACTGCAGGCCGCGGTCGACGGGAACGTGTCGGAGACGACCTTCGTGACGCTCGCCGAGCGCACGCCCGAGGCCGACCCCTTCGAGGAGGAGGACCACTGGGTCGTCACCTGGGATCGCGACCTCGGCGCGCTCGAGGTGGATGGCGACACCGTGGCGAGCGGCGAGCCCAACGGGGTGCCGGACTGGGAGGAGGCGGTCTTTGCGCTGGGGCTGCTCGGTGGCGACGAGGACTGGCGTGCCGCGGTGCTCGCGAAGGTGCGCGCCGGCGTGTCCGTGAATCTGCGCGGCTTCTTCCACAGCGACGCGCCCGAGCCCGACCGGGTGCGCATCGCCTTCCACCAGGCCGATGACCCGGAGACGCCGCCCGCCGAAGAATGGGAAGAGCTCGGCTGGTCGCGCATCGCGGTGGGCGGTGACGACCCCGACTGGGAGCCGGGCGAGCGCACCTTCTTCGGGCGCGCCAATGTCGACTGGAACAACACCGGCCCCGACGACAACACCCGGCCGCGCCGCGGCATCTACACCACTTCGTTCGTGCGCTTCGTGATGGGCACGGAGCTGACGCGCGTCCTCATCTCCGAGTACCTGCCTGCGGGGGGCCAGCCGTTCGGCAGCCTCCCCGACGACGCGGTCTTCGTCGAGCCGGGCTTCACGCCTGACCAGCTGCCCGAGGGCACGCGCTTCCGCGCCAACCGCTTCTTCTTCGTGCTCGACCTGCTGACCCTGGCGTTGTCGTCGGTGCTCGCCCACGAGGTCGGCCACTCGCTGGGCCTCGTCAAGCCCGGCTTCCCGCCTGAAGGTCTGCTCGCAGACGTCGAGGGTCCGTGGGTCGAGCGGCCGGTGGCCGGCGGCCACATCAACACGCCAGGTTTCAACCTCATGCAGTCGGGGAGCAGCTTCAGCCTGGGTGATCTGAGCGGCGATCCGCCGGCCTTCAACGCGGCGAACCTCGCCTATCTGCGGCGTCTGATGCTGGTGACGCCGTAGTTGACCGGGGCGGCGGTCGGCCTCGATGTGGTCCACAATCGAGCCGCTACTTTCTGCCGAGGACGCCATGACACGCCCCGATCCTGGCCCCGCCCGTTCCGAGAGCGAGACCAACCTCTCGCGCCGCCGGCGCCGTTGGGACGCAGAGCGCGGCCGTGAGGCCCGAGCGCTCCTCGACGAAGACGCGCGCTACTTCCTGCACCAGTCGATCTCTACGCCCTGCCTGTCGGCCGTACGCCGCGCCGAGGGCATCTGGATCGAGGACGTCGACGGCCGGCGCTACATGGACTTCCACGGCAACAACGTGCACCACGTCGGGTACGGACATCCGCGCCTCAAGAAGGCGATCGCGCGGCAGATGGACGAGTTACCCTTCGCGCCTCGCCGGTACACCTGCGAGCCGGCGATCGCGCTGGCGCGAAAGCTGGCCGACATCTCGCCAGGGGCGCTGGGCAAGGTGCTGTTCGCGACCGGCGCTCATCGAGCCCACCCAGGGCGCTGGCGCCCCTCGCGGCGGCATCCTCGACGCGGAGTTCGAGTGCACCGACGCCGACCTGCGCGAGCGTTGGCGTGACGCCCGACCGGCCACCGTGCGCTACCGCATCCACCTGTGCACCCGTAACGGACGGGACGCCTACCCGGCGCCGGACGTGCGCGCGCTGATGGAGCGCGTAGCCGGGACGTATGTGCTGGCCGGCATCAACCTCGAGATCGAGTCGCTGGTGCGCTTCGATTACGAGGGGTGCCAGCCGTTCTACGAAGACCGCGCGTTCCCACAATTCAGCCTGCAGCAGACCCCCCGCGGGGTGATCCCGGTGGTCTTCGTTTCGCGCATCCCGTCGCTGGTGGCGCCGTTCCCCATCGGCGGCTACGCGTCCTTCGGGGGCATCAGCGTCAACGGCCAGTTGCACGATCTGATCATCACCCACGAGCTCGGCCACTTCTTCGGGCTCGCCCACACGCATGACTGCTTCTACGGGCGCGAGCAGCTCGACCGCTGCGAAGAGACCGGCGACCTGCTGTGCGACACGCCGCCTGACCGGGGCCCGGCCGGGGCAACGACCACGTCTACCGCTGGACCGCTCCCGCCGACGGCCAGCTGCGCGTGCGAACGAGCGGGGGGAACTTCTGGCCGGCCGTGCTCTTCGTGATGGAGGAGAGCTGCGCCGGTCGCGAGCTCGGCTGCGACGTGCAGGTCGGCGAGCGCCCTGTGAACACGGTGGAGGTCGCCGTGCGCGAGGGCGTGAACTACATCATCGTCGGCGCCCACCGGGACTATGACGGCGACATCGGCCTGCGCTACAGGCTCTCGGTGACGCCGCTGCCCAACGAGTAGTCGTCATCCCGGTTTCTTGGGCCTGCGAAGGATGCGGGTTACGGTGCCCTGCATAGATGGCCATGGAGGGCCTGATGGAATTCGCAAGGAAGCGAATGGTAGTGCGTGCGCGTGACAGGGTTCGGCTGCTCGTCGTCGAGGACGATGACTTCCACACAAGCCTGGTCGCCGACGTGCTGAATGCCACTCCGGCGTTCCTGCCCCGCATCACACGCACACGTACGCTGGCCGAGACCCTCGAGTGTCTCAGCCGCGAAGACCACGACGTCGTGGTGCTGGACCTCGACCTGCCCGACAGTCACGGACTGGACACGCTGCGAAGCGTCGTCGCTGCACGCCGTGACTTGCCGATCGTGGTGCTGACCGGCGTGGACGAGCCGCAGATCGCGGCGGCGGCGTTGCGCGCGGGGGCCAGCGAGTACCTCGTCAAGGGCCGTCTGGTGGGCGACCTGCTCTGGCGTGTGCTGGGCAGCGCGATCGACCGCAAACCGGCCGACTCGACGCTGCGCGCGCTGGCCGTGGACGTGGAGCGCCGCAGCGTCGAGCACAACCGCGAGCTCGAGCTGGCCCACGACGAGCTGGAGGCGTTCGTGCACTCCGCCGCCCACGACCTGCGCAGCCCGCTGCGTTCGATCGCTGGCTTGCTCACGTTGTTCGAGGACGAGCACGGGGGGCAGCTGGACGGCGACGCGACCGACCTGCTGAGTCGGGTCCAGCGCAACGTCGGCCGGATGGATGCCCTGCTCACATCACTCGTGACGTACGCCGACATCGCCGAGGCGTCGGCCACGCGGGAAGAGGTCGATCTCGCGCTGCTTGCACGGGTCGAGTTCAACGCACTGACCAACGCGGACCCGACGCGACAAGTCGAGTTGGTCGTCCCCGAACGGCTCCCCGTCGACGGCGACGTGTCACTCCTGCGCCTCGCGCTGGGTCACCTCCTGTCGAACGCGTGGAAGTTCACGGGCACGCGAGCGCCGGCCCGAATCGAGCTCGGCTGCGACGAACGAGAGGACGGCCCGCCGGTGTACTACATCCGTGACAACGGCGTCGGCTTCGACGAGCGCCACGCGCAGCGGCTCTTCCAGCCGTTCGAGCGCCTGCACTCGAAGCGTGAGCTCCTGGGCACGGGCCTGGGCCTCGCCACGGTCAAACTCGTGGTCGGGCGCCACCTCGGCTGGCTTCGCGCCGAGTCTCCGCCGCACGGCGGCGCCACGTTCTACTTCACGTTGCAGCCGGACCGGCAACCGGCCCGCGCCCGCCAGTGTCGCGCGGGGTCCGCGCGCGGTCTCGAAGAGAGAGGCCCCTCAACTCCGGGTGCGGGCGTTGAAAACGCCCCCGGCAGAGCCGTTCGACCCGCTGACGCAGGTCATGCGGTCGAAATCGCCGCTCGCTGACACTAACCGGAGCCGAGGAAGAACGCGCGCCTGAGCGCACCGAACAGGGACAGCCGATCCTTGGCGCCGGCCGACGTTCGCGCACCGAAGAGCACGCCGAGGGCGAGCGGTGCGAGCATCGCCACGGCATGGAACGCCTGCGGACCGGCGAGGATGTACGGGCGCAGGAAGGTGGCGAGCATCGCGGTCGGCCCTGCGGCGGCGACGAAGCCCATCCCGAAGTAGATGAGCGTGAGTGAGGCCCGGTACTCGTACTCCTCGGCCATCACATGCTCCGGCGGTACTGACCGCCGACCGCGAAGAGCGCCTCGGTGATCTGCCCGAGGGTGCACGACTTGACGGTCTCCATCAGCTCGGTGAAGAGGTTGCCCCCCTCGAGGGCGGCGGCGCGTAGCCGGGCCAGGGCCTCGGCCGAGCGCGCCTCGTTGCGCGCATGCCAGGCCGCCACACCGGCGATCTGAGCCTGCTTCTCGTCTTCGGTGGCGCGGATGAGCTCGACCTCGACCACACCCTCGGGCGCGACCTCGGGCAGGAAGGTGTTCACGCCGATGATGGGCAGCTCGCCGGAGTGCTTCCGCTGCTCGTAGAGCATCGACTCCTCCTGGATCTTCCCGCGCTGGTACATCACCTCCATCGCGCCGAGCACCCCGCCGCGCTCGGTGAGCCGCTCGAACTCGTCCAGCACCGCCTCCTCAACGAGCTCGGTCAGCTGCTCGAGGAAGTAGCTCCCCTGCCAGGGGTTCTCGTTGCGCATCAACCCGAGCTCGCGATTGATGATCAGCTGGATCGCCAGCGCGCGCCGGACCGACGCCTCGGTCGGCGTGGTGATCGCCTCGTCGTAGGCGTTGGTGTGCAGCGAGTTGCAGTTGTCCGCCAGCGCGTAGAGCGCCTGCAGCGTCGTGCGGATGTCGTTGAAGTCGATCTCCTGGGCGTGCAGCGAACGGCCCGAAGTCTGGATGTGATACTTCAGCTTCTGGCTGCGCTCGCCGGCCCCGTAGAGGTCGCGCAACGCCACCGCCCAGATGCGCCGCGCCACCCGCCCGATGACCGCGTACTCGGCGTCGAGCCCGTTGCTGAAGAAGAAGCTGAGGTTGCGCGCGAAGGCGTCGGGATCCATGCCCCGCGCGCGGTAGTACTCGACGTAAGTGAAGCCGTTCGCGAGCGTCAGCGCCAGCTGGGTGATCGGGTTCGCCCCCGCCTCGGCGATGTGGTAGCCGCTGATCGAGACCGAGTAGAAGTTGCGCACCTGGTGGTCGACGAAGAACTGCTGGATGTCGCCCATCATCTTCAGCGCGAATTCGGTGCTGAAGATGCACGTGTTCTGGGCCTGATCCTCCTTGAGGATGTCGGCCTGCACGGTCCCCCGCACGGAGCTCAGCACGGTCGCGCGAATCTCTGCGTACTCCTCCGCCGCGAGCAGCTGGTCACCGCTCACCCCGAGCAGCCCCAGCCCCGTGCCGTCGTGGCCGTCGGGCAGATCACCGCGGTAGCACGGGCCGTCGGGGGCGAGTTCGCGGATGCGGGCTTCGGCCTCGGCCCAGCGTCCGGTCTCGCGCAGCCGCCGCTCGACCGCCTGGTCGATGGCCGTGTTCAGGAACATCGCCAGGACCATCGGCGCCGGGCCGTTGATGGTCATCGAGACGCTCGTCGTCGGCGCAGTCAGCTCGAAGCCGGAGTACAGCCGCTTGGCGTCGTCGAGGCTCGCCACGCTCACGCCCGAGTTGCCGACCTTGCCGTAGACGTCCGGCCGCACCGCCGGGTCGCGGCCGTAGAGCGTCACCGAGTCGAACGCCGTCGAGAGGCGCGCGGCAGGCTGCCCGCGCGAGACGTAGTGGAAGCGGCGGTTGGTGCGCTCGGGGTGGCCTTCCCCCGCGAACATCCGCGTCGGGTCTTCGCCGGTGCGCTTGTACGGAAAGACGCCCGCGGTGAACGGGAACTCGCCGGGCAGGTTCTCGAGCCAGCGCCAGCGCAGCAGGTCGCCCCAGTCGCGGGTCGCCGGCAACGACACCTTCGGGATCGCCGTGCCGGCCAGGGTCTCGGTGTAGTTCTCGACCGCGATCTCGCGCCCCCGCACCCGGTAGGCGTGGGTCTGTGCCGTGTACGCCTCGCGCAGCGCCGGCACCTCATCGAGCAGCCCGCGCGCCTGGTCGTCGAGCTGCGAGAAGGTCGAATCGCGCAGCGCCTCGAGATGCGCCCGGATCTCGGCGTCGTCGACCGCCTGCGCCGCGCGCTGGAGTCCGTCCGCTCGACTCGCGAGCTCGGCCTGGGCCTCACCGCGCCGCTTGTAGTCGCGCACGGCGTCGGCGACCTCGGACAGGTAACGGACACGCCGCGGCGGCACGACCACGTGCATGTCGGGCGCGCGCTCGGGCGGCGGGCCTGGGATCCAGTCGTCGCCCAGGCCGCGCAGCACGTGGTCGAAGACGCGGTCCACGCCGGGGTCGCCGAAGCGGCTCGCCATGCAGAGAAACGCCGGCATCGCCTCGGGTGAGCCGTCGAAGGCGCCGCGGTTGCGCTGCATCTGCTTGGCCACGTACTTCAGCGCGTCCTCGGCCCCGCGCTTGTCCGCCTTGTTGATGGCCACCGCGTCGGCGAAGTCGAGCATGTCGATCTTCTCGAGCTGCGTGGGCGCTCCGAACTCCGGGGTCATCACGTAGAGCGAGCGGTCGCAAAGGTCGACGACCTCGGTGCCCGACTGGCCGATGCCCGCCGTCTCGAGGATGACCAGGTCGTAGCCTGCGCCGCGCAAGGCGAGCAGCGCGTCGCGGACCGCTGCCGGAACCGCCGAGTTCGTCGTGCGCGTCGCCATCGAGCGCATGAAGGCGCGGGCGTCGACGATGGCGTTCATCCGGATTCGGTCGCCGAGCAGGGCGCCTCCGGTCCGCCGCCGCGAAGGATCGACGGACAACACGGCCACAGTGCGGTCGGGAAACTGGTCGAGCAGGCGCCGGACCAGCTCGTCGGTCAGCGAGGACTTCCCCGCCCCGCCGACGCCCGTGATGCCGAGCACCGGCGGCAGGTCGCCGGTTTGCACCTGCACGCGGAACGCGTTGAGCGCCGACTCGTCGCCCTCCGCATGCAACCGTTCGACCCAGGTCAGCGTGCGCGCGACGGCCGCCGGCACTCGCTCCCGGTAGCCTGCGGGCGGACCGCGCAGGCCCCCCTCGAGCAGGTCGCGGCGGGCGCCGTTCAGCATGTCGTCGATCATCGGGACGAGCCCGAGCCTTCGACCGTCCTCGACCGAGTAGATGCGCCGGACGCCGCGCGCGTGGAGCTCGGCGATCTCCTTGTCGGTGATCGTCCCGCCCCCGCCGCCGAAGACCCCGATGTCGCCGCGCCCCGCCTCGCGCAGCAGGTCGACCATGTACGCGAAGTACTCCATGTGGCCGCCCTGGTAGGACGACACGGCGATCCCGTGCGCGTCCTCCTGGACCGCCGCGTCGACGATGTCGCGCACGGAACGGTCGTGCCCGAGGTGGATCACCTCGGCGCCGCGCGATTGGAGGATGCGGCGCATGATATTGATCGAGGCGTCGTGGCCGTCGAAGAGGCTGGCGGCCGTGACGAAGCGGACGGGATCTGCCATCGCGGGGGCGAGTTTATGCCGGATTCGGGCTCAGCGTGACAGCCGCGCGTGCAGTCATCTGCCTCGCGCTCGTCTGCGGCGCATGTGAGTCGGGTGAGCTGAAGACCGACCACGACGCGGCGACTTCCGATGGCTTCGTCCCGCTCGACGGGCCCGTCACGCTCACTGACGCGGAGCTGGACGCATCACCGGCAGACACGTCGTCGCCCGATGTCGCTGCGGACATGACCGCCGACCTCGCGGTGCCCGACCTCGACCCGGACGCCGCGCCCCCCGTCGACGCGAGTCCCGCGCTCGACGGGCCGCTCCCTTTGCCGGACGCCGCCCTCGTGCCGCCGGTTATGGGCCCGGCCGGCTGCAACTACGAGCTGCTCGAGCGGCGCCCCGGCCTGTTCCACACCGTCACCGACGACACGCCGCGCCTGGAGGTGCTGCCGTTGCCGGAGGGTGCGAGCTTCTTCTGCATGCGCGTCGAGTTCACGATGCAGACCGCCAACAACCTCCAGGCCGTGGCCGACCGGTTCGAAGGCTGCCCGATTTTCAGCCACATCGTCGGCATCGAGGGCACCGGCCCCGAGGCGCAGAACGTCGGTGGACAGACTCATCCCGGATGTCGCGGCCCCGCCTGACGCCCGTCTCCTGACGCCCGACCTGGGACCCGAGCTGCCGACCCAGACTCATGTCGGACTCGAGTTCTGGGCCGTCGACCTCGCCAACGCGTTCG
>PVBE012035911.1_pt1 | contig 24458 bp, 21 predicted proteins | sample 1631181 | NCBI WGS metagenome assembly PVBE01 (sample SAMN08397723, study PRJNA350692) | Marine metagenome, whole genome shotgun sequencing project. | isolation source: water | place: Pacific Ocean | collected 2012-04 | reverse complement strand
GAACCGATTCGCTTAACGATAATAGATTCAGTTGACCCTGCATCAAGACGCCTACCACCAATTGAGAATCCCTTTGCAACTGGCAACGCACTTGTTGGAGTATCTGTATTTCTTTTTCTTTCTGTTTTGTGCGCAGTTTTGGTTTTGTTGAGTAAATCGCCCTCATCTTTGCCAATTCCAAGCGTTATTCGCACTCTTAATGATCCTATTTGGCTATGCGTTTCATCAGCACTTGCTGGCCTTGCGCTTATTTGTTTAATACCGATTATGCGAATGTGTCGCCGTGGTTTGATTCAAGGTTGTAAATTGGGCATTGCTCTAACCGGTTTAGGATTGCTTTCCTTCGCCATCTTAATGAGCGCATCTCGTTGGGTCGTTCTTGGTGGAGTTGACAGGAGCGCTGTCTTAATGCTTTTATTTGATTCGGTACTTCCATTAATTTCACTTGGAATTGCATTTACTGGTCTTCGCAGGTTGGTGCCTAGGCTTGGGCAACGTTCTCGCGAATTTCGCCTTGCCCAAGGAAGCCGCCAACGAATGAACGATCTCCTTGCTGCGCTGCTTTTTGCAGCCATAGGGAGGATCTTTATTTTAATTTCTTCCCATGATTCCAATCTAGCAACCCTTGGCATGATCATTATGGTTTTGAGTATCACCTTGATCGTTGTTGGGCTCATCTATCTCATTCGCAACACGCTTTGGATCCGATCTGCCCTCTGTTCACCCCCGCCATCTCTTGGGCAACTTCTCAAGCCCAAAAGCTGACCCATGGCGATAATTCATTGAAATCTGCCAGCATGGCAGTGTTTGTGGCTTCAATAGCAAAAATGTGGAATTAAGTGCCATCGAAAGGGAGGGTTGGGCTACTTTTTGGCGCACCATTTGTACCTATTACATGGTGCTGTGGTGCAATGTGCCTGCGGTGATTGATTAGGAAGAGGTCTTTTTGCCTAAAAATGGCGAAAAGAACCAAAGGAGACAAACCCATGGCCGCAAAAGATTTGGTCTTTGATGTCGAAGCTCGAAAAAAGATGTTGCAAGGCGTTGAAAAACTCGCCTCCGCAGTCAAGTCAACCCTTGGACCACGCGGCAGAAATGCTGTATTGGACAAATCTTGGGGTGGACCAACTGTCACCAAAGATGGCGTGACTGTTGCTGAAGAAATTGAACTTCGCGACAAAATAGAAAACCAAGGTGCTCAGCTTGTGAAAGAAGTTGCTTCAAAAACTTCTGATGATGCCGGTGATGGCACAACGACTGCAACAGTTCTTGCCGAAGCCATCTTTAAAAGTGGACTTAGGCACCTTGCCGCTGGAACAGATGCAAACGCATTGGTTCGCGGCATTCGTAGGGCAACAGAAACTGTTACCGAATCAATTCGGGGTATGTCAACATCGGTTGAAAATAACATTGAAGCTGTCGCGACAATCTCTGCAAATAACGATCCAGAAGTGGGCAAGATTATGGCAAACGCTTTTTCCAAAGTTGGAAAAGATGGCGTAATTACAGTTGAAGAAGGCAAGAGTCTTGATACGACAGTTGATGTTGTCGAAGGCATGCAGTTTGACCGAGGTTTCCTCAGTCCAAACTTTGTTACTGATATGGACAACATGACAGTGACGCTTTCTAAACCCCTCGTCCTGATCTACGAAGATAAACTTGATTCGGCAAAACAAATTGTTCCGCTTCTTGAAAAAGTAATGGAATCAAAACGTCCGCTGCTCATCATTGCAGAAGATATCACGGGTGAAGCGCTTTCTACACTCGTGATCAATAAACTTCGCGGTGTTTTGCAAGTTGTTGCTGTGAAAGCCCCAGGATATGGCGATCGTCGAAAAGCAATGCTCGAAGACATCGCGGTTCTTACTGGTGGCGAAGCAATCATGAAAGATCTTGGTTTGGATATCGAAAAACTGAGCCTTGGCCAACTTGGTCAGGCGAAGAAAGTCGAAGTAACAAACAACACAACGATCGTCATGGAAGGTGCTGGAACAACATCCGACATTCAAAGCAGAATTGCACGAATTCGTGATGAAATTTCAAATAGCACTTCAGATTACGATTGTGAAAAATTACAAGAACGACTAGCCAAACTTGCTGGAGGCATAGCGCAAATTAACGTTGGCGCTGCAACTGAAGCAGAGTTGAAGGAACGCAAGGCTCGCGTAGAAGATGCACTGCACGCAACACGTGCTGCAATCGACGAAGGTGTAGTTCCCGGTGGTGGCGTGAGTTTTATCCGTTCTATACCTTCACTCGAAAAAGCACGAAAGGCCGCCAAGGGTGACGAAAAAATTGGTGTAGATACAATTGCTGATGCACTTGTGGTACCACTTAGAACAATTGCAGATAACGCTGGTGCAAAGGGCACAGTTGTCGTTGCAAAAGTAACAGAGCAAAAAGGAAGCCATGGATTCAATGCATTGACGCTTGAATACGGTGACCTTCTTGCAGATGGCGTCATGACCCCTGCGAAAGTAGATCGTTGTGCGTTACAAAACGCAGCGTCCGTTGCGTGCATGATGTTGTCAACCGATTGCATTATCACAAGCCAACCCCAAGAAGAAGAGCCAATGCCAGCTGGCGGCGGAATGGATCCAATGGGCGGCATGGGTGGCATGGGCGGTATGGGTGGTATGCCAGGAATGGGCGGCATGCCGGGCATGGGCTTTTAATCGAAAACTAATCAACTAATACAAAATTATGGAGGCCATCATGGCAGTAAAACCACTAGAAGACAGAATTTTAATTCAACCACTTGAAAGAGAAACTAAAACAGCATCAGGTATTTTTCTACCCGAATCAGCAACCGAAAAACCAATGCAAGGAAAAGTTGTAGCGACTGGACCTGGCAAACTGCTTGACAGCGGCGAACGTGCTTCAATGTCAGTGAAAAAGGGTGACACGGTTGTATTTGGAAAATACTCCGGTACAGAAATTGAAATCAAAGGCACAACACACCTCATCGTTCGCGAAAGCGATTTATTGGGTTTGATCCAAAACTAATTACACCTCTTACAAAGAAGAGAACATTATGACAGCTAAACAAATGAAATTTGATACAGCCGCGCACGAGGAGTTTCTTGCCGGCATTGAAAAAATGACGAAAGCGGTTGGCCTTACACTGGGTCCTGCGGGACGCAATGTCGTTGTACAAAAATCGTACGGCGGACCATCTGTAACGAAAGACGGGGTATCGGTTGCAAAGGAAATTGATCTTCCTGATCAATTTGAAAACATGGGCGCAAAAATGTTGCACCAAGTTGCAAAGAAAACAGCAGATGTCGCTGGTGACGGAACGACAAGTGCGACCGTTTTAGCAGAGTCTATTTTTAGAAATGGACTTAGGCATGTCGCAGTTGGTGCAAACCCGGTCATTGTTCAACGTGGCATTATGGCAGCAGCAAAAGCAGCAACGAGTGCAGTTGATGAGATGTCCAAAAAGTGCAAGGGTCACGAAGATCTGAAAAAAGTCGCAACAGTTTCCGCAAATCACGACGATTCAATTGGCAGCATCATCGCCGAAGCAATTGACAAGGTTGGTGGAGAAGGTGTTGTTGAAGTTGAAGAGGGCCAAACAGCTCAGACCACAATCGAATATGTTGAAGGCATGGCTTTTGACAAAGGTTTTCTTAGTCCATACTTCATGACCGATCCAAAAACATCTGAGTGTATTCTTGAAGATAGCGACATTCTGATCTACGAAAAGAAGATTTCGAACCTAGCAGATTTGCTTCCACTGTTGAACAAAATTGCTGCTTCGAGCAAGCCTTTGCTTTTGATTGCTGAAGATATTGAGAACGAAGCACTCGCGGCGTTGGTTATTAACCGGCTTCGAGGATCATTGAAAATATGTGCAGTAAAAGCACCTGGATTCGGCGACCGCCGTAAGGCGATGCTCGGTGATATCGCTGCGTTGACAGGTGCTACCTTCTTTTCAGAAGATCTTGGTAGAAATCTTGAAGATGTTGAACTTAATGAACTTGGCTCTGCAAAACGAATTGTTGTGACAAAAGATGGAACAACAATCGTACGCGGTGCTGGAAAGAAAAAAGACATCGACGCTCGGATTGGTCAAATCAATGCACAAATCGAGCGATCAACGAGTGATTATGATAAAGAAAAGCTGCAAGAGCGTCTTGCAAAACTTACCGGCGGTGTTGCTGTAATCCAAGTTGGCGGTGGCAGTGAAATAGAAATGAAAGAACGCAAAGACCGCGTCGATGACGCACTTGCTGCAACACGCGCTGCTGCAAAAGAAGGCTATGTTGTTGGCGGTGGCGTTTCGTACATTCGCGCAATTGAAGCTGTTGAAAAAGCACGCAAAAATGCAAAGGGTGATGCAAAGTTAGGGTTTGATATTCTTGTGTCTGCACTTGAAGCACCAGCAGCACTGATCGCATCTAACGGCGGCAGCGACGGCGATGTAGTTGTTGAAAAAATCAAAGAAGGCAAAGCTGGGTTTGGTTTTAATGCAATGACTCGTGACTATGAAGATTTGGTCAATGCCGGCATTATCGATCCTGCACTTGTTGTTCGAACGGCAATACAAAATGCTGCTTCGGTTTCAGGTTTGATGCTGACAACAAATGTTGTGATCACTGATCTGAACGATGACGACGATCCAATCGAGAATGCTATTTGCTAATGATATTTGGAGTTGGACGCTGCTTTAAAAAGCAGCGTCCACTCAATTTTTATGACAGTTACACGCGACTATTACGAAATACTCACAGTTACTCGCACCGCTAACGGTGATGAGATCAAACGCGCTTACCGCCGGCTTGCGATGAAATACCATCCAGACCGAAACCCAGGCGATGAGGAAGCCGAACGCAATTTCAAAGAAGCTGCCGAAGCGTATGAAGTGTTGTCTGATGAAAACAAACGGCGAACATACGATCAGTATGGTCACGAAGGGTTACGAGGTCGCGGACACGCAGGACATGACTTTAATAACATGAATGTTGAAGATATTTTTTCGATGTTCAACGATATTCTTGGTGGTCGAGGCGGTGGCGGTTTTGGTGGTGGTCGACCTCGTCAACGTCGTGGTTACGATTTAGAAACAGAAGTGCAAATATCTTTTGACGATGTTCTCACGGGCACAGAGTGCGATGTTGAATTCGACCGTGTCGATGTGTGCAAAACTTGTACTGGAAGTGGTGCAAAACCAGGCACATCTCCTGCAACTTGTACAACTTGTGGCGGGCAGGGCAAGGTTGCACAAGCTGGACTTGGAGGCATGTTCAGAATGGTTTCGGCGTGCCCAGCGTGTCGAGGCAGAGGAACAGTTATTACTGAAAAATGTGAAGATTGTCGCGGTCAAGGTCGAACACCTGTGCACCGAAAATTACGCGTACGAGTCCCCGCCGGGATTCATAATGGTCAAGCAGTACGCGTAAGCGGAGAGGGCGAACCACCCTCACCGGAAATTTCACCAGACGGATCAGGTGTAAACGGCGATCTGCACGTCATCGTTCGCATTCCAGAAGATGAGCGGTTTGAACGCGAGGGAGATCACCTCATTAAGGTTGTCCCTGTTGCGTTTACGCAACTTGCACTTGGCGCAACAATTACCGTCGAATCTCTTGATGGTGAACATGAACTCGATATTCCATCAGGCACACAAACGAATGAAATTTTTAGAATTGAAGCTGCGGGTCTTCCAAGTCTACGGACAGGTAAGCGCGGCGATTTGGTAGCAATTGTGCGACTTGTTGTGCCAGAAAAATTAAGCGACGAACAACGAACACTACTGACAGAATATGCAGATACAGAGCACATTCCAGTACATGATGCCAATGAATCCGGCGGCTCATTTTGGGACAAACTGAAAGACGCAGTGACAGGTAGATCTTGAATTAAGGATTAACAGATGATGACTGAACACCCCGAGGAACAAGTTGATATGCAAGAGACTGAGCTGCCCACAGAAGAAGCTGCTACCGAAGAACCGCAACTCTGCGCAGAAGATCAATTACGCCTTGAATTGCACGAGGCGAATGAAGCAAAATTGCGAGCACTCGCTGATTTTAAAAACTACCAACGTCGTTCAATTGAAAACGAAGCGCGTGCTGTGGAAAGCGGAATGGTTAGGGTTGTTCGTTCAATTCTCCCCTCGGTTGAGCAAATGAATTTAGCAATTGCTCATGGTGGAGACGCTGCAGTAGTTCAAGGATTCCAAATGGCACTCGATGAACTTATGAAGGGACTTTCTGAGTGTGGCGTTTCAACAATTGCACCAGAAACAGGCGATGCGTTTGATCCTCAAATGCATGAAGCAATGATGCGCCAAGAAGTAGAAGGTGTTGAAACCGATCATGTTGTTTCCTTGATGCAAACAGGGTTTCGGTTAGGTGATATCGTTCTTCAACCAGCAAAAGTATCTGTCGGCGGTTAATCATGCCAACGTATGACTACAGATGCGACGGTTGTGGGCACACATTTGAACTTTTTCAACAAATGTCTGCATCTGTAAAAAAGAAATGCCCGCAGTGTGCGAAGCTAAAACTCAAAAGGCTTATCGGTACCGGTTCCGCGGTGATGTTTAAGGGAAGTGGTTTCTATGAAACCGATTATCGCAGTGATTCATACAAGAAAGCTGCAAAAGCTGACAAAGAGTCGTCAAAACCAAAAGACAAAAAAACGGATACAAAAAAGAAGAGTGAAACGAAAAAAGGCTCTACTTCTCCTAAAAAGACTGATTAGTTTGGCTGAGATCTTCTTTCCAAAATCATAAGTCCCAATCCAAATACTGATAGCATTTACGCCATGCCCCTACGATTTTCAAACCGAATACTCGACCATTTGAAACACACTTCCTATCGACCTGTGTTTGCAAAAGTTATTGCGCGCGATCTTCGCGTTGATTCTGAAGATAGGTCGGCGTTTGATGATGCGATTAAACGGGCGGTAAAAGAAGGCTTAATCGAAATAGGGAACGACGATTGTGTTCGTTTACCCGCACTTACTGATGAAATTACTGGTGTGTATCGGTCAAATAAGCGAGGTTTTGGATTTGTCACACCAGACCAACTTTTTCGAGAGGGAGATGTGTACATTGCATCCGGTGCTTCTGGTGATGCGGTATCTGGTGACAAAGTTAGCGTTGTTATTTCCAAAAATAATCACTGGAAGGGCAGAGGTCCCGCCGGAAGAATCACCGAGGTTTTGAAGCGTGGGCGAGGTGACTTTGTAGGTTCTTTATTTAAGCGTGGTAACACGTGGTTTGCGCAGCCAGATGGTAAAGAACTGCACGATCCAATCATTATTCGCGATCCAAGTGCAAAGAATGCAAAAGCTGGCGACAAAATAGTTTTTGAAATGCTGCATTTTCCAGAAAAAGATTATTACGGCGAAGGTGTAATTACTCGCGTTCTTGGCGAATCGGGTCGCCCCGATGTTGAAACGCAAGCAGTAATACTTGCGTTTGGACTTGCAGAAGATTTTGATGATAAGACGAAAGAAGAAGCACGAAAATCCGCTTCAATTTTTGAAGAGGGTTCAGATGCAGGCAGGGAAGATCTAACTGAAACATTTATTTTCACCATTGATCCACCAAATGCAAAAGATTTTGATGATGCGATTAACATTATGGTTGATCCAGAAACAGGCGAGTGGGAACTTGGCGTGCACATTGCAGATGTAGCAAGTTTCGTCACCCCCGGAAGTTCTCTTGACCAAACTGCAATTGACCGAGGAAACAGTGTGTACCTTCCTCGCCACGTTGTTCCGATGTTGCCAGAAGTATTATCAAATGGTGTTTGTTCATTACAGGAAGGCGTTCGCAGGTGGGCAAAATCTGTTTTTATTCGTTTTAATAATAAAGGGAAAGTTGTTTCGCATCGTCTTCGAAACAGCGTGATTTGTTCTGCAAAAAGATTGACTTACTTAGAAGCGCAAGCACTCATTGATGGTGATGAAAAAGAAGCAAGAAAAAACTCTGTAACCGGCGGAGCCTACACACCAGAATTAATAGAGGCGCTTACTCTTGCTAACACACTCGCTAAAAAATTGCTTGCTCGCCGCAGGCGCGATGGCATGATCGAATTACAACTTCCAGAAGTAGAACTTGAATTTGATGATGATGGTCATGTGATCGACGCGCATCCGGAAGATGATGCATTTACGCACAGAATTATTGAAATGTTCATGGTGGAAGCAAATGAAGCAGTTGCAAGAACGTTTCATGGCATTCAGGTACCAGCACTTCGACGAATTCACCCAGAACCCAAATTTGGCGACATCGAAGAACTTCGGTTGTTTGCTCGTTCTGTGGGTGTTGGCATTTCTGAAGAGCCAACAAGAGCGGATTTGCAAAAACTTCTCAATATTACTGCAGAAGGAACAGCGTCTCGTGCGGTGCATTTTGCGGTGTTACGAACACTTTCTCAAGCAACGTACAGCCCAGCTGAGGTTGGTCATTTTGCGCTTGCAAGTGAACACTACCTTCACTTTACAAGTCCAATCCGTCGCTATCCAGATTTGCTTGTGCACAGAGCACTTGAAGCGTATCTCTATCACACAGATAACGGAAAATCTATTGGGGGAGGAAAAAATCGCCGCGCGCTGCTTGGGCACCTGAGGGATGACACACGCGTTCTTGACGAGGGAAGTTTAATTGAAATGGGAAACCACTGTTCTTCCACAGAACGAAATGCAGAGCAAGCGGAGCGGTCACTTCGCACATTCCTTGTGATGCAATTTTTATATGAACATCACCTCGGTAACGAGTTTGATGCAATTATTACTGGTTTCTCTGGAATGGGAATGTTCGTTTCACTAGAAAGATTTCTCGTTGAGGGATTGGCAAAGTTTGACATGATCAAACGAGAAACGAAAAGAAATGACAAGTGGGTCAAGATGGAAGGGGCGGGAAGAATAGTTGCTCAGCGTTCGGGCGAAGTGCTTTCTGTAGGTGACCGAGTTGTTGTACAAATTACTGCTATTGATTTACCAACAAGGCAGATGGAATTGCGAGTAACTGAAATGCCAAGTCGGACGCTAGACGATCTTGAACCAGATCCAGAACCAGTGCGGCATCACAAAAAAGAAAAAAGTCGCAAAAAAGGTCAAATACTTAAAGAGGGTAGGGGCAACCATAAAAAATCAAAACACGGCCGTAAAGGTAAAGGGCGTAAACGCCGGTAGAAGCGTATCATGGGTGGGAAATATGGAGATTTGTCATGTCCCAAAACAGCAACATTGAATCTGTCCTTCATGAAACCCGAACGTTTGATCCTCCCGAAAATTTTGACAGCAGAATAAACGGTGCATACATTGGCTCGATGGAAGAGTACAAGGAGATGCATGAAAAATCACTACAAGATCCAGATGGTTTTTGGGGATTGGTTGCGGATGAACTTGATTGGTTTGAACGTTGGGACACTGTATTAGATGGTGACTTTCCAGATGCAACATGGTTCGCTGGCGGCAAAACTAATATTTGCCACAATTGCATTGACAGACCAATTGCAATGGGTCATGGTGATGATATCGCGATCATTTGGGAAGGCGAACCTTATGAAACAGGTGGACCAGAAATTCGCAAACTCTCTTATTTCGACTTACATGCAGAAGTTTGTCGCTTTGCAAACGCGCTGAAGGAAAAGGGAGTAAAGAAAGGTGACGTTGTCACAATTTATATGGGCATGGTTCCAGAGCTTGCCATTGCAACGCTTGCGTGTGCTCGAATTGGTGCTCCGCACTCAGTTATTTTTGGCGGATTTTCATCCCAAGCAATTGCTGATCGCGTAGAAGATGCAAAAAGTTCAGTTATCATTACGTGTGACGGTTCGTGGCGAAGAGGAAAAGTTGTTCCGTTAAAAGATAATGTTGACGCTGCGGCAGAACTCACAAGTTTGATTGAGACAGTTGTTGTACTAAAACGTTGTAATAACGATATCACTTGGGTTGATGGAAGAGATGCATGGTGGCATGACTTGACTGATACGCAAGATGAAGATTGCCAGTGTGAACAAATGGATGCTGAAGACATGCTCTTTTTGTTGTACACGAGTGGTTCAACAGGAAAACCAAAAGGCATCATTCATACTACTGGCGGATATATGGTCTATACGTATCTCACAAGTAAGTGGGTATTTAACCTAAAACCAAATTGTGACCAAGTATATTGGTGCACAGCGGACATTGGTTGGATTACAGGGCACAGTTACATCATCTATGGTGTATTGCCAAATTGTGTGCCTACGATTATGTATGAGGGTGCACCGAATTTTCCAGAAGGCGATCGTTTTTGGGATATTGTAGAACGACACAAAGTGACGCAGTTTTATACTGCACCAACTGCGATTCGCGCATTTATGAAGTGGGGCGATGAACACCCCAATAAACATGATTTAAGTTCACTGAAAATATTGGGAACAGTAGGTGAACCAATTAATCCAGAAGCATGGATGTGGTACCGCGAAACAATTGGTGGGAACAACTGCCCGATTGTTGATACGTGGTGGCAAACTGAAACTGGTGGTCACATGTTGACGCCACTTCCAGGTGCTACTCCAACAACTCCCGGCTCATGCACAATGCCATTCTTTGGCATTGATGCTGCAGTTGTGAACGAAGATGGCTCAGAAGTAAATAAAAATTCCGGTGGACTTTTGGTTGTGCGTAAACCATGGCCCGCAACTTTGCGAGGCGTGTATGGAGACCGAGAACGTTTTCTTGAAACATATTTTGAGCGAGTTGAAGGAATGTATCTCGCAGGGGATAGTGCACGGATTGATGAAAACGATAATTTTTGGATCATGGGTCGGATAGATGACGTGATTAATGTTTCTGGTCACAGACTTGGGACGATGGAAGTCGAATCATCTTTGGTGAGTCATGAATCAGTTGTTGAGGCAGCAGTTGTTGGTGTGCCGCACGAGATCAAAGGAACTGGAATAGCGGCTTTTTGCACGCTCGCAAGTGGTGTTGAACCCTCAGAAGAATTAAAGGCATCCCTTCGCGCGCACGTCGGTGATGAAATTGGAGCAATTGCAAAACCAGATCTCTTAAAGTTTACTGATTCTCTTCCAAAAACAAGAAGCGGAAAAATTATGCGGCGCCTGCTTCGCGATGTTGCGGCGGGAACTGATTCGAATCAAGATGTTACAACCCTCGAAGACTTCACGGTCCTCGCCAAGTTACGTGCAGACGATTGAATCTACTGCAGGAATAGCTGTACCACAAAGTAATTGATCACCGCAGACCACAAGGTCTGCGGTGTTTTTATTGATCCGAACTCTGCCGATTGCAACTTCTCGTTTGTGTTCCATTGCGCGGGGATCGAAATGTTTTGCCTCGGGTAATAATTGTGGTGAAATTGGTTGTTTGGTCGTGATTCGCATACTTGCAACATGTCCTATAAACACAGGAACACGAAATGAAGTTGCAGCCACTTCACAATTAAAAAGTTCATGAAGATCACTTTTTATAGCCTGTTCTTCTTGATCAAACTTTTCGTGTGGCAACACATTGTTTACTAGATTGCCGCCGAACAACGCGGTTGTATCGTGTTGTTCAAGCGCTTGAATGCCGCGCCAACCCGCACCGGAAACGGATTGCATTGTTGTTGTGATAATTGAAGTGATTTCATATTGCTTGTGAAGAGGAAAAAGTGCTTGTGCAATCAGTGAAGCCATGCAATTTGGGATACGTTTTTTATTTGAACGAGTTTCTAGTAGTGGTGGCAAAGAAAGCGATGTCTGAGGAATTGAACCGCTGCAATCAATGATGGATCCATCAAAATCGATATGTTCAACCGGGGATGCAATTATGAGAGCATCAACCTCTTGCGGAATCTGGTCTTTTCGATGTAGCTGTATCGCATCGACCCTCCTCTTTGCAAGTTCTTGGACACATGCCCTTCCAACCGACCCTCTTGCTCCTAAGACTGCTACTTGCATCCCCCCATTCTAGTGGCTGCATCCGGTGATCTTGGTGTCTGGCCCTAGGCGGTGCTAGGCACTAGTAGGTAGAATGTTGGCATGGCTGATTACACAACAAAAGACGGTGCACGAGTTGGCGTTCTCATGGGCAGTGCTTCAGACTGGCCAACTATGAAAAAGGCGAGTGAAACACTAGAAAAATTCGGTGTGTTGCACGAATGTAACGCGATTTCAGCTCACAGAAACCCAGAACGGCTTCAAAAATACCTCTCAGACGCTGAAAACCGAGGCGTGGAGCTTTTCATTTGTGCCGCCGGAGGCGCTGCGCACCTTGCAGGAGTAGTTGCAGCACACACAGAAAAACCCGTATTAGGCTGCCCAATGCAGGCATGGTCACTTGATGGGCTCGATTCCCTGCTCTCCACAGTGCAAATGCCCAAAGGAATGCCTGTTGCGACCTTTGCTATCGGAGGGGCTGGGGCGATCAATGCAGCAACCTTTGCAGTGCAAATGCTCTCAATGAGCGATTCAGACCTAAAAACAGCGTTTTCTGCCTTCCGTGAAGATCAGTCTTCTGCAGTAAGTAATCTCGAATAATTCACGTTTTTGTTTTGACTTCGGGACGTCCGAGAACCACAATGTGGGTTCTGTGCGCAGCAGGTTTGAGGTGCTCAAAGAGGAATGCCGATGCTGCAACGAACGCTTTATGTATAGAGCGAGAACAATTCCAATGCGAATTCGTATTGGAGAGAAGGTACTTTAGGAGTTTCAACCATGTTTCATAAGAGAATCACAATCACAGCTTTCGCCCTTGGCATCATCGCAACAACGACAGCACCAAGTTTGGCAAAGCCAAAACAATTTAATGAAGTCAACGAGGGCTTCAAGGAAGTTGTTTCAACTGCAGATGGATCAAGTGCACTTTTTGGTCTTTGGGTTAACAACCAAGAAAATCAAATGCTTCTTGAACTTCCTCGAGGTTGGGATCGCAAGAAATTTTTCATTGCAGTAACACCATCTGCTGGTGTGATATTCTCAGGCTTGCAGGGCAACGAATCATATATTTACTTACGAAAATACGATGACCGCATAGCATTCATTTCACCAGAAATTTCTGTTCGATCAACGGGTACAAAAACCTCGAAAGATTCAGTCGACACAATTTTTACTGACACCGTATTGGTCGATGTTCCAATCATCGCAAATGGACCCAATGGACAACCCGTCATCGACCTTGATAGCCTTCTTGTAAGCAACGCATCCAAAATTGCTGGCTCTGTTGGTCGGGGTGCTAACAGCAGACTTACAACAATTAAAACTGCAAAATCTTTTCCAAAGAACTTAGAAGTTGCCTTGGAGATGCCAACAAGCGGTGGAAATCTCAAGCAAATTCACTATTCAATCAGTGAAGTGCCAGAACGGGGTTCATATAAACCACGGAAGGCTGACGAACGTGTTGGTTACTTTACAACTGATTTTCGTGACCTTGGTCAACCACATGAAGAAGACAAGTGGATTCACTACGTCAACCGTTGGGATCTACAAAAACGTGACACGAGCCTTTCTCTCAGCCCTCCTAAAAAACCCATTGTTTTTTACGTTGAACATACTGTTCCTGTGAAATATCGAAGATGGGTTCGTGATGGTGCGTTGTATTGGAACGAAGCATTTGAAAAAATAGGCATCGACAGTGCAATCGAGGTTTATTACCAAGACGAAGCGACTGGCGCGCACATGGAAAAAGATCCAGAGGATGTTCGATACAACTTCCTTCGCTGGCTTAACAACGATATAGCAACCGCTATCGGTCCTTCAAGGGCGCACCCAATGACGGGTGAAATTCTTGACGCTGACATCATACTTACTGACGGTTGGATTCGTGCCTACTGGCGATGGTATTCACAAATTCCAAAAGCAGAAGAAGCGATGGCTACACTGACACCTTCTGACATTCAATGGCTCGAAGATTATCCTGAATGGGATCCCCGAATTAGAACTGCTAGCCCAATTGAACAAGCTCGTATTTTTGCCGAACGTGACCGCCGCAAAGCAGCAGGGGAAGTTGACCCAGGAAAATCGTTGATAGATCCGATTCTTGCTAGTGACGAAAACCTTGCAGAAATTGCTGATTGGTTAGGCGATGAAGATCACCATTGTTTAGCAGCGTATCAACTTGCAAGCCAAATGGCGTTTGCAAGGCTTGGTATTGAAGCCCTTGATCTTGCTGAAATGGACACACCTTCTGATATAGGTCGTGCAACAGACGATAAACTCGACGGTATTCCAGAATGGTTTATTGGTCCACTTATCTCAAGTCTTGTCTGCCACGAAGTTGGTCACACGCTTGGCCTTCGTCATAACTTTAAAGCATCTGGTTTGTACACGATGGAAGAGATCAACTCTGAAGAAATTCGTGGCAAGAAACCATTTACTGCATCGGTGATGGATTACAACCCTGTGAACTTTAATATGGAAACTGGCGATGTTCAAGGTGACTTTGCCATGATTGGTGTTGGTCCCTACGACATGTGGGCAATTGAATATGGTTACACACTTGGCAAGGAAGAAGATGTTCTCAAACGATCTAACGAGCCCGCACACGCGTACTTGACAGACGAAGACACGGGTGGTCCTGACCCGCTTGCTAAACGGTATGACTTTAGTAAAGACCCACTGACATACGCACAAAACCAAATGCGAATTGTTAATAAGCTGCGCGAAGATTTGCTCACCTCGTATGTTGAAGATGGCGAAAGTTGGTCAAAGGCACGCAGAGGGTACGAAACCACACTGCGCATGCAATCCGGTTCAGCAGGCATGTTGGTTGACTGGATTGGCGGTTCTTTTGTTAACCGAAACAAAAAGGGTGACTTTGGTGACGAAGGCGTTACACCAGTAACTGTTGTTCCAGCCGAACAACAACGTGCTGCGCTGAATTTCGTTGTAGAAAACATTTTCAATGAAGACGCATTTAATATTTCACCAGAACTGCTTGCACACTTTAATGTTGACAAGTGGTATGGCGGTGGCGGCGACAGCGGTGAAGCGACATGGCCAGTACATGATCGAATCCTTGGTTTGCAAGCTTCTATGCTTTCGTCAATTCTCGCTCCAAGCCGACTTGGAATGGTTTACGACAACGAATATCGTGTGCCAGAGGGCGAAGACGCACTTACGATGGCTGAGATTTTCGAAACATTGATGGATGCCGTCTACACAGGAATTGACGAAACCGATGGAGATTGGTCAAACAGAGAACCAATGATTTCATCAATGCGCCGTAATCTTCAAGCAGAAATGACAGACAGACTCGTTGATCTTTCAACAGGTCGCGTTCGAATGTTTAGACCTGTGCGAACACTTGCTTTGTATCACACTCGTGCGTTGTACAAACAAATCGAAGATATTCTTGAAAGTAATGCCTCGCTTGATGTTTATTCACAATCGCATCTTGAAGATATGCACGAACGTCTTGGTAAAGCACTTGACATTGTGTATACGATGTAATTTTATACGTAGTATTCCTATAAAAAGGTCGCTCTAACGAGCGGCCTTTTTTATAAAATTTCTTGCCTGCAAGAAGGGTCACGTGGTTCTTTACTTGTCACATCCTTTGGCATTGCAAGATGTAACATCACTGGATCGGTAAGTTCAACGGTTCCATCAACTTCGTGCGCTCCAATTTTCATTGCATTGCCAACCCAATCAACATCCATTGTTCCACATGGGCGACCTTCGTGTCGACGCCAACGAGTTCCATGACTTCTTGGGTAGTGACTTACGCCCACCATCTGCACATTGACGATTTCGCCACGTAGTGAGTTTGGCACTGTAATTGGTTGGTGTAATACGCCAACATCACCTCCATTAACTCGAAAAGCAATGTGCACATCACTAGCACCCTCTATGACAGTAAACGATCGCTGCGCAGGTCTTAGGTGCACAATAACTGAGGCAGGATTTTCAAACCTGTTTTGAAAATAGATAGATAATTCTGGGCCAGTTTCTGATGTTCGGACGAGTGGAAACAAACAAACCCCGTCTGCTTCAAAGTAATGTGAGCCAACTATTTCTTGGAGTTGGTTTGGAAGTTGGTCTTCCATGTTAAATGCGTAGACTAAACAGGCTGCAATTGCGAGCGTGATCACTAGCGAAACGATTTTTGAAAAACCAATACTGTCTCCGCCGGACATCGTCCAAGCCCAAATTCCCCAAAGCAAACTTGCAGCTCCAAGGAGCACAAGAATAAAATTTCGCTTTTCATGCATGGCGAACCTCCATATCAAAGGTCGACGCTGCTAGGCTTTCACGCAGTCGTTGCAGCGCGATCCTGACCCCCAATTCCAGCCCCCCGAACCCCCCTTAAATCCCCACGAGTGTATTCTACTCGGGATACCCCCCTTATCGTCAAGGACTTTCTTTTCAAATGAACTTTGATTCTCCTGCAGAAATCCCAGTGAACGCAGCACAGCAGTGGTTTGATGAAGCTGTGTCTGCAAAAGCGACTCCAAATCCACTTGCAGTTGCGTTGTCGACAGTTGACAGTGAGGGCAAGCCGTCCACCAGGATGGTCCTGTTAAAGGGTTTTGATGAAAGGGGCGCAGTTTTTTACACAAATTATGAAAGCCCAAAAGCGACTGATCTTGAAAAAAATACATACGCTTCTTTGTTGTTTCACTGGGATGATTGTCAGCGGCAACTAAGAATTCGCGGTTCAGTTTCAAAAGTGAGTGCTGAAGAATCAGATACATATTTTGCAACTAGGCAGAAGTTAAGCCAAGTTGGTGCGTTGGCAAGTCATCAATCTCAACCACTTAAGAGCAGGGCGGCGTTGATGGCAAAAGTTGCAGCACTGATGGCGAAGTGGGTTGGTCGTAATGTTCCCCGCCCAGAATATTGGGGTGGCTACCGTGTTTCGTTAGACGAAATTGAATTTTGGCAGGGACATGATGGGCGATTGCACGACCGAATACGATATTCCCGTATTGATGAAAAGTGGAATTGGTCAAGATTACAACCATAAATAAACTGGCCCATTTTCAGTTTATTCTGCTAACTTCCGAGCTTCGTTTATGAGATCATCAGGAAGCTCGGGTTCAGGAAGGGGTTGTGACCTCGTGCCTTTATTTACTGGTTTTTTTTGGATTTTTTCTTCTTGAATCTGTTCTGGCTGAGGTATTTCTGATTTTTTTATTTCTTCATGCAAATTGGTTATATCTGCAGCATCGAAACCGAATTCTTCTTTCCATGCCGCAGCCTTCTCTGGTGATAAGCCAGCGGGTTTACGGATGTTCTTTTTGTTTGGTCTTCTATGATCGTCGGCGATTGCTTCGAGGAATTCAACAGAACCTAATTGCTGCGCGCCTTTTGCTCGAATGAACCGAATTATTTCTCTGTCGTTTGTGACAACAACGATGCGCTTTGCAGTTGATGATGCAGCAACACGATCCATGATTTCTTGATCTGCTGTTTTGCTTCCACCGGTGTATATGATTTCAATATTTCTTGTTGAACCCAAATTACTCCCATCAGGGGGCGGTGTGCCGTCGCAGACGAGGGAGATTCGATCACGATTCCAGCGACCTTTTGAGAGCAAAGAGGCCAGTTCGCCCACCCCCAACCCAGCGAGATCAGGGGGTAAAACACCCATCTGGTGCAGCACATTCCAAGTATCAACAAGTAACTCCATAGTATAGGCAGAATATCGCGTATTTAGATTCTTGCAAGCAGTTGTAAACAAAAGGCTTAGCAATAATCACACACCCCCTTGCAATGGTGCCCACAATGCATGATAATACGTGGCTCTCAATACTTGATTCAAAGGAAGGTTTAGGAATTTATGGCAATACGAATTAAAGCACGGCAAAACGAATCTGCAAGTCAGATGCTACGCCGCTTCAAAAAACTTTGTGAAAAAGAAAATCTGATCAAAGATGTTAAGAAGCGTCAATACTTTGAAAAGCCATCTGAACGCAAACGTCGAGCCAAAAGACGAACCGAATCACGGATTCAACGTGAATTGCACCCAGAACTTCAACGTACACCTCCAAAACCAGCTCGCTCCGGTGGCGGCGGTGGTCGTGGTCGCCAATAAGCACATGCAGTGCTTGAATCAAGTAAATAATTAGAACACAAACAGTATGCGCCGCGTGCAACGCACAGCGGCGATTTAATTTTTAGACAAAGTGTGATTACCGAAATTACACAAGGCAGAAACGAAATCAAGCCCGCGTAGGGTGAACTCAAATTAGGAGACGATCAACATGAACCTTCTCATGCTTGCTCAAGAAACAACAGCGTCTGATCCTTGGATGCTTTACTACCTCGCACCAGTTGGTGCAATCGTCGCGCTCATTATGGCATTCGTCTTTAGTCGAGGTGTGATGGCACAAAGCGAAGGCGAACCAGAGATGATCGAAATCGCTGAGCATGTCCGTGCTGGTGCGATGGCATATCTCAAGCGTCAATACAAAGTAGTATTTGTCGTCTTTATTGTTCTCATTGCTGTTCTTGCAGCCCTAGGCTTTGCAGGAATTCAACCTGTTTGGTCAGCCGTTGGCGTGCCAATCGCTGGTTTGTTCTCTGGTTTATGTGGCTGGTTCGGCATGAAAATGGCAACCAATGCTTCAGCTAGAACAACATGGGCTGCTAAACAATCACTGAACGCTGGTTTAAAGGTGGCATTCCGATCGGGTGCAGTCATGGGGCTTGTTGTTGTTGGTTTTGCACTCCTTGATACTTCCGTTTGGTTTTACATCTGGAATGAGGTGATGCCTGGCAAGAATCTTGTAGAAATAACATCAATCATGTTGACATTCGGTATGGGTGCTTCAACGCAGGCATTGTTCGCTCGTGTTGGTGGCGGTGTGTATACAAAAGCCGCTGATGTTGGAGCAGACCTTGTTGGTAAGGTTGAAGCAGGCATCCCCGAAGACGATCCTCGTAACCCAGCAACTATTGCAGACAACGTTGGTGACAATGTTGGTGATGTTGCAGGTATGGGCGCTGACCTCTATGAGAGTTATTACGGCTCAATCCTTGCAACAATGGCACTTGGTGCCGCGGCTGCGATGGGCATGCAGAATACAGATCTTGGCTTCCGCTTAGCGATTGCTCCGATGGCGCTTGCGGGACTTGGCATTTTCTGTTCTCTTGTTGGCGTCTTTGTTGTTCGAGCAAAAGAAAACGCAAGTTTTAGCGAACTACTTAAAGGTTTGCATAAAGGCGTGTATGTAGCATCATTCTTGATCGCAATTCTATGTGGTGGTCTTTTCTACTACTTATTCAATGGAACTGATATTTGGTGGGCGGGTCCTTGGCTTTCAATCATCACTGGTCTTACTGCCGGGCTTGTTATTGCGTATGCAACCGAGTATTACACATCCTATGAACATGCTCCAACACAGCGTATTGCGAAACAAACTGAAACCGGTCCTGCAACAGTGATCATCTCAGGCATTGCCGAAGGCATGATTTCAACTTGGGCTCCATTGATCGTAATCGTTGTTGCAATTATTGCTTCATTTAGTTTTGCAGGTGGTAATGGTAATTTCCTTCTTGGTTTGTACGGTGTAGGTATTGCTGCAGTTGGTATGTTGAGTACGCTGGGCATTACACTTGCAACCGACGCATACGGTCCAATCGCAGACAATGCCGGTGGCAATGCTGAAATGACTGGGCAGCCACCAATCGTTCGCGAACGAACAGACATGCTTGATTCACTTGGTAACACAACCGCCGCAACTGGTAAGGGTTTTGCAATCGGCTCAGCTGCTTTGACAGCACTTGCGTTGCTTGCAGCTTATGTTTCAGTTGTGCAAACAAGCCTTGACAAGAAAATTGCGGATGATGTCGCTGTGGTTATGTCAGCAGATTCAACCAACGACTCAATCAAATATCTTGGCAACGGCGAAGTTGTAGCAGTGAAAGACGGTGAAACATTTGGTGGACTCATGTTGGCGAACAACGATGTTAAAAATGTCTTTGAAAAATCACCAGAGGCATACGAATCCCTTGAAGCAGATCTTAACTGGAGCGAAATTGACAACACACACTCCGTGAGTGTTAAGGTTGGCGATCATCAAATGGCATTTGCTCTTGCTCCAACAAAAACCGCAACAATTAAACAGTTGTTGACCTACTACGATGTTTCAATCATGAACCCTAAAGTACTTGGCGGTATTTTCTTGGGTGTGATGCTTGCTTTTGTTTTCTGTGCACTAACAATGAACGCGGTTGGCCGCGCAGCGTACGAAATGATGAACGAATGCCGCCGCCAGTTTGGTGTGATGAAGAAAGCTTTCAAAGCAAATGGCATGAGTGATGAAGATATTTCTGATCCCATGAACTGGCCAAAAGAACAAACGACTGTAGATGGTGTCGCTTATCCAGATTATGGAAGTTGTGTTGACATTTCCACTGCAAGTGCACAAAGAGAAATGGTTTTACCAGCGATCCTTGCGATCGGTGTACCAATTGTCGTCGGGCTTCTTCTTGGAGTTGGTGGTGTAATGGGATTACTCGTTGGCGGTTTAACAAGCGGTTTTGCGGTTGCAATTTTCATGGCAAACGCTGGCGGCGCTTGGGACAACGCGAAAAAGTATATCGAATCAGGTAAGCACGGTGGCAAGGGTTCTGACGCACATAAAGCAAGTGTTGTTGGCGATACTGTTGGCGATCCATTCAAAGATACATCTGGTCCTGCATTGAACATTTTGATTAAATTGATAGCAATTGTTTCAGTTGTATTTGCAGGCCTTGTTGTGAACTTTGGCCCAGTTGTCGCAGGGGCATTGGGACTGTAAGTGTCACATCAAGAATTAGATAACCAAACGGCTGCTGCCGCTGCATTCGCAGCGTCAGCAGCCCGTTTACTTATTGATAGGCATTGTGAAGACGTTGTTCTTCTCGATGTATCGACTATCAGCCAGGTATGCGATTTTGTATTGATCGGTACTGGGACAAGCGATAGGCAGATGAAATCTGTTGCCGATGAACTTGGTGATCTTGGCAAAGAAGTGGGTTTGCCCGCGTTTAGAAAGCACGTTGATTCGGGTGCAACGTGGATTGTGACAGATTTTATTACGGTGGTCGCCCACCTATTTGAACCGCAGCTTCGGGCATACTATGATCTTGAGGATCTTTGGGTAGACGCAAGGCGCGTCGAGATTGAATCTGGCCCCGAGCAACCTCAGTAAGGAGACAATGATGTTGAAACAATGTATTAGCCAAATGACTATCTGGCTGTTGGTGATTTCATGCGCAGCCTTTGCAGATGATGAAACTCGTTTGTATTCAGGTGCGATCGAAGTGCCAACACTAGGACCACTTCAAATGACACTTGGTGTAAGTGATACTGACGAAGGCACATTTTTATTCATGACTGTGCCTACGCAAAATGCAGTAAATATTCCATTGGCTGCAACATATAACAAAGATACCCAACTTGTTGCAGAGCTTCCACAAGCAGGTCTTGTGTTTACAGTTAAGGAAAATGATGATCAGACCGAGTTGGTTGGGCGGATGGACCAAGGGGGCATGACCTTTCCGATCGCATTTGCTCGCGGAAACAAAGTTCCCGAACTAGTTCGCAATCAAATGCCCGAAGGTCCCTTTCCGTATACAAGCACAGAAATCTCAGCACTTCATCCAGATGGCCACACGCTTGCAGGAACGCTCACAATTCCAAAGGGAGAAGGACCATTTGCATGTGCAGTGATGATTTCTGGGTCAGGCATGCAGGATCGAGACGAATCTCTTATGGGACACAAACCGTTTTTGGTTATTGCTGATTATCTGACCCGTGAGGGAATCGCTGTGTTACGCTTCGACGATCGTGGCGTTGGTGGGTCAGCTGTTGAGGATATAGAAGCACTGCAAAATGCTACATCAGCGGATTTTGCAACCGATGTTGCCGTGATGATTGATGCTGCAAGATGGCAGCCAAACATTGATCCATTCAGAGTTGGGGTCATCGGTCACAGTGAAGGGGGCATCATTGGTCCACTCGTCGCATTAGAAGATGAAAAATTAGCATTTGTCGTGATGCTCGCAGGGCCCGGAGTTCCAGGTTATGCCCTGATGCCAGTACAACAGGCAATGTTGATGCAGGTAAGTGGGGCTGATCAAGCACTTGTCGATAACGTTGTAAATGCTTCGATGAATATCTATGAAATGTATCGAGACGGTGTAAGCGAAATTGATTTGCGTGCGCAAATGATGGAACTTATTGATCTCCAACTTCAGTCACAAAACTTAACTGTTTCGATAGATGAATTTGATGAGATTACGGATGTTGGTATTGCTCAATTCGAAACACCGTGGTTCCAATGGTTCTTGTTTCACGATCCAGCTCCTGTACTTGCACAAATGACATGCCCAGTGCTCGCAATGAATGGAACGTTGGATACACAAGTTTCCTCTTTGCAAAACTTGCCAGTGATTGAAGAAGCAATTACGAACGCTGGTGGTGAAGTTACGATTATGGAGTTTGAGGGCTTAAACCATTTGTTTCAAAAAGCAACTACAGGTGCTGTCTCTGAGTATAGTCAAATCGAAACAACTTTTGAACCTGTTGCGCTAGAAGCCATGGGCGATTGGCTTGCCGAGGTCACAGATTATGACTAACAAGAACACGATCAATGATCTTGTATTCTTAGGGTTTAACAAACAAGTGATTGCACTTGATCGTTTTTCTGGAGAAAAAGTGTGGGAATGGAAAGCTTCCAAAGGTACTGGCTACACAGCAATTTTAGTTGATGGCGACCGCCTGATCGCATCAGTGCAAGGATACACATATTGCCTTGATCCTTTAACAGGCTCAGAAGTTTGGATGAATGAATTGAAGGGTCACGGCACAGGCATTCCTTCAGTGGTTTCTATTCGCGGAAGTTCAACTGGAGGTGCTGCAGCACAGTATGCAGCAAATCAAGCAGCTGCTGCGGCTACAACGGGCGGCGCAGGCACGACAGGCGCATGAGTTTTGGTTTATCACGAGGAAAAACGCTTGATGCTGGCGATGTTGGAATTGACATGCGAAACCTTCCCTCTGCTGATGAAGGAAGAATAGATCCACGAGATTGGTTTTCGGAAAAATCCTCCCCCTTAGAGATTGAAATTGGTTCGGGTAAGGGAACGTTTTTGTTGCAACAATCTGAACTGCAACCAGAAACAAACTTTGTTGGTTTTGAATGGGCAGCAGAGTTTTATCGATACGGTGCTGACCGCTTACGACGCAATGGCAGAAAACGCGTACGCATGGTGTACGGTGATGCGACTGAATTTCTGAAGTATTGGTGTGAGGATCACGTTGCGGAAGTAGTTCATTTGTACTTTAGTGATCCTTGGCCGAAGAAAAGACACAACAAACGACGAGTTATTCAAGATGAAACATTGCGGACTTTTCATCGAGTGTTGAAACCCCGAGGTGAACTACGCATTGTGACAGATCATGATGATTTATGGTCTTGGTGCGAGGAACACATAAATCGCCACCTTGATTTGTTTGAAAGAAAAACATTTGACATTGTTGATTCTGCGAATGAAGGCGAATTGACTGGAACAAATTTCGAACGCAAATATCGACGGGAAGGCCGCCCGTTTCATTCTGTAACTCTACGTTCTTTGCCAGAAAACAGAAAAAATTAAACATGCACCGCGAAGGTATAAATGTCAACGACGTCCAGCCGGAAGATATTCTTTGTGATTATTGTGGACGCGCTGCATGGGCTCTTGGAGAACCGTGTATCGAAGGGCACGAAGGCAGCATTGTTTGTGGGATGTGTTTGTCAAAAGCATTCGCAAAACTTGTTGTAGAGGGTTCTGGAGAGCCTGTCGATCAGGTTTGCAGAATGTGCCTTGAAACACGCGATCAGCCCTCATGGATAAGCAAAATCGACCAAGAAGCGACCATTTGTCTTCGTTGTATCAAGCAATCAGCAACTACTCTTGAGAAGTCTGAACATTGGGAATGGTCACGACCCACAGGTGGATAGCGGGGGTGTATCTTGGGTAATATGGGATCCCGATTGAGTCTTGCAAACAAATGTCTTGCTATTTTTGGCGCTGTTATTCTCACTATTATTGTTATCACGTCGATTATTTCTTGGACGAAAACAGCAGATTCTTGGACGAAAACAGCAGAACTTATTTACGATTACCAAGAAGAATTAGCCAAGCAACTCGCGATTGAATGGCTAGCCTCAAGAGAAGACTTTGCAGATTCAGATGATGGTGCGTCGTTAAACATTCATTTGTTTTCTGTTGAGAACATCGAAGATGGTGCAGGCAGTTTTGAGAGTAGAGCAAAAAAAGTATTTGAATTAAGCGGGGAAACAACATTTATAGATGCGCACGATCGAGACCAACATCAGAAATTTTTATATGCAATGGCAATTAGAGAATCACATAGCAGGGCAACAGAGAAGCCAGGCGTAACCACGTTAGACCGCGGCGTTTCTGTTTCATCTCTCTCTGATAAGTTAGAAGCAATTCTTGTTGTAAGCCTTGACACAGGATTTGTAACAACTCAACGCAGAAGCATGCTATTTTGGTTGATTGTTGCTG
>PVBE011117286.1_pt1 | contig 24462 bp, 18 predicted proteins | sample 1631181 | NCBI WGS metagenome assembly PVBE01 (sample SAMN08397723, study PRJNA350692) | Marine metagenome, whole genome shotgun sequencing project. | isolation source: water | place: Pacific Ocean | collected 2012-04 | reverse complement strand
GTCCGACAGGTCACCGGGATCGAACTCGTAGGCGTGTTCCTCGACCAGCCCGCGGTACGTGTCCGCTGCCTTGATCCAGCCCTGGACCCGCCTCCCGTCCACCTTTGCGAGCGCCTCGGTGACGTCGTTGCCGAAGGTGTCCCGGATGCGTTTGAAGCTCCGCAACGACGCCTCCGGCCAGGCGAACAGCCGGTCCTCGGGCCCTGGCGGGAAGGCATACCGCTCGTTGGGCACGACCCGGGTCCCGGCGGGGTGGTCCACCGCTTCGAGGGCAGTCTGGTCGAGGTAGGTGACCTCCTCGCGCAGCTCCTCGGTGACCACCAGGCGCAGCCTACCTTGGGCGTCCGCGCGCAGCTGCGAGCCTTCGACCAGGGCCAGCTCCGTCGGGTCCTGGGGCAGGTTCTGGCCCGGCGCCATGGGGATCCCCAGAGGCGCCGCGCCCAGGACGTCGCCGACGAACCCCATGCGCTCGCCGTCCCACGCGTACAGGAACGGGCAGGACGCGGGAAGGGCCTTGGCCTCGTACACCTCCGTGGTGCCGCATGCGGCCGGCCCGAGGACGTTCTGCAGGATGCCGTTGGGCCAGGTCACTCGCAGGATGTCCGGTGGCCCGGCGAGGCCGAAGTGCATGGTGGTCTCGCCAGCGACGACCACCCGCTTCGTGTAGGTCGCGCCTGCCTTGAGCTCCAGGGTGGAACCGGTGCCGCCCCTGTTGTTGCGCCGGCCGTTGAGCTTGACCCGCACCCAACGGCAGCTTGCCTTCGTGCCGTTGTCCCAGAGCCTCAGCCCAGTGGCTGTCGCGACGACGAGGTCCATGTCGCCATCCCGGTCCGCGTCGACCGGCAGGATCTGGCCGATGTCGGCGCCGGCGTCGGGCAGCGCGGCGCCGGCGGTCCACCTGCCGGGGCGTCCACTGGGCCAGATCTGGGCGGCGGCGCCGTCGTACCGCACCAGGTCGAAGCTGCCGGTGCCTTGAAGGTCCGCAGGCACGATGTGGCGGGGGCCATCGGCCAGCTCAATCGGTGAGAATCCGTCCGGCTTGTTGGCGAGCAGGACGGTTCCCGCGGCCGTGTCCAGGGCCAGATCCTGTCGGCCGTCCCCGTCGAGGTCTTCGGCTAGGGCGCCCGTGGCCCGCAAGACGTCGTCAGCGAGTCCCAGGCTGCGGCTGACCTCCTCGAACTTACCCTCCCGAAGCGACGACAGCAGGAAGGTCCAGGGCGACGTGTTGGCCACGAGCACATCGAGATCGTTGTCGCCGTCGTGATCCACCACGACCACCGCCTGGCTGTCCGCCTCGCCGTCCGTGAGCCCGGCCACGGCCCCGGTGGCGGTGAAGCGATCGCCTCCGTTCTCCCAGAGCATGTTGCGCCCGGAGGTGACCACGTACAGGTCCAGGTCGCCGTCGGCGTCCACGTCAAACCAGACCGCGTCCCTGGACGATCCTGCGCTCTGCACGCCGACCGTCTGCGTGACATCTGCGAATCTCCCGCCGTCGTTGTTGAGCAGCCGATCCGGCCCGTCGTTGGCCACGTAGATGTCGATGTCGCCGTCGTTGTCGCGGTCTGAGCAGGTGACGGCGCGGACCCGATCCGCCTTCAGGACGGACAGCCCCGCGGGACCGGTGCCGTCGGCATAGCGCCCGTTGGCCTTGGGCACCCAGAGGCGCAGCGGGCCGTTGCCGAACTCGAACAGCTCGGGCCTGCCATCTCCAGTCACGTCGCAAGCGGCCACCCGGGCCAGCGTCGCCCCGACCGTCAAGTCGCTCGTTCCGTCCGCGCCGCTGGCAGGCCGCGCCGTCAGCCTGGCGCTGGCCGTGACATCCTCGATCGCCAAGGTGGCTGGGGCCCCGGCCTGGGGGGCGCGCATCGCGCTCCGGATCAGCATGGGCTTGAGCAGCGGCCCTTCGCGCAGCTGCTCCTCCGACGGCTTGCTGATCCCCACGAATGCCTGGTAGCGCTGGTACAGATCGAGCTCCCGCTCCATCTGCTCCTTGATGGCGGGGTCCTTGCTCTTGACGAACTCGGACCGCAACAGCTTTGCGTGGATGTACAGGGCCTGGACGAACTGCTGGCCGCCTCGGGTCCAGCCGATGTTCAGGACCTTCTCGAACTCGCGCTTGGCCTCGTCGGGGCGGTCGAGCTTGTCGTGGAGCACCCAGCCCCGCTGAAACCTCGCCGCCGGATCCTCCGCATCGAGGCTGAGCACCGCGTCGAGCTGCCGGATGGCGCCCTTCCAGTCGTTCTGGCCCATGGCGAGGACGGCCAACGCATAGAGGGGCGCCGGGTCGGCAGGGCGCGCCCTCGCGACGGCCTCGAGCTCGGGCTTGGCCCGGGTCTTGGCGTCTTGCCGAAGCAGCGCAAGCGCCCAGTTGAAACGGTCCCGGGCATCCCTGGACAGCTTGAAGGCCCGCTGGAACTCCGCGGCGGCCGGGGCGAATCGCTGCTCCAGGATGCGATCTTCGGTGCGAGCCACCCCCTCGTACAGCGCAATGCCCCGGGCCCGGTAGCGCAGCAACTCATCGCCCCCGGCCTTTGCCTGGGCAAGGGCGGGCACGACAAGCAAGGCGATCGCCGGAAGGATGCTCATGGGCGCTGATCCCACTGCAGAAGCCATACCAGCGACAACCGCGCCGGCGGTCCACCATTCCCCGTCCGAGCCCGGGGCTCAGGGCCAACGGCCGCGTGACCGGGACAGGAGGACTTGGCCCGAGCGGGTCTCGGGCTCCGCATCGGGTAGCGCCAGCCTCCGGTCCCAGCCCCGACGGCCCCATCGCCGACCACCCTTCTCCCGTCGGGCGGAGTCGTGCGAACGGGGGCCCCATCGCCAGGCGGGCCTTGGGGCGAAGCTGGGAAGGCGCGTCTGCGGGGGCACGGTCGCCGGGGTGAGCGGGGACACGGTTGAGTAACTTCACGATCCCACAGGCAGCAGAGCTGCCTACGCTTGTCGCGAGTTACTCAACAATGTCCCCCGTGCCTGCTGGGCCTCCGGCGGACGGATCAGCCGGCGTACATCGCCTCGATCGCCTCGGACCAGTTGTCTGCCACCGGCTTGCGCTTGACCTTGAGCGTGGGGGTCAGCTCGCCGTCCTCGATGGTCAGCTCGCGGGGCAGGATGGTGAACTTCCGGATGTGCTCGACGCGGGCGAACTTGGCGTTGACCGCGTCCACGTCCGACTGGATCTGAGCCCGGATGCGGTCGCTGTCGTGCAGGCCGCCGTTGGGCTTGACGCCGTTGTCGGCGGCCCACTTCGCGGCGGTCTCGGGGTCGAGGGTGAGCAGGGCGGACAGGAACTTGCGGCGGTCGCCGATGACCACCGCCTCGCTGATGAGCACGCTGTTCTTCAGGCCCGCCTCGATGTTCTTGGGCGTGATGTTCTTGCCGCCGGCCGTGATGATGATGTCCTTCTTGCGGCCGATGATGTGCAGGAAGCCCTGCTCGTCGAACTTGCCCAGGTCGCCCGAGTGCAGCCAGCCGTCCTTGAGCGTGGCGGCGGTGGCCTCGTCGTCCTTGAAGTAGCCCATGAAGACGTTGCGGCCTTTGACGAGGATCTCGTCGTCGGCGGCGATCTTCACCTCGACATCGGGCAGCGGCGGGCCGACGGATCCGAACTGGGTGGCGCCGGGGCGGTTGAACGAGGTGGGGCCGGTGTCCTCGGACTGGCCGTAGACCTCGTGGATGGTCACGTCCAGGCCCGCCATGAACTCCAGCACCTCCTTGGAGATCGGGGCCGCGCCGCTGATGCAGAAGCGGGCCCGGCCCATGCCGATGGCGGGCTTGAGCTTGCAGAAGATCAGCTTGTTGGCGATCAGGTAGGACAGGCCGCCGACCCCGACTGCGCCGCCGTTGAGCGCACGGGCGCGGCGCAGGCCGACGCCCTGGGCCCAGGCCAACAGCTTCTTCTTGATGGGCTTGGCGTCCTCGAGCTTGGAGCTGATGCCGGTGTGGAACTTCTCCCAGATCCGGGGCACGCCGAACACGATGGTGGGCTGCACCTCCTTGAGGTTGTCCGGGACCGCGTCGATGGACTCGGCGAAGTACACCGACAGGCCGTGGGTCACCGGGGCGTGCAGCGAGAACATCTGCTCGGCGATGTGGCACAGCGGCAGGTAGGACAGGGAGCAGTCCTCCGGCGACAGCGGCATGAGCTTGCGGGTGAGCGCCGCCGTCCACGCCAGGTTGTCGTGGGACAGCATCACGCCCTTGGGCGGGCCCGTGGTGCCGGACGTGTAGATGAGCGTGGCCAGGTCTTCGAGCTTGAGGCCCTCGACGCGGGCGTCCAGGTCGGCGTCCTCGACGTCGGCGGCCTTGGCGATGAAGTCCTCCCAGGAGATCACCAGGTCGTGCTCGACCGTGGCGCCCTTCATCATCACGACGTGCTCGAGCTTGGGCAGGTTGGCCAGCTCGGCCTCGACCTTGGCCCACTGGCCGGCGTCCTCCAGCAGGACGATCCGCGCCTCGGAGTGGCCGATGATGTACTGGACCTCCTCGGCGGAGCAGGTCGTGTAGATGCCCGCCGGCACGCCGCCGGCTGTGAGCCCCGCCAGATCGAAGATCACCCACTCCGGGCGGTTGAAGCCCAGGATGCAGAGCGTGTGGCCGGGCTCGAAGCCCAGTGACATCAGCGCCTTGGCGGCGGTTCGCACCTCCTGGTGGTAGGTCTTGTAGGTCGTGGGAACCCAGCGGCCGCCGGTCTTGATGTAGTAGGCCGGGTGGTCGGGTCGGTTCTTGGCTTGGGCCTGAAGCCGGGCCGGGATGGTGTCCGCTGCCATGGGGTCGCCTCCTGATGCGGAGGCGGAGGATAGATCAAACGGTCTTGTCCGCCCACGCTCCCTGATGGAAGCGGACCAAGGTCGCCATCAGCGACAGCGCTCGGTACAGCACCATGGCGCCCCATAGCGCCAGCAGGCCCCAGTCGAACACCACGGCGACAGCGTACGCGGTGGGCAGGAAGATCAGCCACTGGGTGACCAGGGAGATGATGAGCACAGCCAGGGTGTCGCCGACGCCCACGAGGACGTTGATCACCACGACGGGCTCGATCCACTGGGTCAGCCCGACGAGGGTGAGGGGCGCGATGGCCAGCGCCACCGTCTCCGGGGAGTCCGGGATGAACAGGCCCAGCCAGGTCTCGGCGCCCAGGGCGAGGATCAGGCCGAGGCCGCCGGTGGCCACGAAGCCGATGCCGAGCACCTCGCGGCCCCAGCGGCGGGCGTCCTCCTTGTCGCCCGCGCCCAGCGCCTGACCGACCAGGGACGCCCCGGCGAGGCCCAGGCCCAGGCCGGGCAGGATGCACACCAGGAGCAGGTTGAGGATGACGTTGGAGGCAGCCAGCTCCCGGGTCCCGATGCGTCCGGCGATCGTGAAGAACACGACGAACCCGGCGCTGAACGTGAACTGCTGGAGGCAGGCCGGCAGCGACAGGCGCAGCAGCGGGCCCATCACGTCGAGCATCCCTCGGAACTGCAGGAACCCCTGGTGGCGGGCCTTTCGGATCCCCAGGACGACGTAGATGCCCGTGCCGAAGATCACGGAGATGGACGTGGCATAGCCGGCGCCCTGCGCGCCCAACTCGGGGAGGCCCAGGTTGCCGAAGATCAGGCCGTAGTCGAGCACCACGTTGACCACGTGCATCGACACGAGGGTGCCCATGTATAGCGTCGGCCGGTTGGTACCGTTCCAGAAGCCGCGAAAGGCGAAGTTGGCGGCGACGAAGGGCACGGCGATGAAGCGTGCGGCGAGGTAGGAGCTGCCGGCGGCCTACACGGCCGGGTCGTCGACCAGCACGCTGAACATCCACGGAGACAGCGTGATCCCAGCGATCGCCACCGGGATGCCGGCGGCGAAGGCGATCACCAGCGAGGAGTTCAGGCCGGTGGCCACATGCTCGCTGTCGCCCTCGCCGAATCGGCGGGCGGTGATCGCCTGGACGCCGGCGCCCAGCCCGATGAGGAACGCGATGGTCAGCCAGTTGGCGAAGCCGCCCATGCCCACCGCCGCCAGGGAGGCCTCCCCGAGGCGGCCGACGAACGCCGTGTCGACCAGGTTCAACACGTTCTGGCTGGTCATGCCGGCCATGATCGGCGCGGCGAGCGCGATGATCCGTCTGAGCCTGGAAATATCGAGGTTCACGGGCGATTGGTATAACCCGACGGACCCCTCGTCCTTCGGGAGATCCCCCATGCCCAGGCTCCGCTTCGCCCTGCTGATCACCTCTGTCGTCGTCCTGGCCGCGGGCTGCGGCGAAGAGCGGCGCGACAACAACGGCGGCGGTGACGGCCCGGCCGGCGGACCCGGCGGACCCGGCGGAGACCCCGGCGAGGGAGAGGGTGAGATCGTTGGCGGAGGCCCCGGCGGAGACGGCGATGAGGGTGAGGGCGAGGTCGATGGAGGCGGCGAGGCCGGCGAGGGCGAGGTCGATGGCGGTGGTGACGGCGGCGAAGGCGAGGGCGACGGTGGCGACGGTGGCGAGGGCGAAGGCGAAGGCGAGGTCAAGGGCGGCGAGGGAGAAGGCGAGGGCGAGGGTGAGGTGGATCCTGGCCCGGCGGCGTGCGGTGGCATCGCCGGCCTGGCCTGCCCGGCCCCCGACGAGCAGTTCTGCGCCTACGAGGCGGGCGACTGCGGCCTGGCCGACGCCCTGGGCGACTGCCGGCCCCGCCCCGAGTTCTGCGCCCAGGACTGCCCGCGGGTGTGCGGCTGCGACGGCGTCGAGTACTGCAACGAGTGCGGCGCGGCCGCCAACGGCGTCAGCATCCTGAACCGGGGCGGCTGCGGCGAGCTGCCCGAGCCGCCCAACGACTGCATCCCCACGGACCACCCTGACGTCACCGTGGTCGGCGACGGCGACGAGTGTCAGCTCATCGACTTCGGCTGCGGTGAGGGCGAGCAGATCTACGAGGACGACTGCAGCTGCGGATGCATCGCCGACGAGGGCGACTCGTTCGCCTGCGCCGACAACTCCGACTGCGTCCCCGAGGACTGCTGCCGCCCCACCGGCTGCGTCGTCGAAGCGGCCCAGGAGTGCCAGACCGAAGGCGTCTGCTGCGACTGCGACGACTGCCTGCCCGCCGTGCAGGCCTGCGGCTGCATCAACGGCCTGTGCCGCACGACGTGGGACTTCAACGCCTGCGAGTAGCCTTCAGGGCCCACGCGTCCTGTGAGCCCCGAACCTCCACGACGCCGGTCGACCCGGCGGTCGGCACGCCGCCGTCGCAGGCGAGGTCGGCCGCGAAGGGGAGGAACACCTCGCTGACGGCGTCGGGGCCGGCGGCGGCGTCGCCCACCGCGCACTCGAACACCCCGGCTTCGGGGTCCCAGGATTGGGAGAGCAAGGTCCCGGCGACGGCCCGGGCGTAGGGGCGGATGACCTCCGACGCGGCCGGGCGGGGGGTGGCGCAGGAGTCGATGAGGCCCAGGTTCTCGTTGTTCCAGCGGTGGTCGGACAGGCTCACCTCCCACACGGTGCCGTGGGACACGGTGGCGTCCAGGGCCTGATAGGCCAGGCGGAGGAAGAGGGCGGCGTCCGGGGAGTCCATGCTGGCGCCGAACTCGCCGAAGAGCACCGGGCAGGCCATGCGCTCGGGGCCGCCCGCTCCGGCGAGGGCGGCGATCCCCGCGCCGATGGCGTGGGGCGTGGTCAACGGGCCGCCCGTCGACACGCTGGGCTGGTAGTAGTGCGGGGCGAACACGAAGGCGTCGGCTGGAAGATCTGGGCGCTCCACCCACGTGGTGGCGGACAGGGCGCCCGTGCCGGGCTGGCCGCACACGATGAGCGCGCCGGGGTCCTGCTCGAGGATCGCCCGTCCCATTCGCGTGACGACGGTGGGGAGGGTGCTCGCCTCGAACTGGGGGATGGGGGCGGTGCCCCAACCGGGCTCGTTGATCACCTCGTAGCCGATCACGCCCGGGTGACCCGCCAGGCGGCCGGCGACCGTGCGCCACATGGCCTCCATGGCGTCGAGCAGGCCGTCCTCGTTGGCCCAGAGCCGGTCGAAGCACCGGGCCACGGGCCCGGAACCGTCGAGGTACTGCATGAACCAGTGGCCGTCCGCGGTGTCGCCGCCGGGCAGGTCGCGCAGCTCCGCCGGAACAGCCCACAAGGGGAACCCGTCGCCCGAGAAGGGGGCGGCGAACACGTCCTGGTGGAAGTCGACGATGCACCCGAGCCCGCGCTGCCAGGCTGCGTCGACGAGCCCCGCGTAGGCCTCCAGCCAGGCCTGGTCGTACGTCCCACGCTCCGGCTCCAGGGCCTCCCAGGTGAAGGGCAGCCGCAGGCAGTTGAGCCCCCAGGAGGCCAGCAGGTCCAGGAGAATGCGTCGCCCGTCGTCCACGTCCCAGGGGAGGAACGGCGGACGCTTGCTGCGACCCCCCGCATTGGCGCCCCGGAGGAGGACCTGTCGACCACGATCATCGAGGATCGCCCTGCCTTTCACGCGCCAGCGTCCGCTCATGGCCGCAGGCTGCCGGACGCCTGCGCGATTCGGTAGGCTGCTCGGCCATGCGCGCATTGCTCGTCATTCCCCTGCTCGTCGGCTGTCTGGATGTGCCCGGGTTCGAGGGTGAGAACGGACGCGATGGCGGCCAGCAGCCGGCCGGCCAGGACGGCGGCGGGGCGGGCGGGGACCCGGGCACCGAGGGCGAGGCCGAGCAGGCGGGCGGCCAGGGCGACGATGGGGACCCGCAGGAGGGCGAGGCGGAGCCTGGAGACGATGGCCAGCCCGCCGGTGAGGGGGAAGGTCCCGGCGACGACGGCGGCGACGGGGACGCAGGGGACGATGGCGATGACGGCACCGATGGCGACGACGGCGACGACGGCGACGACGGTGGCGACGGTGGCGATGGCGGCGACGGGGAGGAGAACACCGACGAGCTCTGCAGCGACGGCCGCGACAACGACCGAGACATCCTCACCGACTGCGCCGACCCCGGCTGCGCTGACACCGATCCCTGCGATGGCGACGAGGGCGGCGAGGGCGGCGAGGATCCGCCCGGCCCCGCGGTCGTGGAGATCGCAGCCTTCGACACCGATGGCGGCACCCGCGGCGCCCAGATCGACAACGTCGGCGACCAGGTGGCGGTGTACATCCCCAGCGGCAACGTGCAGTTCTGGGACCTCGGCAACCCCATCGACGGCCAACCGGACCGCACCCGGCGGGTGGTGGACGTCCTGTTCCGCGACTTCGCGATGTCGCCGAAGCTGCCGCTCCTCGTCACGGCGTCCACCAACTCGGACGTCCAGGTCTGGAACCTCAGCGAGGAAGGCTATCCGTTCGTCGGCTACATGGTCCCGGAGCGGGTCGGCGGTGGGCGCGGCTTCATGGGCCGCATGCGCTTCAACCACGCAGGCACGAAGGTCCTCATCACCCAGCGAGGCAGCGCTGTCGTCATCCAGGTCGCCGGCGGCATCGAGGAGACCTTCCGCGAACCCGACTTCGGCCACGGCAACACGCCGGTCGCCGAGTTCGTCGGCCGCGATGAGTTCGTCGTGGTGCTCGAGGATCAGGACCTGATGCGCCTGCGGATCCTCCCGACCATCGACGATCGAGGGGGCGGGGCGCCGGGTACGCGGGTGCCCGCCAACGGCCCCGAGTGCAACGGCATCACCCACATCTCGGGCGCTCGGAGCGTCGATCTCCTCGCCTACCGCTGCGGCACCGGCGCCCTGCACCTGCGCGACCCCATCACCTGGTCCGAAGCCAAGGTGTTCCGGGGCGTGATCGGCGGCATGGACATGGGCGAGATCTCCCCGGACGGTCGCTACCTGGCCGGCGCCGAGGGCGACGCGGTGCACGTGTTCGACGTGCAGACCGGCGGCAGATCCACGGTCGACCCCGGCCCGCGAAACCGCAACTACGGCCCGTTCCTGCACTGGAGCGACGACGGGCTCCTGTCGGTGGATCGGGATCGGCGGGTGGTGGTCTACCGCGTGGCTGACGCGCCCGACCGGGACTAGGGTGTCCATGCGCACGGGAGCGTAGCAACCCTTCCCCAGGCTGTGCGGCGCGGGTATGTTCCGCCCGCGATGATCAGCCCCTCCCCGCCTTTCGCCCATCGCCACATGGGACCCTCCGAGGCCGAGCGGCAGACCATGCTCGCCGCCCTGGGCCTCGACTCGCTGGCGGCGCTCATCGAGGCCGTCGTGCCCGCCGCGATCCGCACGGCGCCGACGCTGGACGTGGGCCGCGCCCGCTCCGAGCATGAGCTCCTCGACGAGCTGCGTGCGATGGCAGAGGACAACGCCAGCTTCCGGTCCTTCCAGGGCACGGGCTACCACGAGACCCTGACTCCGCCGGTCATCCTGCGGAACATCCTCGAGGATCCGGGCTGGTTCACCGCCTATACCCCCTACCAGGCCGAGATCGCCCAGGGCCGCCTGCAGATGCTGCTCAACTGGCAGACGGCGGTCATCGACCTGACCGGCCTGCAGGTGGCCAACGCCTCGGTCCTCGACGAGGCCACCGCCGCCGCGGAGGCCATGGCCATGTGCGCTCGGCTGCGCCCGCGTGGCAGCGACGCCGCCGTGTTCCGCGTGGACGACCGCTGCCACCCCCAGACCCTGTCCGTCGTGCAGACCCGCGCCCAGGCCCTGGGCCTGTCGGTCGAGATCGGCCGCCACGAGGATTGGCGGTGGACCCCCGCCGAGGAGGGCCGGGTCTTCGGCTGCCTGGTCCAGTCTCCCGACACCCGCGGCCTGCTGCACGACGTCGCCGGGCTATGCGCCGCCGCCCAGCAGGCCCAGGCCAAGGTCGTGGTCGCCAGCGATCTCCTGGCGCTCACGCTGGTCACCCCTCCCGGCGAACAGGGCGCGGACGTCGTCGTCGGCAGCGCCCAGCGCCTGGGCGTGCCCATGGGCTGGGGCGGCCCCCACGCTGGGTTCTTCGCCACCCGCGATGCGTACCGCCGGCAGTCGCCCGGCCGGATCATCGGCCTGTCCGTCGACGCCCAGGGCGGGCCGGGCCTGCGCATGGCGCTGCAGACCCGGGAGCAGCACATCCGCAGGGACCGTGCGACCAGCAACATCTGCACGGCCCAGGTGCTCCTGGCCGTGGTCGCCGGGGCGTACGCCCTGTGGCACGGCCCCGAGGGGCTGACCGCCATCGCGACACACCTGCGGTCCCTGGCGTGCGGGCTGGCCGCCGCACTCGCCAAGCTCGGCCACGCCGTCGAGCCCGGGCCCCGCTTCGACACGGTCACCATCCGCCCGTCCGGCCGCTCGGTCGCCGAGGTCATGGCGGCCGCCGTCGAGCGCGGGATGAACCTGCAGGACCACGGCGACGGAACGGTCGGCGTGAGCTTCGGCGAGCCCGCCACCGAGACGGATCTGCAAGGGATCGTCGAGGCCTTCGGCGGCGCTGGGCCGATCGCCGCCGCCGCCGAGGCGCTGCCCGCCGGGCTGCGCAGGACCTCCGAGTTCCTGACCCATGAGGTCTTCCACAGCCACCGCAGCGAGAGCCAGCTTCTGCGGTACCTCACCCGCCTGCGCAACAAGGACCTGTCGCTGGTCCACAGCATGATCCCGCTGGGCTCCTGCACGATGAAGCTCAACGCGGCCGCCGAGATGATCCCGGTGACCCTGCCGGGCTTCTCCAACCCCCACCCGTTCGCCCCGGCGGACCAGGTGCGGGGCTACCAGCGGCTGGTCGACGACCTGGAGGCCAAGCTGGCTTCCATCACGGGCTTCGACGCCATCTCCATGCAGCCCAACGCCGGCTCCCAGGGCGAGTACGCCGGGCTGCTTGTCATCCGGCAGTGGCACCGCTCCCGCGGCGACGACTCCCGACGGGTCTGCCTGATCCCAACCTCGGCCCACGGCACCAACCCCGCCAGCGCGGTGATGGCGGGCATGAAGGTGGTGGCGGTGAAGTGCGACGACGGCGGCGACATCGACATCGCCGACCTCCGGGACAAGGCCGCCAAGCACGCCGAGCAGCTGGGCGCGCTCATGGTCACCTACCCGTCCACCCACGGAGTGTTCGAGGAGGGCATCCAGGAGATCTGCGAGATCGTCCACGCCCACGGCGGGCAGGTGTACATGGACGGCGCCAACCTCAACGCCCTGGTCGGCGTGTCGCGACCGGCGGATCTGGGCGCCGACGTCTGCCACCTCAACCTGCACAAGACCTTCTGCATCCCCCACGGCGGCGGCGGGCCCGGCATGGGCCCCATCGGCGTCAAGGAGCACCTCGCGGCGTTCCTGCCCGGGCACCCGCTGGTCGAGTGCGGCGGCGCGCGGCGGCCGGACGGCCAGCCCATCGGGGCGATCTCCGCCGCCCCCTACGGCAGCCCGTCGATCCTGCCCATCTCGTGGGCCTACATCTCCATGATGGGCGGCGGCGGGCTGACCGACGCGACGGCGGTGGCCATCCTCAACGCCAACTACGTCGCCAAGCGCCTCGATGCGCATTTTCCGGTGCTGTACAAGGGCGGCTCGGGCTTCGTCGCCCACGAGTGCATCATCGACCTTCGGCCGCTCAAGGCCACCTCGGGGGTGACGGTCGACGACGTGGCCAAGCGGCTCATGGACTTCGGCTTCCACGCCCCGACGATGTCGTGGCCCGTCGCGGGGACCATGATGATCGAGCCCACCGAGAGTGAGGACCTGGCCGAGCTCGACCGCTTCTGCAGTGCCATGATCCAGATCCGCGCAGAGATCGCCCGGATCGAGGCGGGACACTGGCCGCGGGACGACAACCCCCTGCACCACGCCCCGCACACGGTCTTTGTGGTCTGCGCGGAGCAGTGGACCCGGCCGTACACCCGCACCGAGGCCGCCTACCCCCTGGACTGGGTCCGCGATCGCAAGTTCTGGCCGGCGGTCGGGCGGATCGACAACGCGTTCGGCGATCGCAACCTGGTCTGCGCCTGCCCGACGGTCGAAGAGCTGTCGGAGGAGTGAGGCGTCCCCTGCATGGTTGAGCTGGCCCATCGCGTCGTCGCGACCCCGGCGTCCGAGCCCACCAAGGCCGTCCTCTTCCTGCACGGGGTCTTTGGCCGGGGTCGCAACTTCGGCACGCTGGCCCGCCGGCTGACCGACGCTCGGCGCGACCTCGCGGCCGTCCTGGTGGACCTCCGGCTGCACGGAGACTCCGCCGCCGCCGAAGCGACCCCGCCCCACACCGTCGACGCCGCGGCCGGCGACCTCGACTCGGTCGTCGGCGCGCTGGTCCCCCGCCGGATCGTGGCGGTCGTGGGCCACAGCCTCGGCGGCAAGATCGCCCTGGCGTTCGCCCGCCGCCACCACGGCGAGGGCCGCCGGACGCTGGTGCTCGACATCACCCCGGGCGCCCGCCCCGAGGCCCTGCGCGGCGGCGCCGGCCGCAGCGCGCCGCTGCGGGTGTTGGAGGTGCTGCGACCGCTGGCCGCCCCGGGCCGCACCTTCCCGGATCGGCAGGACTTCGTGGACGCGGTGATGGCCGGCGGGCAGTCGGTGACGACGGCCAGGTGGCTGGCCACGAACCTGGAGCGCACCGACGACATGGGCCCCCTCCGGCTGGCGATGGACCTCGACTCCATCGCCGGGCTGCTGCGCGATCACTACACGACCGACCTGTGGCCGGTGGCCCGTGAGACCGACTGCCGGTTCCTGCTTGCGGGCCGCTCGGACGCGGGCGGCGCCCGGGACCGGTCGCTCTTGCTCGCGGACACGGCGACCGACGTCGAGGTGCTCCCCGAGGCGGATCACTGGCTGCACCGCGAGGCGCCGGACGCGGTGCTGGACTGGCTGCTGCGCCACCTGCCCTGATCGGTCGATGTCGGACTCGGACCGGGCCAAGTGGGACAGGCGCTACGCCGCGCCCGGGCTGCAGATGGGCGAGCGGGCCAAGCCGGTCCTGCGCGACTGGGCCCACCACCTGCCCCGCGCCGGCGCGGCCCTCGACCTCGCGTGCGGCGAAGGGCAGGCCGCCCTGCTGCTCGCCCGGCGGGGCCTCGCGGTCGACGCCGTCGATGTCAGCCGGGTCGCCCTGGCCAAGGCGCGGGCCCACGCCGACGAGGCGGGCCCCGAGCTTTCCGCCAGGATCCGCCTGATCGCCTGGGACCTCGACGAAGGCCTGCCGCCCGAATGCGGCGGGCCGTACGCCGTCCTGACGGCCATCCACTTTCGCGACCCCGCCCTGCTGACCGCCGCCATCGAGGGCCACCTGTCGCACGGCGGCTGGCTGCTGACCGAGGTCCTCGCCGCCGCGCCCGACGCCGACCCCCACCCGTTCCGGGCGCCCCCGGGTGAGCTCCTCGACCTGGCCCGGGCGACGGCGCTGCAGGTCCAGGCCCACGCGGTGGTCCAGACCGACCACGGCGCCGTGGCCCGCCTGTTGGCCCGCCGTCCGGCCGCAGGTACGGTGGCGCCGTGATCGCCCTGCTGCTCCCCGCGCTCCTGGCCCAGTCGCCATCGGTCCAGGCTGCGGAGACCCGGGACATCCCAGCGTTCAGGGTGAAGGGCGCCGTCGAGGCCGGGGTGTTCGAGACCCTCGAGGTCCTGCTGGACATCGAGCGGCTGCGACAGTGGGACACCGAGTGCCTGGCCGCCGAGATCATCCGCCGCCCTTCGAGGGACCGGATGCTCTGGCGGTACGTCAGCGATGTTCCCTGGCCCGTGGACGACCGCGAGGCCATCGTCTGGAGCGCCGTGACCATCGTCGACGGGGGCAGGCAGGTCCGGATCGACTTCAAGCAGGCGGGCCCGGACGAGCCGGGTGTGCCCGCGAAGACGCGCCCGGGCCAGGTGCGCGTGCCCGTGCTCAAGGGGCGGTGGATCCTCACCGCCAAGGGGCCGGCCCACACCCACGTGGACTACGAGGCCAAGACGGTGGCCGGCGGATCGGTGCCGGACTGGCTGGTGGCCCAGATGGGCGAGTCGTCGCCGCGGGCCTTGTTCGAGGGGCTCAAGAAGCGGGCCAAGGAGGTCCACGCCAGCGGGCTGTACGTCGACCAGGTGAAGGCATGGTCCGCCGCGCCCTGATCCCCATCCTGCTCGTCGTGCTCGGTGCCTCACCTGCGCAGGCCAGCGTGTTCGAGGTCTTCGGCGCCGGCGCCCGGGCCCAGGGCATGGCCGGAGTCGGCGTGACGACCGACCGCGACGCAGGCGCCGCCTGGACGAACCCGGCGACGCTGCTCGACGTGGAGCGGTCGGCCCACCTGGGCTGGTTCACGGGCTTCGATCGGACCGCCATCCTGCTGATGAAGCGCCCGAGCGGGTACGAGCCCTCGACCTACGACACCCGCCTGCGGACCCGACGCGACACCGAGGGCGGCGCCAGCATGTCCGGCCTGCTCGGCGGCATCGCGCTGCAGATCCCCGCCTGGGACGTCGCCGTGGGGGCGGTGGTCTACGCCCCGACCAGCGGGTTCGCCCGGCTGCGGCCCCACTTCAACGACGAGCGCGAGCAGTACTTCACCAACAAGCTGCACTTCGAGGTCCTCGGCTCACGCCTGCACTCCGAGGTGATGGCCGCGGGGCTCGGTTATCGGGTCGCCGATTGGCTGTCGCTCGGCCTCGGGCTCGCCGTGCTGCCCATCAACACGACCAACGCCGCGGTCTACACGCCGAACCCGTCGGCGCCCGAGGGCTCGTTCATCTCGCCCGACATCGAGCAGGGCGCCCTCAAGGCGCTGACGGCGGGGATCGTGGTCAAACCCTCGGAGGGGCTGCGGTTCGGGCTGGCGTTCCAGGACGAGGTGTTCTTCCGGGTCAAGGGGGCCAACGAGGTGCAGCTGCGGGGGACCGAGCGGGGCGCCGCCTACCCGGTGCTGCAGGAGATGAACGTGGTCGGCAACTACTCGCCGCCCCGCATCACCGCCGGGGGATCGGTCGCTTGGGACGGCTTCACGGGCGCCGTGGAGTTCCGCTGGCGGCAGTGGGAGCGGTACCGCGACTCGTTCGGCGGCGACGACGGCTTCATGGACACCGTGGACATCTCGAGCGGCATCGAGCTGCAGCCCGATCCGGTCACCACCTTCCGGGTGGGCGGCTCGTTCCGGCCCACGCCGGCACCCCTCGCCACGGGTCGCGCCACCTACGTGGACAACGAGCGGGTGGTCCTGGGCATCGGCGGCGGGCGGCGTTTCACCGTGGCCGACCAGGAGTTCGACCTCGACCTGGGCGTGCAGTTCCACGGCCTGCTGGAGCGCACGGTGCACAAGGAGCTTCCCGACGGCGAGCTCGCCCAGTGCGCCCCTGGCGTGACGGCGGTGTGCGACGAGTCCGCCCAGGCAGAAGGCAGCCAGATCGGCGGACCCGGCTTCCCCGGCTGGACCAGCGGGGGCTACTTCCTGGCCGCGTCCCTGGACCTGCTGTGGCACTTCTGATGCCCGTCGCCCCAAGGCCGCTGGCGCTGCTGCCCCTGGCGCTGCTCCTGGCCTGCCAGCCCGAGCGGAACGCCAGCGAGATCCCGGACCAGGATCTGGGCGCCGCCGAGGACGAGGGCGAGGCCCCGCTCGTCTTCAACGCCGACGACCGGCTGTCCGCGCCCGCGGGCCAGTGGGCGCTGTTCCACGAGGACCACCACTGCCTGGCCGCCGTCGGCGACACCATCGAGAACGTCGTGTCGACCTGGTTTCGCGTCGACATCGAGGACCTGTCCGGCCCCCCAGCCAACGCTGGCGACCCGCGCCTGCAGCGCGAGTCGGCGCGGCTATGCAACCAGGAGATCAGCCCGGTCCTGTTCGACCTCGTGTCGCACATCCCCCAGGCCATCCCCGAGTCGATGGCGCCGGTGGTGACCGACTCCACCCTGCTCGGCGAGGACGCAGGCGACGCCTACGTCTCCGGGCTGCAGCTCGACCTGTGGGGGGTGGCCGGGGTGACCGAGGACGACGAGATGCCCACCGAGGGCGACGACCCCCGCGTGACCGACCAGGAGGGCGATGACAGCCCTGGCGCCACCATCAGCTTGTGGGACGCCGATGGCAACGACGGCTGCTTCATCTCCATCGTCCAGCGGACCACGGCGAGGCGCACCGGCAAGATCATCGACGCCTCGCGCATCGAGGGCAGCTTCATCGGCGACCTGACCCAGCGGGTCCTCGAGGCCACGAGCCCCCTATGCGCCTCGGACAACGCCATCACCGACGGCGGCCGCCCGAGCCGGTTCGTGCTGCTGCGCATCGACGGCAACGCGGGCAGCCCCGATCTGGACAGCAACGGCGACGCCAACGTGTCATGCGGAGAGCTGCTGTCGGCCTCCTCGGCGCTGCTCGCCTCGGCGGACTTCACCCGCCAGCCCCGCAAGGACGAGGTCTGCGTCACCCCTTGAGCGGCGCTGACCGCGCCCCTGGCGCGCTGCCGACCACCCCTTCCGGCGGCGAGGTGCGCAAGGATCTTGAGATCGACCTACCCCTTGCAAGGCACGCGCGGGCCAAGTAGAACGTGTTCTACTTTTCCGGGGAAAAGCGCCATGTCGAACAAGGTTTCGAGCTGCCAGGAGTACTTCGAGCGCATTCAGGAGCGCTTTGTCGCAGAGGGCGCGAAGGGGATCGACGCTACGTTCCTCTTCGATCTCGCCGGGGACGACGGCGGGCAGTGGACCGTCCACATCAAGGACGGCGCCTGCTCCGTGGAGGAGGGGGCGACGGTCGACGAGCCCAAGGTCACGTACATGATGAAGGCCCAGGACTACGTGAACATGGCCAACGGCGAGCTCGACGGGCGCAAGGCCTTCTTCACCCGCAAGCTCAAGGTGAAGGGCAGCATCCCCCTGGCCCAGAAGATGAAGAGCTTCCTGCCGCCCAGCCAATAGCAGGCCAAGCCAGAGGCGAGGAGCCCCGATGATCGACGTGCAGCTGTTCATCGACGGGGCCGCATCACCGTGTTCGGCCGGGGATCGGTGTGCATCAACACCGGCGGCGAGGAGGTTTTCCGCGAGGAGGTCGAGGAGGCGCTCAAGGCCCACCCGCTGGTCTATGATGCCGTCGTGGTCGGGATCCCGGACGAGCGGTGGATGGATCGCGTGACCGCCGTGGTCCGCCTCCGGGACGGCGCGCCGCCCCTGACCCTCGAGGAGCTCGACGCCCATTGCCGGCAGCACATCGCTGGCTACAAGGTGCCCCGCAAGCTGGTGCTGGTGGCCGATCTGCTGCGGACCTCCGCCGGAAAGCCCGACTACGCGTGGGCCAAGGAGATCGCATCGGGCTGACCGCCCCGGTCGTCGTCGCCCTGTCCATGGGCCTCGTGGCGCTGCAGGCGCCGGACGGCCGCACCGAGGTCCGCGACCTCGAGACCGGCAAGGTGGCGTGGCGTGCCGCCGACCCAGCGATCCCCTTGGCCTTCGACGGCAAACGCCTCGTCATCGCCTCCCTCACCGCCCCCACCCGGGTGCTCGCCTTCGACGCCCAGACGGGCGCCGGGCCGCAGCTACGGTCGAAGCCCGTAGGCGTGCCGGGCTGGAGGACCCAGACGACCCGGGTGGGCGTGACCACCACGTCGCTGCAGATGGCCCATTGGGTGAAGGACCGCGACCTGGTGGTCGCCTGGAACCGCAGCTCCCTTCGGATGTCGGGAATGGCCCGCCCAAGGCTCCCGCCGGAGTACGGCCTGGTCTTGGTCAACCTCGACACGGGGGAGGTCCGATCCCCGCCGCCGGCCGCGGGGACCCACTTCACCTACCCGGCCCCGTCCCCCGCCCAGCCCCCCGGCGTGCTCCAGCCCCACGGCTCGGCCGCCAAGTACCGGGTCGGCAGCGCCGGCGCCCCGTTGCACGACGCCCTGTTCACCGGCGGCCGCCACGGGATCAGCCTCGAGTTCGTCCGCCGCAGCCCTTCCGAGCTGGAGCTGTGGATGCAGCGCTACGACCCCAAGACCCTGAACAAGCGGGACCGCCTAAGCGGGACCGCCTGCACCTGCGGACCGGCAACCTCCTGCGCAACCCCTGGATCAGCCGGGACGGCCGCTACGTCCTCGTCACCGAGGTCACGGGCCGAAACAGGCAGGAGGTCCAGGCCCTGTCCCTGGAGACGGGCCGCCCCGCCGCCCGTCTGCCCATGACCCACCGCATGTGGGACGAGGGCCCCTTGGTGCTCCTGCAGCACAAGGTGCCTTCGGAGCTCGTCGTGCAGGAGCTGGCCACCGGCCGTAGGCGGTGGTCGGCCCCCATCCACCCAGACCCTGCCCCGCCGAAGCCGATGCGGGCGCCGCCTCCCTGAGCGTCGCGTCCCGCCGGCAAGGGAACCCAGACATCGTGCTAGCTTCTGCCTCGAACCCGTGATTCATCCACTCCTGATAGCGGTCGTGTTGGGTGCGGGTGCGGGCACGGCCCCCGGCGCCGCCGGGCCGGCCGAGGCCCTGCTGGCCCAGGTGGACGCTGCGTCCAACGCCGCCGGTGATGCGCACCTTGCGATGGAGCTGCAGACGACCGAGCCGGACGGCGAGGTGGTCACCCGCAAGCTCGAGCTCTGGCAGCGGGGCAGCGACAAGCGGCTGATCCGGTTCTCCGCCCCCGCCAAGCTCAAGGGCACGGCGATCCTCGTGCGCGGCTCCGACAGCGTCTACCTGTACATCCCGAGCTACGGGCGGGCTCGGCGGGTGGCCGGCAAGGCGCTGGGCGACGGGTTCGTCGGCACAGACTTCGCCATCGAGGACCTGGCGCGCACCGGTTTTGCCCGGGACTGGGCGCCGACCGCTGGCGAGGACGGCGATCGGCTGTCGCTGACTCCGCGGGGGGGCAAGGAGCTCGCCTCGGCCAGGATCGAGCTGACGATCCGGCCCGTCGATCGGCTGCCGAGCCTGGTCGAGCACTACGACGACAAGGGCGCCGTGATGCGGCGCATCCGGTTCGACGACGTGCGCCTGGTCGCGCCTGCGGCCAAGTCCGGCGAGGGGGCGGGCACCCCGCTCGCCCACTCCGTCGTCGTGCAGGACGTCCGGGCCGGGCGCACCACCCGGGCCACTGTCACCTCTGCCGAGCTCGACACGGGGCTGCCCGACGAGCTCTTCTCCCTGACCCGACTCAAACGGCAGGCACCACCATGACCCGTCGCCTGTTCTGCATTTTCGACTCGGCCCGCCCGCGGCGGACCGCCACCCATCTCCTGGCGGCGCTCGCCTGCGCTGCGCTTCTGGCCGCCTCCGGTTGCGGTGGGGACGACAGCAGCGAGGGCGCCGGTGAGGGCGCCGGCGACGGGTTCGTCGGCCAGAACTACCTCATGAAGGTCGTCGCCGTGGACGACGCCTGCAACAAGGGCGCGCTCAACGCGCTGTTCCTGCCTGAGGGCGCAGGGTCCGAGAGCCCCTTCGACGACCCCATCTACGTCCCCGGCAAGACCGAGCTGCCGTGGGAAGGCGAGATCAAGCTGCCCGATCCCTTCAAGAAGGCCGACGTGAAGATCGAGGGCAGCGACGAGACCCGCACCATCGTCGGGGCGGACAACACGGCCGTCCTGCTCGACGAGGCCACCCACCCGGGCTGCCTGGTGGACTTCGAGACCTCGGTGACCATGAACATCGCCGATCCGGCGCGCATCACCGGCTCTGCCGTGCTGTCGATGTCCAACCTCGCAGGCGAGGTGGGCAACTGCCCGGACGTCGAGACCGACCCGTGCAACATCACGATCGATCTGGTCGGTAGCCCCAGCGCGAACTAGCACCCCTACCGGGGTCCCTTGCGCCGGGCGTCCGCTGATCCTGACCGTAGCGGTGTCCGCCGCGCTGGCCGTGACCGGGGCGGGGCCGGCCCGCGCTGCCGGGATCGAGGCAGGCGGCAGCGTCGCCTCCGGCCTGCACCTGGGCACCGAGTGCGGGGCGGCGCGCAGCTGCCAGTGGCTCGAGTTCCAGGACCTGGCCACAGCCAGCGGCCACGTCCGCAGCGGCCCGGGCGGCAAGACAGCCTGGGCCGTGTCGAGCACCCTGCGGCTGCACACCCGCAGCGCGCTGGAGGACGCCCCGGACGCGGTGCAGCTGGGCTCGATCCAGCCCCTGTCGCTGGACATCCACGAGGCCTGGGCGGGCACGCGCGGATCGTGGCTCGACATCACCGTCGGGCAGCAGCGGCTGGCGTGGGGCGTGGCGTACGGCGTCAACCCGACCGACGTGGTCAACCCCTACGATCTGCGTGATCCCATGCAGTTCGACGCCCGGCTTGGAGTCCCCGCGGTCGCGGCGACCGTCCACGGAGACCACCTGGCCCTGGAGCTGGTCTACGTCCCGCTGTTCCGGGCCGCCCGCCTGCCCGCGGCCCTCGACGTGCTCGAGGGCTCCGAGGACCTGTTCGACTTCTCGGACGTCGGCGGGGCCGACATCACCGTCGGTCAGCTGACCACCCGCACCAAGCCCCCCGAGTCCACCCTGGACGAGGGCGCCGTGGCCGTCCGGGCCTCGCTGACGAGCGCCCCGGCAGACGCCGCGCTGGTGGCGTACGCCGGCCGGGACCCGCTGCCCCAGGTCGGTGGCGCGGCCCTCCTGCAGGGCTTCGCCTCGGTGGACAACCGCGTCGACCTGTCGCTGCCCGTGGTCTACCCCCGCATCCTGCTCGCGGGCGCGGAGATCAAGGCCCCCCTGTTCTGGGAGATCTCGGGCTGGTTCGAGGGCGCGGCCATCGTGCAGGAGGCCCTGACCGTGACCGCCAGCCAGGCCCAGGTCCAGGCCCTCGTCGACCTGGGAATCCTCGACTCGCTACCCGATCCCCTGCCCTCGGTGAGCATCCAGGACGGCGAGCCGTACGTGCGCTTCGCCGCCGGCATCGAGCGCTTTGTCGGCACTTTGTGGGTGAACCTGCAGTGGGTCCACGGCCTGCCCACCGAGCGGTCGGCGGCGGAGGCGCGCGATTACGGCGCGTTGGCGGTGCTGTACCGCCCGACCGAGGCGGTGCAGGTCGAGACCCGGGGGCTGTCCGACGGCGACGGGTTCATCGTTGGTGCGGACCTGCGCGTCACCCACGCGCACGCCCTGACGGCCCATGTAGGCTTCGACCATGCGCAGGGCGGATCCGACACCTCCGTCGGTCTGCTCGAGCCGATGAACAACGTGCACGCGGGCGTCGAGCTGGCGTTCTAGATCCTGGCCGACCCACGGGAGCAAGTGAGCGCAGAACAACCCAATCACGAGCTAAGCCCCTTCTTCGTGGCCTCGGCGGAGTGGGTGCTGCGGCTGCGCTTCCCCATCCTCGTCGGATTGCTCTGCCTGGCCGGCTTCATGGCCCACACCGTCAAGACCAAGCTGCGGGCCGACAACACCATCGAGTCGTTCGCAGACACCGGCTCGGACGTCAGCGTCGTCCTCGAGCAGCTGCGCGACGACTTCGGCCGCGACGGCGTCTTCTTCGTGATCGTCGAGGGCGACGTGTTCACGCTGCCCTTCCTGGAGCGGCTCAAGAAGCTCCACGACGAGCTCGCCAAGATCGACATGGAGATCGACTCCCTGGGCGAGCGCAAGGCCCACCGGGACATCCAGAGGCTGGAGTGGGCGGGCGATGAGGTGCCCGATGGCCTCAAGGCCAAGGTCGCCGAGCCCACCAAGCCCGCCGACGACGAGTTCGCCGACTTCGGCGACGACGAGGGGTGGGGCGACGAAGGCGGCGGCACGATCATCGACGAGATCACCTCGCTCATCAACGCACGCTGGACCCGCTCTGAGGGCGACGCCCTGGTCGTCGGCGAGCTGCTCGAGCAGTGGCCCACGCAGGCGGGCCTGCCGGCGCTCAAGGAGCGGGTGCTGGCGGACTCGAGCTACGTCGACAACGTCGTGGGACGCAGGGGCCGCCACGCCGTCATCCTGCTGCGCACCCAGTTCATGAGCGAGGAGGACTCCATGCGGGTGTTCCACCACATGGCCGAGGTCGCGAGGCCCCACGGCGCGCCGGGGTTCGCGATCAAGGTCGCTGGCATGCCCGCGCTGTCGGCGACGCTCAACAAGCTCATGCTCCACGACCTGCAGCGCCTGCTCATCGTCGCGCTCATCGCGATCCTGGTGATGCTCATGGTCCTGTTCCGGCACCCGCTCGGCGTCGCCGGTCCCATGCTGGTGGTGATCCTGTCCGTGATGTTCACGCTCGGGACGATGGCGCTCCTGCGCAAGCCGATGACGATGATCACCAACATCATCCCCGCCTTCCTCATGGCGGTCGGCGTGGGGGACTCCGTCCACCTCATCAGCGTCTACCGGGACCTGCTCAAGAAGGGCCTGCCCAACCGCGACGCCATCGTCCAGGCCGTCGGCATGACCGGCGTGCCCATCTTCTTCACCACGCTGACGACCGTCTTCGGGCTGCTGTCATTCCGGCTGGCGAGCATGCACGTCATCGCCGACATGGGGACGATGGGCGCCTTCGGGGTGTCCATGGCGCTGCTGCTGACCGTGCTGCTCGTGCCGATCATGCTGTCGTTCAACAACAAGAGCCTGCTGGGTGTGCGCAAGAGCACGGACTCGGACCGCCTGGACCGCGCCTTGGCTTGGATGGACGACATGTCGGGCACCGCCAAGCGGCGCAACGCCGTGCTGGCGATCTGCGGCGTGCTGGTCGTCGTCGCCGCCCTCGGCACGACTCAGCTGCGGGTCTGGCACAACCCGCTGGCCTGGATCCCGGCGGCCAACGAGACCAAGCAGGCGTTCGGGATAATGGACGCAGAGCTGGGCGGCACCGCCAACGTGGCGATCTTCCTGAACGCCAAGGACGACCGGGGCATGAAGAACCTCGAGCTCATGCGCGGGCTCGAAAAGCTCCAGGAGCACATCGACGCCTACCGGGACCCCCGGGACGGCCGGGCCATCATCGGCAGCTTCATCAGCCTGCTCGACATCATCAAGGAGACGAACCAGGCCCTGCATGGCGACGACCCGGCGTTCTACAAGCTCCCCGACACCGAGCGGGCGCTGTCGGACCTGCTGTTCATGTTCGAGAACGCCGGCCCGGACCAGCTGCGCCGGCTCGCCACCAACGACCTGTCCCGATCCCAGATGGTGATCCGGCTGCTGTGGCAGGACGCCACCGCCTACGAGCCGCTCAAGCACCACATCGAGGAGGGCATCGACAAGTACATCGGCGACCTGGCCGTCGTCCGCCCCACCGGCGGCGTGTACCTGCTGCTCAACACCGTCGGGAACCTCATCCTCGATCTGCTCAGGAGCTTCGGCGGCGCGCTGATCGTCATTACGATCCTGATGTGGATCCTGCTGCGGAGCATCAAGCTCGGCCTGATCGCGATGATCCCGAACCTGCTGCCCATCGGCTTCATCCTGGGCACCATGGGCCTGACCGACGTGCCCATCGACCTGGCCAACATCATCATCGCGAGCATCATCCTGGGCATCGCCGTGGACGACACGATCCACTTCTTGCACCAATTCCGGGTGACGCATCGTCAAACCGGCGATACCGCTGGTGCGATCAGGGCGTCGCTCGAACACTCGGGCCGCGCCATCGTGAGCACCAGCCTGATCCTGGTCTGCGGCTTCCTGGTGTACATCGTGTCGTCGATGGTCAACCTGCAGCGCTTCGGATGGCTCATCGCAGTGGCCATCGCCTATGCCGTGATTGTGGAACT
>PVBE011620742.1_pt1 | contig 24463 bp, 16 predicted proteins | sample 1631181 | NCBI WGS metagenome assembly PVBE01 (sample SAMN08397723, study PRJNA350692) | Marine metagenome, whole genome shotgun sequencing project. | isolation source: water | place: Pacific Ocean | collected 2012-04 | reverse complement strand
TAAAATGGCCAGACTATCGCCATATTTAATTAGACTCTTAAACCGTTTTCCCAGTGACGCACATTGACGTACAATCACCACCAGTCAAACGAACAGGCCCGTGAAAATGGCTGGCAGAGCTGGTGGTTTACGAAAGTGAATGAGGGTTGTTGAGCCTGATTGTCGTGGTTCGCTCCGCGAACCAAACGATTTGATCGCGGAGTGATCAAAAACTATCTCGCCAGGCGACCAGTCTTCTGCAACCCTAAAATCAAGAATTGACACAGCACTCGAGCACGGATCGTCTCTCTTCGTGGCCGGTCTCCCGACCGAGCCACCTTAACAGTTGTGGCCGGTCTCTTGACCGAGCCACTTGGTTGACCGAAGGTCTCCGCGTCGTAACAGTCCGAAAAATCTCGTGACGAATCTCGGGACGTCGGCAACTTACTCGGAGACCGGTATCGTGCTGGTCACAATCCCCATCATGTGGGAATCGACTCGCCACTCCAGACTGACGATGACGCCATGAATATCACTCTTGCCGGTTTTGCGGCCTCGCTGTTCATCCTGTTGCTCGACCTCGTAACCGAGAACCAAGGTTGATCGCGAGCTGACTGCGGAAATTGAAGAAACTGCCGCCCACGATCGTCAGGAAGAACTGGGGGACTCGCGGGGCAGCACGCTGCGAGTCCGTTGTCCACACTGTCAAGAGCTCGTCGAGACTGTCCGCGATGGCTCGCTGTTCGAGATCTCTTGCGAGTCGTGCGGCAACTCATTCAGTCTTGTAAGACCAAACGAAGATCAGCCAGTCTCTGGTGTCTACGACACGATCGCTCACTTTGATTTGCTCCAGCGACTTGGAGTAGGAGCATTTGGCGAGGTCTGGAAAGCCCGTGATCGTGAGTTGGATCGCATGGTCGCTGTGAAGATGCCTCGGAAGGGACAATTGGATGGCGAGGAAGCCGAGATGTTTTTGCGCGAAGCGCGGGCAGCCGCCCAATTGACGCATCCCAACATCGTCAGTATTCACGAGGTCGGCCGCGATGCCGATCGTCTGTACATCGTCAGCGACTTCGTCCCGGGCGACACGTTGGCTGACTACTTGAAAGACCAGCGTCCGACGGCGCGGCGAGCTGTCGAGCTCACTATTGTGATTGCACGAGCCTTGCATCACGCCCATGAAGCGGGCGTCATCCACCGCGATCTAAAGCCTAGCAACATCATGCTAGACGGCGCCAACGAACCGCACGTCATGGACTTCGGCTTGGCCAGACGTTCCGCAGGTGAAGTCACGATGACGATAGAAGGACAGGTTCTTGGCACCCCTGCCTACATGTCACCGGAACAAGCAAAAGGGTATGGATTTATCGCTGATCGTCGCGCCGATATTTACTCGCTCGGCGTGATTCTGTTCGAGTTGCTCACTGGCGAGACTCCTTTTCGCGGGAACTTGCAGATGATGCTTCAGCAAGTTGGCTTTGAAGAACCGCCGAGTCCCCGGGAATTGAACGACACGATCAGCCGCGATCTGGGTACGATCTGTCTAAAATGCCTGCAGAAGAGCCCCGATCACCGCTACGAATCCGCGACATCTCTTGCCGATGATCTTCGTCGGACTCTGAATCGTGAGCCGATCCGAGCACGGCCAGTCAGCAGTGCGGAACGGATCTGGCGGTGGTGCCGGCGGAAGCCAGCCATCGCCGGATTGCTTTTCACTGCGGGGGCAACGATCTGTACGCTGGTTGTGTTGGCCCTGGTTGGCTCTCAGTTGCAACTCGCGCGCGAACGAGCACGGATTCTCGAAAAGGAGACCGCGCTTCACGCCGAGCAGTTACGCGGACACTGAGTCGCTCGTGTCGAGTGCCAGGATTAGGAAACCATCGCCGATAGCACTGTCGCGAGACGGAAACACGGTATGGACCATTAGCGATGAGTTACTTATCAACTCGTGGTCGCTCTCCGATTTCGTAAAGCAACTTCACTGGGATAACAAAATTATCGGGAATGCAATCGGTGTCGGCACGATAACAAGTATCGATGCAGGACTTGACTGGATAGTGGCCGGGACAAAGAGCCGCTCCGTCTATCTGTTTCATCGAACCGACAGCAAGCCACGTCTTTCAATCAGCATCAGGGATGAAGTCAGCAGCGTCTCGCCCAGTCACGACGAATCGATTACAACTTGCGGTACATTCGATGGACGCATTCACGTCGCGTCAATCCCAGGCGGACAACGTATCGCTGAATGGGTCGCTCATCGCGATGAAGTCACGTCCGTTCAGTTCGCGCATGACGATCAGCTCGTAGCAACAGGGTCTCGTGACGGTAGTCTCCGGCTTTGGCGGAGGGATGACGATCATTTTCATCCTATTCTCACATTGCGGGCATCGGGTTCTGTGGAATCCGTCCGCTTTTCGGGCGACGGAAGCCGGCTGTTCGGACGGATTCGGGGCGAGTCGGGTATCCGCGTTTGGGATCTTCAGGGGATCCATGAACGATTACGCGAGATCGATCTGGCATGGTAACCGTCCAGCCGTCGCTGGATACGTCTGACGCGGCAGCGGTGCTAGTAGAATGCGTGAGGCGAGGAAGTCGACAAAGTCAGTGGACAAGCTGCCACAGATGGCGACGAGGCTGGTGAGGATCTGAACAGGAACAAAGGGTGATGGGGCAATTCAGCCAACTTCACACAGTAAGACTAAGCAACCTGCGCCGTTTCACTCACCTGAAACCGACCAACAACCAGCAAGCCAATTCCCCACAGCAATGCGATTAATCCGATGACCGGTAGCGTGCCGGTTACGAGACTGACGATCCCCAACAGCATCAGCAAGGCAACTCGCAAGCGACGGCTGAGCACCGCGCTGATGCGGACGATCAACCACCCCAACACGCCAACTACGGCAAGACAGAACAGTATGCCGCCGAACTGTTCCCAACGGTGCAGTTGTTTTCTTGAAATTGCCTGAACCGTAATCTGAGTGTCACCGAGTGGCGTTGTGAAAAGGTACTTGGCACCTCGCACTGGTATTTCAAAATCCAGACTGGCAAGTCCTGAATCGCCAGCTCCAGGCCCCATCGGCACGCCGTCAAGTGTGAATTCTTCAAGATCTTGCGCTTGGGCAAGGGTAGCACCAGCTGCTGATGGGCCGCCGATGGGTGTTGCTGTTCTCGGGACAGTCGGCGATGGCGGCCTCATCCGGTTGTCGCCGTCGGACCTTGCATCGAGTTTGCCCAGTCCAAAACGTCCTCCGCCGCCGCCAAATCCACCACCGCCGGATTGGCCAGGGACTTGGGCGCCGCCTTCTCCCGCACGACGGCTTTCCGGTCGATCTTCGGCGGCGTTCGGCTGCACGGTTTGCAACCGAATCTGATCGTCGAGCTGTGATTGGTAGCGCTGGATCTGTTCGCCTACCTCATTACCTCGGCTCCGCAACGAATCCACCGCATGCTTGCTCTCTTGATTCTTCTGGAATCGACGAAACTGTTGCTGCGGTTGTTGGCCGGCTTCCGCCTTCTTGTCACCCTGCCTGCTCGGCTTCTTAGCCGAATCCTTGCTCAGGCCATCGCTGATGCGGTCAAGTTGCCGGCCGCCCTTTTCCGGTTGCTGTGTTCCCAATTTATTTGAATCCAGCCAGGCTGAGTTGAACGTCGCATTGCCAGCGGCTGGTTTCGACTGCAACGTCACATCTGGTACGAAGAAATTGGACCCCAGGTTGTTGACGATATTCGTCGACTTGCCAGCTTTCTGAGAGTCGTAGGCGAAGAGTAAACGGTCACGGTTATCAGGCGCGACATTAGCTTGCAGTTCTTTCTCCTGCGACTCTAACTGTCGATTGGCTTCCGCCAGCACAGCGCTGTTATTGCGTAGTTCCAACTGAAACTGCTCGTTCGTCGAATAGCTCTTGTACGAATCTTGGTAATCGTGCAAAGCCAGGCCGAGTTGCTTGAGGTTACTGGCAGCCCGCATACTGGAAAACACACCGCCCCTTCCGCTCATCACTTGCCGTAATTGTTCAATCTGTCGGTTTCGGTAGGCAAGGAATCCAGCCGCCAAGTCACCTTCGTCGTCCACGCGTGTCATCGTGCCGTCGAATCTGAAGAATCGATGCGTCTCCGGCAGGTGCAATCGTACATGGCTACGCTCGGCATTGATTCGCTTTGTCGTCACCAGCGGAAACTCGACGCGTTGGAAAGCAGAAAACGCTCCCAACTGACCGCCGTATTTGATTTCAACCAAATAGTCCAAGTCGCCCGCGGCGGTCTTGATCAACGGGATCCGTAACAGCCGATCGTTGATTGCGCCGCCGACGGCCGTAACGACCGTTGGCTTGACGGGTTCGCCTGCGACCCGGACGGTCCACAGTTGACCACGTTCGGGCAATTCAATTTCCAAGTACTGCTCGGTCTTGTTGTCGACATGATATTCCTGCACGGCACGATAGGTACCACTGCCATCGACGACGACGGTGGCCTGGGCAAGCCGGATCGCGGCCCCGGCAGTGTCTACGACTTTGCGGCGTTTGGTCACCAGCGCGAGTCGGGGTTGAGCATCCTCGGTAATCACGAAGGCCTGCGTGATTTTGTTGTCGAGCACCCGCGCGAGCGTCGCCCAGTTGGCTTGATCCCGACGAAGCGCCTCCATCCCAACCACTTCGGAGACGACAACCTCGTCGCGCCCGGCATTCTCCAACACGACATACCGTTTTGAATTTCGGCCGGTTTCCACAACAGGAATCGGCACTTCGTGTTGCCCGCTCGTAAGCGCCACATCGTTTTGCACCACCACAATCAGCTCGCCCATCTTGTCGTCTTGAAGCTCCAGTTTGACCTGGACAGATGTGGGGTCGTCTGCGACATCCTGGACTGTTTTTTGTCTAAGCATCGGCACCGTAAACTGTGCGTCGCGCATTCGCGCCGGCAAGCGAAACAGGATTTCACGAATACCTGCCTTTTCAATGTTGAAACGCAACAAGACCGTTTCTTCAATCTCGCGCGTGGTAACTCTGACGTTTGAGATGGTCGACGATTCGACGTCCGGCGTAACCAAAGCCGTTTGCAATGTGGCGTCGTATTCGCGCGTGCGATAGAACACCGCTCGATCGGCGTGCGTTCGTTGTTCCGGGTTCAGCCACCCCACGACGCGCGACAACGGAACTTCTTGGCAATTCATAAGCGCCGCGAGGGTGACCTGGTACGCTGGATCTGCCTGAATCGCAAGATATCCTTCCTGTTCGCCGACGTCCAAGACGTCGAACTTGGGCAGTGCCACATCCGCAGCATCGGCCGGGCGTGTCACATGCCCACTGATCAAGACCGAAAACGGTGCCCGCTGCCCCTCGGCCAGATATACCGTGAGCAACTGACGACCAGCTTCCGTGGTCGTGGACCGCAGATACACACCAGGTGCGTCGACTTTGTCGAGGTCAAGACCGAGCGGCAGCAATACGCGGACTCGATGCACTGGCCGTTGTTTGACATTGATCGTAACTTTGCATTCATAACTGGTCTCTCTAGCCCCGATCCGCAGCAACGTCTGCAAGGCAGCGCTGGTCTGTTCTATCAGAGGTGTCGTCTCTGGATCCGCCAAGGGGGCGGCCGACAAGGTAACGGTGTATGGCGTCGTAACGAAGCGAAAGTCCTGGTACGTGCGAATCCCCAAGGGACTTTCTTCTTGTACCGCCGCAATCACGGCCTGGCTTTCCTTGGTTGGATCGGTCCGGCTGACACCGATGGTGTTGTCGGTATCAACGTTCAGCAGTGGACTGCGGCGGATTGCCAAGTGCCCCTGGTGCAGGACGGCGTCGGGCACGGAGACGACCGGCACATCAAACTCGGCCAAATCACCCTGCCCCACCGTCTGGCGTCGCGAAAGAAACAGCGTCAGCGTTTCGCTACCCGTGGTCGCCTTTAGTAAGCTGACGTCCAACTGTTGAGTGTCGTCCAACGGCTTGCTGGTCCAGCCTCGGACGTTGTCACCGGTCACTTTCTCGACGAGGTAGTTCGTCGGTAATTGAATCGTGAATGTCTCGCGTTGCGTGCGAAACTGCAGGTTCATCTGCCAGGCCATCCGCAGACCATCTTCCTGAATATCGAACACCGCAGCTGAACGGACGGTCAAGCTTTGGTCGACCTCGCCCGCGCCTACCTTGGGGCGCCATTGCAGTTGCACGACGCCTCCGGCATTCATGGCCGTACTGATTTGCTCGCCGTCACGTACCGTTTCGAAGCTGCTGCGATCGGCAACGTCGGACAATCGCACTTCGGTCCTCGCCGTGGGGACGGTCAATTCAAGCCTGGTCGAAGGGGCGACTGGTATCACTCCACTGACTTGCCGCCACTCACCACTCCTTTCCAATCGCAGACGAACGGAAACCTCCAGGCGGTGCCTGCCCTTGCCCTGGGCGTGCACTATGACAAATGACTCCGCGGCCGCGGGTGCAGCGCGCTGTTGCTTTGCTTGGGCCGGCGCGTTGGCGGCCGGCGGGTTGGTCGTGACAACTTGAATGCGAGCTGTTTCACCGTCGAGCGTAGCGCGAGCTAAAACGGCCCTCTGCAGCGGTAACGGAATCGCAACGGGCTTGTCGACAAACAGGTCAACGTCGATATGTCCGTCGATCGTCAACTGATCGTCGTCCTGGAGAACGGCCGTATACTGTCCACCCGCTAGAGCGAAAGAAGCGGGTGGCGTCTGTTGATTGATCGGCTGGTTGGGAAAAGCGAGGTTCCACAGACGCGCGTACTGGTCAAATGGCACCAGCACGCGTTCCGCTTTCTTGAGACCGTCAACGTCCTCGGCATCGTACGGGATGATCACAGCATCGGCGGGCAGTTTTATTGGTGGCGCTGGTTTCAACAGATCGGCCAGACCCTCAGACGTGAGCGGTGTCGCAGTGGGTAGCGCGGGCTGTGCCAGAGCGCCGGGGACGATCGTCAGGAAGAGCAACAGGGACGCTACGGTCGTAGTCGACGCACCACTGGAATTACCTGCCGTCTCACCCGACGACGTGCGGCGGCGTGGCAGGCGCAGCGCTCCAGCGGTTCGCACAACCGACTGCAGGACGTGAACGAGCAGATAGTAGACAGCCACCAGGCACGCGGCATAAAAGGCACCATCGAACATCGCACCAAGGTCCAAGTCGCCAACCCAACCGAAAACCAAAGGGAGAATCAAAGCGATCAAGACAACTTCTAGCAGGAAGCGAACCTTGCGCTTGGTACTTTGGCCAGTGAGCCCTACGCCGATTAGCCCGACAAGCAATGCCAGGCCGAAGCTAAGAAAGTCAAGTCGATGCCCGTCGACCAACGTGGCGCGCAAGACCGGCGAGGCCCCCATACTCTGAAAACTCACTCGCCGACCGCGCTCGTGCAACTCGATTTGCAAGCTGCGGACTCCTTCCAGCGCCCAATACTTCCCACGTGCCGATGGCACTTTGGGGTCAGCGACTTGATCGGCTTTTTCGACTAAAGACTGAAGCTGCTGGCTTTCCGCTGGTACCAGCGCCGGAGATGCGGTTGGTTCGTCAGCTTGGGGCATCTCTGCAGACAGACCACCGACGGTAGCCGATTCGGCGGGTGACACAGGCGCCGCCCTATCCATCGGTGCACTCGCTTCGCCCGCGCTTTTCATTTCCTCGTCCGCCTCGGCACCTTCGGGAGCTGGCGAATCTTCTTGAACGGATTCACTTAGCGAAAAGGCACTTTCGATGCGTGACTGCGGAACCCAGGCCCGGCTCAAGGTCATTGGGCTACCGACCATGCCTCCGGAGAGTTTCCAAAGCGTTGCGGCGACAACCGCCAACGGAGACGTTCGCCGCGGTGTCGTGGTTCGAAATACGGAACCGCCTGTCCGAAGAATGCGGTGCCCATCGGGCAATACAAGGTCCCAGGTGAGATCCGCCACGGGCACTTCGTACTTGGCATCCTCGTCTTTCCTGCGAATGAACAATCGGGGTGCCAACACTTCAATGTCACCCATCAGCGAAAAACCCTCGATGGGTGATTCATAAACCAACTGAAGGTCACGAATTCCCTGATCCATCTTCGGCGGGAGACTCAACAGCAGGCTGTCACCATCGCGTTGTGGTGTCGAGGGAATTCCGTCCAAGGTCGCCGACCACAGCTGCGTATGTTCTGGATCCGGCAGGTCGATCTGCAAATAAGTCGCTTTGGTACGCAGGTGGTAGCGTGCGACCGTCTGGCTGCGGCCGCTACTGGAAACCAGCGTCACGAATTCCACGCGTTGCACGATCGCTGCCGGCAAACCGTAAGCGGCTCGACGAAATACATCGACGGATACCTGTGGCACGGCGCCAACAAATCCGTAGGCCCCGAGCAGTCGCCGACCCACCTGATAATCAGCATTGACTAGTTCGCCGACATCGATCTTTCGGCCAACAGTCTCAAGCTTGATGTCAAACTCTGCATTGCCTTCCACGGCGACCATGGCGGTCTGATAGGCCACGTCGCGGGCTTGGACGATCGGGAGTTCCCAGTCTTTCGGTTCATCGTCGCTGAGCCGTTGAGAAAAGTCGATTGCCAGCCTCAGCTGGCCTGTTTGACCCTCGGCCAGCAAGACCGTCCACTGCCGCTGGTCGTCAACGACCTCGCTGTTGTATTCCTTTACGCGGGCGCCATCCAAGCCCCGGACGGACAACGCCGTTGGCGTGTCGGCGGGCAGGCTGAACTCAAGTTGCCGGATTCTTGCATGGCGAATGTCAAAGATGACTTCGTAATGCGCCGAGAGTCCATCCGGTTCGATTCGTAGAAAGGAAAATGTGCGGGCGGTCAATCGTGGCTTCCCGCGTTCCACTCCGATGGTGGCTGCGTAAGGCTGTGCGAAATATTGATAGGCCAGACTGGTGGGAGACGCATCCAAACCAAAGGCGGCTTTTTCTGCTTCGTCCAAGGGAACCAACTGGTCGATTTCCAGCGGGCGGGCGACCAGGTCGTCCGCCGTCTGTACGGCAATCGCTCCACTGTCACGTGCGGCGTCCATAACGGAGAAGACTGGAAATTCGACTTCTCTTTCTGACCAATCATCCAGCCACCCAGCGGGCGTTGAACTCGCATCGAATAAAAGATCAAACCGCTGGCCAAGAGGCACGCCGGAGGGCAACCGAACACGCATCCGCGTGTCGCCATTGGGCAGAAGAAAACTCTCGCGAGGCAATTCGGTTCCTTCCTGCGACTTGATTTCGGTGACGGTCCAGCCGGCCGGGACACGAAGATCGACGGCGAAGACCTTTTCGGCTTCCGCTTCCAGAGAAAATCCGCCGCGCACCGTCTTCTGTGTTTCGTCCAACAACAGCAACACATGCGATGCCACGTTGGTCCGCGCCGGCGGCCGCGTGAACCGAGCCGACAACTCGAACGTCGACTGCGGCGCATAATAGACTACAACCGACCGCACTTGCGGTGCGCCGGGAGCGGCATTGAACACGCTCGCGGGCAACCGGCTCCGCAAGACTGCATTGTCAATTGGGATGAGGCCGTCGGCAGTTATCGCCTCAACGGCCAGACGGTCTTCGACCAACAGCCCCACGACGGCGACATGGTTGTTGACGTCCAGCGGTTCAAATCGCGGCATCGTCCACGCGTCCATCCTGGCCGACGTGGCGGTCGCGGACACATTCAACACGACAATCTCTGTCGTCGGTTCGCGGAGCGTTACTTCCAGAATCGGGGCGCCGCCTGCCGCTGCCGCAGGCGCTACAACCCAACGTGACATCAACGGCGACGTTACATTGGAAACCTCGAAGCCCACTGGAATCTGAAATCGGAATTGCTCAACAGCACCGTGCAAGACACCCATCGAAACGGTGGCGTGCAATCGCTCGTACGCCTGCGTCACCTCGTCCACCATGACGCTACGGGCCATCACCACGCGTTGTTGTAGCAACGTGCGGTTGTTCAGCGACATGGAAAGGGAAATTGGGCCGCGTGGCGGCACAAGGTCGAAACGCGTCACGTTCGCCTCGGCATCCACAGCGCGGCTGGAGACCGCCGCTCCGCTCCGCACTTCGACGTTGCCGGGCGCGGTGAGCCGCATTCTTCGCGAGGGCGGCGTCGGTATCTGAAAATTGAGCGACTGCTGGGCAGCAGTCGTTTGTAAAGGCGTGACCAGATCCAAAAGCAAGCGGTGCTTTCCCTTGCCTTCGACGAAGACGTTCAGCTGCCCTTTGTCGCTTCGGCCGAGCGGTGCGACGGCGTCGTCCAACATCGCACTGCGAACCCCTACGCCGTCGAGTGCCAGCGGGACGGCAAACAGGCCCATGGAGAACAGCTCAATGTCGATTGCTGCTTGAATCGTCGCCCGGCCTTCGTCGATGACCAGTTGATAATCGGCCGCCAATGTCAGCCATGAGTTCGGTGTTTCTTCCTCGGGAGAGCTCTTCGCCTTGGCGATCAGTTCTTCATATTCGGCACGTTCCAGAAAAACGCGGTGAGCATCGCCATCCAGCAACACATCAAGATCTTCAAACGGTACGAAAATCTCGCGAATCGGTTCTTCCTGTTTGGGTGGATCGGCCTTGGGTGGATCGGCCGCCAGGAGCGGAGAAGAAAGAGAGACGATGGCGGCAATCACAACCGCACAAAGAAGACTACGCATTGGTTTCGCCTCCTTGCGTATTATGGTCGTCGTCGGTCGGTTCACCTGCGAACGGTGATCCACCTTGCTCGTCGGTTTCTAGATCACCATCGGCTGCACCTGTCCCTTCTTCGGCAGTCACGTCTTCCGCTACGCTGCTGTCGTCAGATTGAGTTGCCGCAGCTGATTGAGTCTCGGTCTCGGCGCGCGTGGCAGTGGCCCTGGCAAACACCGCGCTCAACTGGTTTCGAGACGTGTACACCGCAGCCACAATCCAGACGAAGACCACCAGCGCCACACCAACCGCCAACCAGGTGTCGATTATCTGCATTGCTAGTGTCGGTGCAAACACTCCGGCCAGCACGACGCCAATCAAGAGCAACGCCAGCGCGAACAACTTCGCCGAAAACGACCGTGGCAGAAAGACCACTCCGACCACGAACAGCACGCTCAGCAGGACGCCATTGACACCGTTCTCACTCACCGCCCACAGACGCAAGCTGCCATCAGGCGGTGGTGGCGGCCTCAACGTCGTAAATGCATAGAGGCGGCCGTGGGTGGGAAAACTGCGGTAACCTGTGTTTTCCAGCGGCACCCCTTCGGTGACCCAATCAAGATAGTCGTTGTCATTCGTTCGAATCGGGTAATTCAGCCGCTGATACCAACCCGCCTGCTCGTGGGTCCATGGCCCTCGCGATTCCAACAACGCCATTTGCTCCGGCAGGTAAACGCACATCACAACCTTCTGCATTGCCGGTTCGCTCTGCAGATCTGCTTGGGCGGGAAAAATGGGGAAACTCAAATCACCTTGATCTCCGTCCACAGTATATCGCAATTCGACCAATACGGACGTGTCGGGTCCATGGCCTGACATCGGAATGAAATTCTGATCCTGATCGCCCTCCTCTAATCCCCTGGCGGCTCCGTTGATTCGCAACGGATCAGGATCGAATGCCGCGTGGTCAGGCAGCTTGACGGCCAACCGCTGCACGGCGCTCCGCAACCGATATAACGCTTGCACGGAAATCTTATCACTGCGCGTCACGACAACTCGCAGGACCGCACGTTCGATGCTCGTTCGCTTGACGTCCTGCAGTTCGTAACGCGTGGCACTGACCGACAGTGACCAATCATCTTGAAATTCAAAGGCCCGCGCTGCTTCGATCTTCGGAACGCCCGGCATCAAATCAAGCTGAGGATCGATCGGTCGCAATTTGGTCATGTCCTTTGTGGGGAGAACTTCGAGCGTTTCCGCTTTGGCCACCACGATCTGACCCCAGGCCCGATTCACGTCGACGGGTCGCAAGACGGGAATGGCAAACTGCGTGCTGTTATTAACGGTCAACTCTTCGACGTTCTCTTGCCACGTCAGCAAGAACTGTGTGCTGCCTAGAAACTCACCTTCGCCAGTGAAACTCCAAGCCGTATAGCCGTCGGCCACATCGTCGGGCTGGGGCGTGATGGTCGCATCGCGAATTGCCTGTGTCTTATTAGTGATCTTGTCAACCAAGATGGACGGTATGTCGATCCGCAAGTCCTTGACGCCACTGTAGAGAATGTCGTAGAAGAAATGTGCTGAATAATGCACAACGCCGGATTCGATGCTCACGGCAAGAAACTGACGAGCCGTTACATGGGGCTGCCGCCGTTGGACATCGAGCGCCAGTTGAAGGTCTTCGTTTGCGTGCGCCAGCCCCAGCACTTCACGCAATGCCGGCAAGCGACCACCTCGAATAAAGGCATCGTCTTGTCGCGCTTCCGCGAAGGAAACCGTCCGCAGACCCTGCAGCCCATTGGGATTCACCCGGAGGCTCTCCGGTGCATAGACGATAACACCTCCCTTGAGCTGTTCCACGGCCATTGCCACACGCGGAATCGGGAGAGGAATAGTGGATGATTCGCCAGTTGGTGTCAGAAGGTTCGCATCGTCCAGGCTGCGTTCAAGTGTGATGAAGACACCCACCTTGCCGATCGCTTTTGCGGACAGATTGACCGTCAGACGCGAGTTATTCTCGCCCTCCAGCTGATGGCTGTCGACCACGACGGGTGCTGCCCCGGTTCCTTTGTCACCACGCACCTGACGCACGGTGTATCCCGGCGGCACATCAAATTCCAACTCAAAAACGCCCGCACGCTCGATCGTGAACACTGCCAACAGATCCACGGTCAGCAGTTGCGGTTCCAAGAAAACTTCCACGTACTGGACGGCTCGAATTCGCGGCTCAACCTTTTCCACGTGTAGGATCAGCTCGAAAGGCAATATCGAATAACGGTAGGCAGCCAGCCATTTTTGCCCCTGCAACGATTTGGGAAGTTCGGCCGCGTCCAACTGCGAGAGACCTGTCCGACTGGCCGCTTCGCCCCGCAGCTCGTTCACGACGCGGGCCACCAAAATGCCCTGTTGACGGGCGACATTCAGAGCCTTCACGGTCGGTACAGGCAGATCAAGCATCGCCGCGTCGGTCACGAATCGTTCCAGTTCGACCGTGATTTTCTGTTGCCCCCGTGCCGGCTGAAACAGCTCGATCGTAATCGTCTGGTTCTCTTTCGCTTCATCCGTCTTGACCTCCCATTTTCGCACGTTGGGATCGAAGACACCCGTGACTTTGTGCTCCGCCGGAACTTCAACCTGCAGCTGGGTGAGTTCCGCGCGGCTGATGTCGTAAGTTAGCCGGGTGCGTGTGCGAATCACCCCTTCGTCGATCGTCACTTCCTGCTCGGCCTGCACTGTCGCCAGGGCCTCAAGCCCGCTTGCGCCTTCGGCCTTGGGAGTCCAATCGACGCGGATGGTAGGCGCCGCGCCAACGAACGCCTGAACCACAGTCTCCTCCACAGGCGCCTCGCCTTCGGCCGGCGGATCGCTGGGAGGCAGCTCCGTCGCCGCAATCAACGGTTGCACATTGACTTTGACTCCCCGCTGCGGAATGCGAATCTGCCAACGATTGATCGAGGCCTGTGGTGCTTGAAACGTCACGCTGTTCTGCCCCGGAGACTTGGCGTACGCCTTGGCATAGTCCAACAAAAGTTCGATCTGCGCGGGCTCCTTCTGGTCGTGGTGGATCAGCAGCCGATAACCTTGCTTGGTATCAAATGTGACGTGGGCCGGTGCGTCAGCGATCGTGGCCGAACGCAATGCGGCGTCGCTTAAACGGAGTGGAATCTGATGCCAGCCTTGGCTGAGCAATTCGATTTTGAGTGTAGCGGACACCGAAACGACATCCTTTTCGACGGTCGCCTCATTGCGAATCTCGGCAATCAACGCTCCGACAGGCGGTTTCGCTTCGGGCGTTTTGTCTTGTTGGGCCCGGGCTGTCCGCCAGAGTTCCTGGAATTTGTCATAGGGAAGAAAAACACCGCGTCCCTGCTGCTCGAACACCTCACGCAGCTTGTTGTAGGGAATGTAGATGCTCTGTTCCCGCAACGGTGTCGACGGAACGGCGGCAACTGGATCGTCGGCAACTGGATCGACCGCTGGCGGCTGTGACGCGGCAGGAGCCGCAGCCTCCTGAGCTCTTAACCCGTCCATCGCGACGAAGAGGAAACAGATCATGACGGAGAGAGGTTTTAGCAATCGCATGCGTTGATCCTTGTCGAATGAATCGCGCCGAGTTCACATTCCCGACGGTTGCGGCAATGGTCACAGAGGCCAAAGGGCTCGGAAGCCAGATCGTGGAACCGCCCGCGCACATCACTAGCGCAGGTTATCATTCCTCTCTACGACGACCGAAATAGCCATTTTGTTTTATAACGGTTCGCTAAACCGTAACGGTTTTGTAAAAAATAGGTTCGGCACCAACCAGATGCACCCCATTCTGGCGATCGAGCGTAGACAGCGGCACAGCCAGCGTCGGGAAGGTTCGAAGATATCGGATTTTCCGAATGGTAGGCGATTCTGACGCCCGGAATCGGCTGCTCACGCCTTGACCCGTACAAATCCGTCTGGCAGACTGCTCACTCCAACTTGCCCCTGCCCCTCACGTAAGAGCCTAGCTTGGGGACATGTGCGCTCGGTGCGCGCATGTTTCGCGAGCGACCGACACCGACCACAGGTTGGTCGGGAAACGTACCAAATACAGGCACGTTCTCTGTCTGGCTGCGGCCCTGCCGCATTAGGAGACCAATCATGCCACGATCATTCAAACAGATGCTCGCCGAACGTCAACTTGTGCGAGTCTTCGCGCTGGGACGCGTGGTTCATCCCATCCTGATTGAGATGTTTGGTCTGGCAGGCGGGTATCATGGATTTTGGCTCGACAGCGAACACAGCAATTTGACCATCGAACAGATGGTGACGGCAGGTCTGGCTGCACGAGCCAACGATTTTGATACCTTTGCCAGAATCCCACCGACGGGATATTGGCAAGTGACGCAGTGTCTGGAGGCGGGAATGGGAGGCGTGATGGCTGCCCAAATTCATTCCGCCGAGCACGCCGAAGAATTTGTGAAATGGACGAAGTTCTCGCCACGAGGCACACGCGGGATGAATGTCGGTGGCCGCGACGGCAATTATTCGCACAGACCGCCCACAGAGTTTGTCGAACAAACTAACCGTGAACAGTTCGTTGCCATCCAGATCGAGACCGTTGGTGCCCTCCAAGATGCGGACGCGATCGCCGCAATCGACGGAGTGGACCTGCTGTTCATCGGCCCTGCCGACCTTTCCTTGTGCCTGGGTGTGGTTGGCGATTTTCATCATGACAAACTGTGGGAAGGAATCGAGCGTGTGGCCGCAGCGTGCCGCAATCACGGTAAGGCCTGGGGTGCCGTCACACCCGATCCCAAATTCGCCGACCGTGCAATCGAAAATGGCTGCCTGATGCCGACCTTCGGGAACGACGTGTTGACGCTACGCCGCGGCATTGACGCACTGAAAAATGCATTTGGCAGTCACTTTGATGCGTAGGCGTCTTCGCGAACAACGACAATGCAACCGTCAGGTCTCACTCCCAAGGAGGCGCCATTGTCGGACGTACGTTGTCGGTCGATCAGCTTCGGCTCCGGCGCCGGCCGAGCCAACCTCCAGTCGTTGCAAATCCGCGTCTTTCATCGACAAATACCAAATGTCCACGGCACCGTAATCGTACTTGCCAGGACGAGAATGATACCAGCCCTGATCGCCGAACATCTGCGGATACTACATCCTGCCGTCAATCTCCTTTCCTTGGGCGTTGATCTTGGCGACTTTGCGTCGCCATGGCTCAAGGTAGCGATCGTTACCGGTCAGCAGATAGGCATTCACAAAACCGGTTGGTGCCAGATGTTGAATGTCGACTTGCGAACCAACGCAGCGTTCATGTGATTCGAGCATCGGTGCCAGCGCATTGACTGCCGCGTATTCCAAATTCCAGATCAGCGATGGCGTGCTCAACACCGCCGGCATACGGTCGTCGCAAAAATCGATCGTATGTTCAGTCGCGACGACGAAATGCATTTCGCCCCGATCGCCAACTTCTGGACGGCGTTTCATTCGGCCTTCGGCTTGCTGAAAACAGGTTGAATAACGGGTTTCGAAACGAAAACGCCCACGGCGAAGAACATCCGTGGGCGTGCACTCTCTGCTGTACACCGTTTTAGTGTGCAGGTGTCGTCGTGAATTAGTCGTCCACGAGCGGTTCTTTCTTTTCGGTAATCACTGGCGTTTCCAGGGCGAGCTCCGCATTCAGCCCGGTGAACGCGGCCCACTCTTCAGGCAGGTTATCTTCGTGGAAAATCGCTTCCACGGGACATTCTGGCACGCAGGCTTCGCAATCAATGCACTCTTCCGGGTGAATGTAGAGCATCTGCTCGCCTTCGTAGAAACACTCTACGGGGCAAACAACGACGCAATCCGTGTACTTGCACCCAAAGCAGGGCTGCGCAACAACGTGAGTCATGGGAGAAAAACTCCTTCTGAAAACCAGGCGTGCAAAAGTTGTTTGATTTATATCGGCCAAACTGGAACTGTCAACGACGCAAAAGCGTCGATTCTCCAGCACTCCGGTCGATCGATCAGGCGGATGATGTCGCCCGATCGATTTCTGACTTGAAGTGTGACAAGTCGTTGCTAGTGAACGACTTTTGTGGCGAAATGGCCAATGTCGGGGAATGCTACTGCTGTTGATCCATACTGTCAACCGGTCAGATCGCCGCTTCCGGATCAGCCTTGCTTCACTTGCCGAGCGTATCTAAAATCAGTGGTGTCATGAGGTTTTGTCTATCGAGGTCGCCGTGGGCGGTCTGTGTCTTCATCACACGGCAGGCGTAATGTAGGTATCTGCCAGTGGCCCTCTCAGAAATCGACCGAACTCTTCTGCAACGGTGTATCGCTCGCAAACCTCGAGCTTGGGAGGACTTCGTCGATCGATTCCTTGGATTGGTGGTCCATGTGATCCGTCACAGTGCCCAGTGCCGCTCGATCCGCCTGGGCCAAGCGGACGTCGAAGATCTGGCTGCGGAGGCGTTTTTGACACTGATTTCCGACGATTTTGCGGTCCTCCGACGATTTCGCGGCGATAGCAGCCTCGCAACGTATCTGACCGTCGTGACGCGGCGAGTCATCGTGCGCGAACTGCTAAAGCACAAGAAAACGGCCAGTTTGCACGAATTGGCAGAGAATAGTGTCCCCGCCGACGAAACGCCCTCGCCAGAAGAACGGATGAGCAACCGCGAGGAGATCGAGCTGCTGCTCCGCCACTTGCACGGACCGGAGGCAGACGTCGTGCGGCTGTATCATCTCGAAGGAAAGTCGTATCAGGAAATCAGCGACCGCGTGGGAATGCCAGAAAACAGCATCGGTCCAACGCTCAGTCGCGCGCGACGCAAGATTCGCGAGGTTGGCCCCAGCGGCATCTAGCTTCACCATGTCGGTTGCCAACAGGCAGTAGGTCGCCAACAAGCGAAGCGATGTTCCAGTAATCTGTCGCAGCATTGGAAATCAAACTACGTTCTGCGCTGCCCAGCGTTCTGGTCGCTTTCTATCGCACCTGTGAATAGCCGCGAAATTGCGGTCGAAATCCCGTTCTGGGATCTGGCGGATACGATGGTGGCAACGGCTGTCCGTAGTTGGGGACGCCCGTATGGGCTCCGCCCCCTTGCCCCCCCGACACATTCGACAAGTTGATCGGCGTCTGTCCCGCGATCTCCGGCAGTGACCACATTTCGAGAGGATCTTCGACGGGCCGGTTGATAAAGTAATGGCCGACTTCAATCTGAAACGTCAGGTTCGCCGCCGGCGCGCGAACTTCAACGCGATGTGGCAATGATACTCCGTATTCTGGATAGAACCTGTGATTGCTGGCCAGAGCCGAGGCCAGCAGTCGATTGTTGGCATCGGTGATGTGCTGTTCCACGATCCAGCCATAGGTTGGATCGATGACCAGCGTACGCGTCACAACGCCACGACTACCACGAATCTGCGAGCGAACTTCGATCTGGCCGTTTCCTTTTGGAAACGGACCGTCATGTTGCATCCCAGGGTCCAGCTTCATCAGCCCTAATGCGTCGACGATCCACGCAGGTTCGATCGGCAACATCTGCTGTGCCTGTGATTGCGCGAATTGATCGTGTCTAGCAAACAGAACTGCCGGTTGACCTGTGATTCTAGCCCAAAACCAAAAGACTTCGTCATTGCTGCCCATATCCAGTTCAGGCCCAAACAACTTTCCGCGCAAGCGAAACCGGCGCGGTCTTTCAACCGATAGAGTCGCTCGCAAGGGAGGAAAGCCAGGGGTCGAAACTGACGCCGTCTCGGTGTGCAATTGCTGCACGCGTTGGGTGTTGGCGTTGACGGTTTGCATCACTTGAGGCAGCGTGGGCGTGCCTACAAATGCAACCGGTGCCAGTGGGCCCGTGGGCGGAGTCGCGAAATTGCAAGTCGCACCACCGCAAACCAACGGCAGCGAAAATGCAAGAAACCAAGCCATTATGTGACGTTTCAATTCAGCTTCCTTGCCGAGTCAACGTCCGCGCTACAATACGGCCTCAGACCGCATCTGCGAACAGCAGTCGGGCTAATTCATCTTGAATTTCCTTGATCCTCGCTCCGGTCGGAGGCACTGTCACGACTTTGTATTCCGTTTCGTTCTTGGGGCAGAAGACGACCATCCATTCGCGCCCCTCGGCATCCATTTCCCGATCGTCCAGCCGAACTATGCGACGACGGATCAGCAGCAGTGCCAGAATGTATCGGACATCTGCCTTGGCCGCGTCGTTTTCCAATTCCTGAAAGTAGTGCAGCATGACGTCGTTGGGTGCCCAGTGCATCTTGTTGGCGTTGGGGGACGGCATCTGTGACTTCCACCATCCGATCGCATCCTCCGGCGGTTCGCTCCAGGCTTCTTCGCAATAGTCGCGACGCACCACGCCGGGACCCTCGCTCAGCAAGACGGAATAGAACACCTCCTCGGACTGCAATTCTCTGTCGGTCGCGGCACAGCGGCGCGTACAGCGTTGGACGTCAAAGTCGATCATGTCGAGTGAATCTGGTCAGAAGAGAAAGTCCGTCGACAGGGATGGGGGCGGAGAATCGTACGAGAAATCGCTGATCGGCTCAATAGGCAGTGAAAAAGCGTGAATTCGTACCGCCAGGGCCGATCTTCAGGATCAACCGTTTCGCGCATCGTGGGCAATTGCCTTCGTAGGCTGTCTTCTCCTGATTGACGTAAACCCTTGCATAGACATCACAACAGGCAAAAGTCACTCCCACAAATCTGCGTGATTCCTGCGCACCGTCGGCCCCGACACCAGCGGTTTCCGTACCGCGGTCTTCTCCTCCCGGATCACTGCTGAGATCGAGCTTTTCGCCAGCCATCCTGGAATTCCCGTCCTGTTAACGTGCCCCCGACGATTAGCGTACCCGCCATCCCAACGCGGGGAAATATTGGTTTGTGCCCCTCGCTGGGAGTTCGCGGCAAGCCAGAGAAGTATCGTGCAAATTCGACGAACCTTGACCAAGATCCGCAGGTCATATAGAGTCTAAGTTGCCGTACCGGGGTTCAGCCCCTACCCTTCTTGAAGATCCTGATTAGCCCGATGTCATGTTGGGCTCGACAGCCTGACTGCAAAACATCGTATTGGGGCGTTGCCTACAATCGCCGCCTGAATTCCATGATCTTAAATAGCCTAGAACGATTGCTACCGTTGGCACAAATCATGCCAAAGGGATCGTAACGGCGCATGGATTTTTGTTGAATACGACCCTAAGGCCACACTGGTCTTGGGGTTTTTTTGTTGGATTCGAAATGTCGCATTCGCTGCTGTCAACACGCCGTGGGACGAGTCGGTCGAGGGCCGAGTTGTTACTTCTCGCGCCGGTCAAGGACCGGCCTGTGGACGTCGCTCATTTCCAGCGACAGACCACGCATCTGCAACAACACCGCCCAATCAACTCGTTTCCAAAGGAACGTAGCTCATGACGACAAGCCAAGACATACGACATATCACGATTTTTGACACAACGCTGCGTGACGGCGAACAATCGCCAGGCTGCAGCATGAATCTGCGTGAAAAGCTGGAAGTTGCCCAGGCCCTGGTCGATTTGGGCGTAGATGTGATCGAAGCCGGTTTCCCCATCGCCTCCCCCGGAGATTTTGAAGCGGTCCGTGAAATCTCAGCGGCGATGCGAGGTTCGACGATCTGCGGGTTGGCTCGCTGCAACGATGCGGACATTGACCGCGCATGGGAGTCGCTGAAACATGCCGAATCCGCTCGCATCCACGTGTTTCTCGCCACCAGCGCAATCCATCGCGAATTTAAATTGAAGATGTCGCGCGACGAGATCGTGGCGCGTGCCGTTGCGGGCGTCAAACGTGCCGCCAGTTATTGCGACGATGTCGAATTCTCGCCCGAGGACGCGGCCCGAACGGAACACGATTTTCTCTGCCAAGTCGTCGAAGCCGCCATCACAGCGGGAGCCACGACGGTCAACATCCCTGACACCGTCGGCTATGCGACCCCCGCTCAAATGGGCGCAACGATTGCGGTATTACGTAATCGCGTACCGAATATCGACAAAGCCGTCATCAGCATCCACTGTCATAATGACCTTGGACTGGCCGTGGCAAATAGTCTGGCGGCGGTCGAGAATGGCGCCGGTCAGGTCGAATGCACAATCAACGGACTTGGCGAACGGGCTGGGAACTGCTCACTGGAAGAGGTTGTTATGGCCATGAGAACGCGTGCGGATGCCTATTTGTGCGAAACGGCCGTCAATACGCAACGTCTGGTCCCAACCAGCCGCCTCGTTTCTACCATCACGGGTATGCGAGTTCAGCGAAATAAGGCCATTGTGGGCCGCAATGCCTTCGCTCACGAAGCCGGCATCCACCAGGATGGGATGCTGAAAGAACGAACGACCTATGAGATCATGCGTCCTGAGGACGTCGGCTTCACCAAGACCGATCTGGTTTTGGGCAAACATAGCGGTCGCGCTGCGCTGGCGGATCGAGCCAAACAACTGGGCTACCGACTGACTGGCGAACAGCTGCAAATCGTGTTCGACGAATTCAAAACGCTGGCGGATAAGAAAAAGGAAATCTATGATGGAGATATCTCCGCGCTGATTGACAAGCAGCTGCGCGATGTCGTGGAAGAAGAATGGTCGCTGGTTTCGTTTCAGGCGACGTCCGGCAGCGACTGCGAGCCAAACGTGAAACTGACGCTACGGCACGGGGAACGAGAACTGACGGAAGAGTTGTCCGATGGCGATGGTCCGATTGACGCCGCCTTCCTGGCAACGGAGAAACTTACTGGTCTGAAACTTCGCTGCAGAGACTACCAGGTTCGCAGCGCCAGCTTGGGTCACGACGCCCTGGGCGAAGTAACGCTGGAAGTCGAACATCAAGGGAAGACATTTCGCGGACGAGGCGTGTCGACCGATACGGTGGAAGCAACGGTGATGGCGATCCTGAACGCCGTCAATCGAATTGCTTCGACGGCAACCAACAACGGCTAAACGGAGCGCGCGGATGATTCCGAGATTGAACCTGAGAAACAATTGAAACCAAGAAACAGGTAAACCAAAGAACAGGTGAACCCGAGAAACAGTATGAGAACTTCGGTGGATCTGCATCGCAATCTGCGCATTCATTTTTAAGTATCGCGAATTGGCCACCTTATGGCGTTATTAGAAATCGTCTCTGGAATCGATTCCGGCGTCGCACACGAACTGAAAACCCGCGAGACGGTGATCGGCAGACACTCTGATTGCCAGATCGTGTTACGTGATTCTACCGTTTCGCGCCATCACGCCAGAATTCGGCAGGATGGTGATCACTATGTCGTTGATGACATGGACAGCCAACACGGCACGCGTGTCAACGGCGAGACAGTGCGTATGGCCGTGCCACTTCGAAATGGCGACGAGATCTCGCTCAGCCAGATCCGGATCGTTTTTCGCACTTTAGTGGAAGACGCTGACAGCGACGATGATCGCCCTTCGACGATCATTACGTCATTGGATGTGCTCCGATCCGCCGGTGTTGATAAAGACAGCCAGAACGCGTCCAAATGGCGCGCATTGCTCGAAATCACCCGCGCGCTGGGAGTCTCGCTTGAACTTCAAGAAATTCTTCCCAATGTGCTGGAGAACATTTTTCAGATCCTTCCCCAGGCCAGCCGTGGCTGCATCTTGTTGGCCGACCCGGCCAATGGGCGGCTGCAACCATTCGCGGCCAAGCCGCCACTCGGTAAGAAAGACGAACCGCCACCAATCAGCCGGACCATTTCCGAATCTGTAATGTCCCAGACTAAAGCCGTCCTCAGCACCGATGCGGGTGCAGACGAACGCTTTGCGGCCAGCGATTCAGTCATGGACCTGAAGATGCGCTCGGTGATGTGCGCCCCGTTGATTGGCTCGTTGCAGGAACCGTTTGGCATGATTCACCTCGATGCCCAGGATCCAGCCGCGCAGTTTACCGTGGACGACCTCGACATACTCATCAATATCGCCAACTTGGTGGGCCAAGCTGTCGACCACGCTCGCCTGCACGAAACACAGATGGAATTCGCGAAGCGCGAACGTGACATGGATACGGCGAGGCAAGTTCAGACGCACTTTCTGCCGCAGGAACGTCCGACGATCGAGGGCTATCAGGTATTCGATTATTACGAACCAACCGAACAAGTTGGCGGTGACTATTTCGGCTACACCTGGCTACCCGATGGCCGCTTGGCAATTGCTGTTGGCGATGTGGCCGGTCACGGCGTGCCCGCCGCGCTACTGATGGCACGACTCTGTTCGGAAGCCCGCTATTCACTGGTCACGGACATCATCCCCAGCGAAGCCATCGACAGTCTGAACCGTGAATTGTGCAAGACATCGTTCACCTACTTTATTACATTCGCGCTGTGTGTCTTGGACTTTCAACGTCACGAACTGACGATTGTCAACGCCGGCCATATGCCGCCAATGTGTCGCCGCGCGGAGAGCGGCGAAATCGAATCGTTGTGTGCGGACGCGTCATGTCCGCCACTGGGAATCGAAGGTTCCATCACCTATCGCGAAGACACCGTGCAGCTTCAGCCTGGCGATATCGTACTGCTTTACACTGACGGGGTCAGCGAAGCTCCCAGTGCCAGGGGTGACCGCTACGGGATTGACCGCATCGCCGCCGTGCTCGCTCAAGGCACCAATGCCGTCAATGCCGGTGAACGCCTGCTGCGCGAAATGACGGCCTTTTCTGGCAAAGAAGAACAAGAAGACGATGTCTGCATCGTGGCATTCTCGCGCAACACCAAGTAACCGCAGACAGACGCGATCACGCCACGAACGCCAGCCAATAGAACGCCCAACCGGTGATGGCGGTCATCACCATACCGATCGCGGCTACCCGCCCTCGGAAGACATGCAGCGAGCTATAGGCCGACGATGTCTCGGGTCGACGGAAATGCTGCAACGCCTGCACGATCACAAAGGCCCACATCAACGGTGTAGGCACCGCGAAGCATAGATGCACCACCAACGCGTACCAAACCAGGCACCAGGCATCTGGCTGAAAATAGGGCGACGGTGCCGCCAATGCTCCCCAGTCAGTAAAGAACCGGACATCGATTTCGAACAAGACCACCGCGACCAACAGCATCAATGCTAAGGCCATCTGAACTCGCTTATGCAGTTCGAATTTGCGCCGCTTTCGAGCCAAATAGAATATGCTCCATGCCATCACCGGAATGATGGCGATCATGGCGACAAAGACAAAATCCAACATGAACGATCCGCGCGTCGGCAGGAAGCCATGATGGTCATTGATTTGTGCTAGCATAATGTCCAATAGAAATTCCCATGCATGATGGCGTGGCCCGAGTTTCGATGGGCCGGATCTAGAAGGCCCTGATTCTACTCGATTCGCCGCCCACGACGAATAGCTTTGGGCAAACCACACCATTCCAAGTTGACTGGGAAATCTGATGAGCGAAACAGCGGAGCGTGGTTCAATTGGCTGGTGCGACCTGACCGTTGAACACGGCGAGCAGATTCAAGATTCTTACGCCCAGGTCACTGGGTGGAAGAGCGAAGACCACTCAATGGGTCAATACAGCGACTACGTGATGAAGACGGCCCACTCAGACACCGCTGTCGCCGGCGTCTGCCACGCCCGTGGTCAAAACGCCAATTTGCCGCCGCAGTGGTTGCCAAGACCCTGCCAGCGCCGTGCTGGCGGTGACCCAAGCACCATCAACGGACTGACGCCGAATTCAGCAATCGAGATCATCCGAATCCGTGGGCTGCTCAGCGCGTTTGGCTGTTGGTGCCGACAGCAGTGCCGAGGAACCAGCGCCAGTTGTCAGCATCTGACAACGCAGATACGATGAGGACTCTCAAACGGCGGCCGGATGGCGGAATTGGCAGACGCGCAGGACTTAAAATCCTGTGATCCGTAAGGATCGTGCGGGTTCGACCCCCGCTCCGGCTACTCT
>PVBE011486979.1_pt1 | contig 24471 bp, 28 predicted proteins | sample 1631181 | NCBI WGS metagenome assembly PVBE01 (sample SAMN08397723, study PRJNA350692) | Marine metagenome, whole genome shotgun sequencing project. | isolation source: water | place: Pacific Ocean | collected 2012-04 | reverse complement strand
GGGACTTCACGCATCGACGCTAGTCGAAGTCAGGCGGCACTGTCCATCACCCGGCGAAGACTTCTGCTAATCGGCGGCTTTCGCAACGCTTCTCCAGACGGAGATTCGCCTGATCAGCCGGCTCTCGAACTGAAAGAGATTGATGTTGTCCCGCACCACCATTTCGCCGTCCTTCTCCCGGCGCCGAACATCAAAACGGCTGGCGACCCGGCCGCGTACCGGATCCGCAACATGCGAGAAATTTCCGTGCCAGGCACTGGCAAGCATTACGGCGCGTTCCTCGAAATATTCCTTGATGCCTTCGTCACGACCCTCGTAGCGCCTGTTGTCGGTCAAATATTCCAGCATGCAGTCTGGCGTCATGGTTCCGAGTGTGGCCTGCACGTCGAAGTTATCGGTGCTGGCGAAATAGGTCTCAATGCAATCGATAAGGTGCTGAGCGTCCGGCATGGCTTCCTGCGCTGCCGTCTTTTTCTTATTCGTATTTGGCACGATACGATTCCTCCATAACTGCGCCCGCGAATCGCTTCAGGAACTTAAAACGCGAATCGGATTGCCGCCGACATAGGCGAGAATGTCCTCAATCACCTGGGTGTACATATGGGCGAGATTTTCGGTGGCCGCATAGCCGAGGTGCGGACTTGGGACCGTATTCGGCAGAGATCGCAACGGGTGTTCGCGCGGCAAGGGCTCAACATCGAAAACATCGAGACCGGCCCCGGACTCTCCCATAGGAGTTGGACCACTTTGTGGGGTCAGGTCGGGGTCTCCTCGGCGGTATTCCGGTGGCGTTCAAGAACAACATCGACCTCACCGGCGCCGCCGCGCAATCGAGAAGTCCCGGCGGCTCCCGGTCCGGCCGGTGCCTTCGTTTGCCACGGCGGCGGAATCGTGATGATTATATCCAGACCGAGTGGCGCCGGCGGAATCAGATGGCGCGAACCCGGCGGTAAGCGAGCTGTCTAGCCACATCTCCGGAGGGAAAAAAGCTCCAACTGGGCGCTGAGGACTCTGATGCGAAAACCAATAATGAAACTTCTGTTTGGCGGCATTCTCGCCGGGCTGGCGGCGACGCCCGCTCAGGCTCAGGAGTTCACGTTCAAACTGCACCACTTTTTACCGCCGGTATCGCATGGTCAAAGGGGCATGCTCGAGCCGTGGGCGAAGGCGATCGAGGAAGAATCAAACGGGCGGATCAAGATCGACATTTACCCGTCCATGCAGCTTGGCGGCGCGCCGCCCCAGCTGATCGACCAGGTTCGCGACGGCGTGGTCGATTTCGTGTGGACGCTGCCGGGATATACGCCGGGCCGGTTCACCAAGACCGAGGTGTTCGAACTGCCGTTCCTGCACAGCACGACGGTGGCGACAAATCTCGCCCTCAACGACTTCGTCGCAAGGCATGGCGACGAGTACGAGGACTACAAGATCATTGCCATGCATGTGCACGCGGGCCAGTTGTTTCACTCCGGCGTTCCGATCCGCACGGCCGACGATCTTCAGGGCCTCAAGATACGGACGCCGACCCGCACCAGCGCCTGGCTGATCGAAGCCATGGGATCGACCCCGATTGGCGCGCCGGTTCCGAAGATTCCGGAAATGCTGTCCAAGAACGTCGTCGATACGGTGATGATTCCGTATGAGGTCATGCTGACGCTGAAGGTGGACGAACTGGTCGACTACCACATCGACCTCGACGACCCGGCCTACCCGCGGATCAATACCTCCACATTCATCATTGCCATGAACAAGAATAGCTATGCCTCTCTGCCACCGGATCTCCAAAAGGTAATCGACGACAATTCCGGGCAGAATGTTGCCACTTGGATCGGTGAGGCGTGGGATGCCGCCGAGGCTCCCGGGCGCGTGAGTGCCGCGAGTTCGGGGGAACTCTATTCGCTGCCGCCGGCCGAGGTGGGCGTGCTGCGGGCGCGGATCGAAGAGACGGTAATCAACCGCTGGATCGCGGAGATGGATGAAAATGGTATCGACGGCCGCGCCTTGCTCGAAGATGCGCGGGCGTTGCTGCGAAAGTACGCTCAGTAATCCGGCCCGTTCGGGATTGCGCCGCGCCAGGCGCTCGGGTAGGTGCGGGCCCGAATCCATTGATTGATGCAGGTGGACTTGGGGCCGGAATTGGGGCCCGATGTTGCAATTGATTAACCCCGGCCACGAATTCAGCACCGGTGGTGCGGCCTGAGTTTGAGGAATCAATATGCAAGGGCACGAATTGTCAGAGTCGCACCCCTGGAGGGTTCCAGTTGGTCTGGAATCGCCCCTGGCCGCAAGGCGGCCCGCCGCTTGTGCGGAACGCCCGCGCAGGCGCGGGCCATTGGGTCCGCTGGGTCGAGCGACAAGAAAGCTAGAGTGGTTCCGATCGAAACGGAACCGCTCTGGATACGCATGACGAAAATCGATTTCCAGCCGGTGCGGCCGGCCGACCCCGCGGGCCGCGTCCTTTATCTTCTTGCCTATACCTTCGTCCTGATCGGCGGCGCGATCATGGCCGCGGTGACGGTCATGACGGTGACCAGCATTCTCGGCCGGTGGCTGTTTCTGTCGCCGATCTACGGCGATTTCGAGCTCGCCGCCATCGGCACGGCGATTTCGGTATTTCTGTTTCTGCCCTATTGCCATTTGCTGCGGGGCAACGTCGTCGTCGACCTGTTCCTGGCGTGGGCGCCGGAGCGCGTGCAAATCCTGTTCGATGCGGTCGGCTCTGCGATGCTGGGAGTGATCGGTGGCGTGCTGGCGTGGCGCATGGCGCTCGGCGGCGCCGACATGTTCCGATACGGCGAGGTATCGATCATCGTCGGGTTTCCAATCTGGATCCCGTTTCCGTTCGCGGTGGCGGCCGGCGCGCTGCTCGCATTGTGTTGCCTCTATACGACGGTGCGCGACGTTCTAAGGGCCGTTCGTTGAGCAGTTTCGAGATTGCCCTGACCGGGATTGCCGTTCTGGTCGGCTTGCTCGCGATTCGCATTCCGGTCGGCGTGGCGATGATTGCGGTCGGTGTCGGCGGGTACATGTCGATATCCGGGTTCGTTCCGCTCTTGAACTTCGCCAAAACCTCGGCCTATTGGCGGTTCGCCAACTACGATCTCTCGATCATTCCGATGTTCCTGCTGATGAGCCAGTTCGCGGCCCGGGCCGGTCTCAGCAGGGCGCTGTTCAATTCGGCAAACACCTTTCTCGGCCACCGCCGCGGCGGCGTCGCCATGGCCACGGTCGGGGGGTGCGCGGGCTTCGGCGCCATTTGCGGTTCGTCACTGGCAACCGCTGCGACGATGGCCGAGGTGGCGCTGCCGGAACTGCGGCGCTTCCAATATTCCGGCGCGCTTGCGACCGGGGCCCTGGCAGCCGGCGGCACGCTCGGGATTCTGATTCCGCCCTCGGTCGTTTTGGTCATCTATTCGATCGCGGTCGAGGCCAACATCGTCACCATGTTCCAGGCCGCGCTGGTGCCGGGCCTGCTGGCGGCGGGCGGCTACATTCTGACGATCTCGATCTATGTCCGCATCAGGCCCGAGGCGGGCCCGGTCGGGCCACGCGCGAACCGGCATCAGCGCCTGGGTGCGCTGGTCGAAACCTGGCCGGTGATCCTGATTTTCGGTGTGGTCATCGGCGGCATCTATTTCGGCGTGTTTACGCCCACCGAAGGGGCGGCCGTCGGGGCGCTTGGCACCTTCATCATTGCCGTGTGGCGCGGCGGGTTGCGGTTGCGCGGGTTTATCGAATGTGTGGTTTCGGCTTCGGTTTCGACGGCGATGATCTTCTTGATCCTCTTGGGCGCGGATTTTTTCAACGCCTTTCTCGGGCTTTCGCGGATGCCGGCGGATCTGGTCGAACTGATCGGCAACAGCGGCCTCGGTTCGATTGCCATTCTGTTGCTGATCGTCGTGATCTACATCGCGCTCGGCACGGTGATGGACAGCATGGCGATGATCCTGCTGACGGTGCCGATCTTCTGGCCGATCATCGCCGGACTCGATTTCGGAATGCCTGAAGCCGATCTCAAGATGTGGTTCGGGATTATCGCCCTGATCGTGGTCGAGGTGGGCCTGATAACGCCGCCGGTCGGCCTCAACGTGTTCATCATCAACTCGATGGCAAAGGGCGTGCACCTAAAAGAAACCTTTGCCGGCGTGATGCCGTTCCTCGTCTCGGATGTGGTGCGGGTGACGCTGCTGATCGCCTTTCCGGCGTTGACCTTGGCGCTGCCGCATTTGTTGCAATAGCAGCGGCCTGTCGTCACAAACTTGCCCGGCCGGAAGCGGACATCCAGTGTGAACGCGCCTAGGGTCCGTTAATGACCCTAAGCGGGCGCCGATCTGCGCTTTGCATCATTCCGAGCGACCTTGGGAGCTTGTCAGTCCGCCGGGCCGATACTTCGCGCAGCATGTCAGCCGCAGACACACAATCGCAGAAACACAATCGCAGAAACACAATGAGCGAGAACTGGCCAGGCGGTCTCAAGTGGCCGCAATTCCGCGAGGACCGAGCCTACGCCGCGCCATTGAACATGTTTCGGAGGCGTGACTTTGTCGATTCGAGAACGATTTTCTCGAACCGGATCCCGGCACATGAGGCGCAGCTTTCGTAATGGTTTTTGTCGCGATTGAGTTGCTTGCGCATCGCCCGGATCGCCGCGCCATTTAGTAGTTCTTCTGTCGTACTGATCTTCTATATGTGCGGGAGGCGAAGGTCGCTGCCAACATTGACGGCGCAGGGCAACAGGTAACTGTCAGAATTGAAATGAAGCCCACGGTAGGGCGCGTGGCAGTTTCCGGGGACTGTACCGATATCGCCGTTGCGAAAGTTCTCGTCCATGTGGGGTAGCAAGACATTGCCGCGGTCAAGCCCAAATCCATCGCAATAGGCCCGCATGGTTTCAATCCGTGTCTGGTTGTCCGTGTTGATGAGGAATTGCGGATAGACCGTGCATTTTCCCTTGGCCAGGATCGCCAGATTTTCGTTGACGCGATCCCACCGGCCGCCGATACGGTAGGTGTTGTAGCTTTCTTCGTCCCATCCATCGAGCGAACAAATGATATGCAGGAGCGGCACTTCCGCCAACTGTTCAGCGAGGCGGGTGGAATAGTTGAGGTTGGTTGAAATCCAAATCGGCTTTCACTCGGCCAGCACGATATCCAGCAGCGAATCAAAATTCTTGTGGAGCAACGGTTCACCCCACATCGACAGCACAAAGGCCCGACTGATTTTACCGGCAAGGCGGACAATCTTTTCGAAATCTTCCCGCGTGATCTGCTTGCGCTTCCGCTCAACAGTCCGGGCGCCGCGCGCGACCGGGCAAAGCGGACAGGAAAGATTGCAGAACGATGTCAACTCGATGGTCGTCGACTCGTAGGTGCCGGTGATCCGGCCATCGGAGCGCAGGTGGATATCGGCAAGACGGCGTAACTTGCTGAGAACGACGGACATCTTCAAGATCGCTTGTGGTCGCGAATGCGGGCAGGCGAAACATACGCTCCCGCCCGATTGGCGGCAACCGACCGGCAACACGACGGCACTGCACGGCCACCGGCCCCAACAGAAGGGTGTCGAGACTGATAAGCCCTGAAGTTCGGCAGGTTCGGTTCTGGCTATCAGCGGAAATTTGGGTGAGGAAACGACACCAACCGACACCTTGCGTCCAGTTCCATCGCGCCGGGGCGGCACACCGTTGTCAAACCGTCCCTCCCGTTCCTATGGTGTTAACACCGGTCTGACCAACGCCAGCGCGCCTCATGAAATCCGTTATCGTCCTCCAGCATACCGAAGCCGAGTTCCTCGGGTTGATCGAAGATCACCTCGAGGGGCGTGGTATCGGCTTTCAGTACTTACGGCCGTTTTCGGGAACCATCCTGCCGCCGGACGCGGGCGAGGCGGACGGGCTGATCGTTCTCGGCGGCGGGCAATGGGGTAGCGAATCCCAACCGCGCCTGCCGACCCTAGAGGCCGAGGTCGATCTCGCACGCGATTTTCTCGCCAAGGGCCGGCCGGTTATCGGTTTCGCACTGGGCGCGCAGATTCTGGCGCGGGCGTCGGGCGGAGGCGCCGCGGCATCAGAACTCGAATTCGGCGTATTGCGGGCGCGGCGCACGGTTGCGGACGCACTCGGCGGTCACCTTCCCGAAGTGTTTCCACTTGCGGTCTATATGCGCGACCGGCCGCTGCCACCGGCCGCCGCAACGATCCTGGCAACCGACGACGCGGGCGGGCCGGCCGTGTTTCAGATCGGCAAGAATGCTTTCGGTTTCACCGGTCACCCCGGCGCCAAGACCGGCATGATCGAAGACCTGGTGATGGAATTCGGCGAGTGGCACGAAGACGTGTCGGCACAGATGGATGCCGTCCGCCGCGCCCAATCCGAGATCGAGGCGGCGCTGATTTCGCTGATGGCGGGGTTGATGGCGGTCACCGGGCTCATGCGCGAGGGTTCGTCCAAACCGGACTGAGAGAGTCAAGGTTTTGAAATAAAACCGGTTTCTGCGGTCGTGGGGAATGCTTGGCATGTAAATAAGAAAGGCCTAATATTAAACAGAATTGATGCTGGCGCGGCGCCGGCGCACAATGGATTGCGGGAAGGCATGGCCGAAAAACTCGTCATCATCATGGTGAACACCGATCCCCGGAACGGGGAGGAATTGGGTGCGCCCTTCTTTCAGGCGACCGTCGCGGCGGCGATGGAATACGAAGTCGAAGTCGTCTGTACCGCTACGTCCGGCAAGCTGATGAAGAAGGGCGTCGCCGAAAAGCTCGTCGTCAAGGATGGCTCACCCAAGACGGTCTACGATTTCATCAAGGATGCCCACGAGGCGGGCGTGAAGTTCTACTGCTGTTCGCCCAATCTCGATCTTTTCGACATGACCGAGGACGACCTGATCCCGGAATGCGAGGGCATCGTCGGCGGCGCCCACGTCATCGAACAGGTGATGGAAGACGACATCCGGGTGCTGACCTACTAGGCCGTGGACGCGCGCATGACAGAGGCAGCGACGCCGATCGGCGAACCGGGTTCGGACTTACCCGTCGTTGCCTACGAAACACTCGAACAGGTGTTCGACGATATCCGTTCGAACATCCGTTACGACCACGAACTTCACGGCTGTCTAAACTGCGGCATTTGCACGGCGACCTGCCCGGCGGCGCATTACTACGATTTCAGTCCGCGCGAGATCGTCCAGCTGCTGTGGACCGAAAACCTCGAAGGCATCTACGACGCCATGCAGGAAAAAATCTGGGCCTGCGCCCAGTGCTATACCTGCGCCGCGCGCTGCCCGTTCGGCAACTCGCCGGGCGGCCTGATCATGGCGATGCGCGAAGTGGCGATCAAGCACGGCATGGAATCCGCCCGGGAGGTGCTGCGCCCCTTCAGCCGCGTGCTGTTGAAGGTGATTACCACCGGCAACCAGCTTGCTCCCGACATGATCACGCCGGACCATTTTCCCGACTGGGGACCGGATATCTCGAAAGTCGAAGCGCCGTTGACCATCCTGCGCAAGGCGATCCCGGTGCCGACCCTGCACACGCTGGATACGGCGTGGGAGGTGAATCTGAGAACCTCGGTCGAGCTCTACACCATCTGGGAAGAGACCGGCGTGTTGGATCAACTGTCAATCGTCGATCAGAATCTGTTCGATGTGATCGAGGACATTATCGACGAGAAAAGGGAAGAGCTTGAAGACTGGATCGAGGAACAGGACGACGAAGATGACGACTGAGCCGCGCGGTGCGGATCCTGCGCCAGGCGGCCACTCCGGGGAGGGATGGGAACGATGACTGATCGTTCAGGCAACAAAGGCGGAATGATCACGGGCCACGGCCCGGAGTGGCGCAACGGCCCGGGTCTCTCGGCCGACGATGCGCGGGCGGCCACTTCATGGGTCGAGGCCAAGATCGACCGCCGCTCCATGCTGACCAGCAAGGATCGCGTTGAGGACGTGCGCGACATCATGTGGCAGCTCGAAAAGGACGGCGAAATCGTCGTTCACCGCATGACCGACGACCACGCGCCGACCATGGTCAAGACCCTTTACGGCTGGGACAAGAAGATCCCGACGCGGCAGTTCTGGCACCACAAGTCCTGCGGCCAGTGCGGAAACACGCCGGGCTACCCTGCCACGATATTGTGGTTGATGAACCAGCTTGAGATTCCGTACCTGGACGAGACCGACCAGACCTCATGCACGGCGTGGAACTACCACGGCTCGGGTATCGGCAACGTCGAAAGCCTGGCGTCGATCTTTCTGCGAAATTTCCACCAGGCCTATGTGTCGTCGCAGACAGAGGGCCGGGACGCCGGATACTATTATCCCTTGGTCCACTGCGGCACGTCGTTCGGCAACTACAAGGAAATCCGTGAATTCCTGCTTCATTCGGCGGAACTGCGCGAGCGCGTGCGCAAGATTCTCGCCAAGCTCGGCCGCCTCGTGGACGGCAAAATCCTGATCCCCGAAGAAATCGTCCACTATTCCGAATGGGTCCACGTCATGCGCGACCGGATCAAGGATCGCCAGACCGTCGACGTGTCGAACGTGCGCGCCACCATTCACCCGGCGTGCCACGTCTACAAAATGGTGCCGGAGGACGCGATCTACGACGACGATATTCTCGAAGGCAACCGGCTCGCGGTTTCGACCGGGCTGATGGAAACCCTCGGCGCCGAGGTGATCGATTACAGCACCTGGTACGACTGCTGCGGTTTCGGGTTTCGGCACATCATTTCGGAGCGTGAGTTCACGCGCTCTTTTGCGATCGACCGCAAGATCAGGGTTGCGGTCGATGAAGCCAACGCCGACGTCATGATCGGCCACGACACCGGCTGCATCACCACCCTCGACAAGAACCAGTGGATCGGCAAGGCGGTCGGGAAAGTCTATGCCCTTCCCGTAATGGCCGATTGCCAGTTCGCGGCGCTCGCCTTGGGTGCGCACCCCTACAAGATGGTGCAGTTGCACTGGCACGCGTCGCCCTTTGAAATGTTGTTGGAGAAGATCGGCATCGACTGGCAGCAAAAGAAGGCCGAATTCGAAACCTACCTGAAAGAGGTTGAGGCCGGCCGTATCGAAACCCTTTACGATCCCAAACGGGCCATTACTTCAGGCCCCGGATTCCAGGCATGAATGAACCGATATTGATAGTAGGGGCCGGACCTGCCGGCCTTGCGGCGGCCCATGCGGCGGCGCGCCTCGGCCGCCGGGTGGTGCTGGTCGAAAAAGATGCGGTACTGGGCGGCGCGCCGATCCTGTCGGGCTACGCAAAGCTCACCCCCTCGGGCGAGTGGGCGAAGGATGCCATCGGCGGCATGGTCGCGCGGGTTGAGGGCAATGCGCTGATCGAGGTTCGTGCCGGCACCACCGTCAAGGAATTCTCGGGCGACCCGCACGCCTTTCGCGCGGCGCTTTCGGACGGCACCACCGTCGAGGCGGGCGCCGCGATTCTCGCCACCGGGTTCACCCACTTCGATTCGATCAACAAACCGGAATGGGGCTTCGGCACCTACGAAGACGTCGTTACCACCACCCAGGTCGAACAGATAATTTCGTCGGGGCAGGGCGTGCGATGTCTCTCCGACGGGCGCAAGCCGGAGCGGGTGGCGATTTTGCTGTGCGTCGGGTCGCGCGACCGCCAGATCGGGCGCGAATGGTGTTCGAAGGTTTGTTGCACCGTTTCCGCCAACCTCGCCATGGAAATCCGCGAGGAATTGCCCGATTGCCGGGTCTACATCTACTACATGGATATCCGCACCTACGGCCTCTACGAGGACCTTTATTACTGGCGCAGCCAGGAAGAGTACCGGGTCAAATACATCAAGGCGCGAATTGCCGAGGTCACCAGCGACGGCCAACACCTCATCGTCAAGGGCGAAGACACGCTGGTCAAACGCCCAATCACGATTCCCTTCGACCTGGTGGTGCACGCGGTCGGCATGGACCCGAACGTGGACAATTTCACGTTGTCCTCGGTATTCGATATCAAACTCGAACGCCACGGCTTCATCGACCACGGCAGCGCCTACCGCGCCGCGTCCGAGACCACGCGGCCGGGCGTGTTCGTCGCCGGCGCCGCCACCGGGCCGGAGACCATCGACGATTCGATTGCCCAGGGCCAGGCGGCCGCCGCAAGCGCGGTGGCAATGGCGCCGACACCGTTCTCCGTGACGGCGGAATAAGGTATGCGGCTGTTCGGCAAAGAACGCGCCGAGCCGGAGGCGCCCGCGCCGGTCCTCGATCTGTCGGGGCCGCACTTGCGCCTCGCGATCGAGTCGCTGACCCGTGATTCCGATGCCGCCGGCGGAGTCGAAGCCTACGTCGGCGCCCTTGCGTTGAAGACGTCGCTGTTCTCGGAAGTGTTCGCGAACGGCGACATGGCGCGGCTCGGTGAGTCTGATTTCTTCGATGTCTGCGTGTTCATCACCGCGGTGCGGCGGCGCATCGGCAGTTGGCTCGGCGCCAACGATTTCAGCCTCATGCGCGGCGCACTTGAGGGGCTGCTGGACGGCTGGCAGGATCCCGGCACCGTCGATGAACGGCTGATGCGCTTCACCGCGCGATTTCCGGCCGACAAAAAGCACCGCTGGGTGCGTGACCTGGCGGCGGAGATCCTTCATTTCATGGCGCCCGAAACCTGCCCGCTGATGACGCGCTGGATGTGGGATTCAGGTACCAACTCGGGCGTGGTACGTGAAATCTGGTTCGGGCTCGAGTCCCCCGGCGCCCGGATCGAGGTAGACGACGATCACGCCACCTTTGCCGCGCTATATGCCGACCTCGAAGAATTCGTGCGCGACAACGGCATCTTCCGCGACGTGCCGCTGTTCGTCGATCTTTTGTGCGCCCACATCTACGCCGCCTACATCAACGACCGCGGCGGCGCATACCTGCGCGCCGACTTCTCGGCGCCGCTCGATCCCATGCTGCATACGCGCCGGATCCTGGGTCTCGACGGGATCGATTCCGAAAGCGGACGCACGCGCCTGAAACTGATTGACGGTTCGGCCTATACCGTCGCCGAACCCCGGCTTTTGAACTGATGCCGATTCACGAAAAATCGCTGATCCGGCCTGAGAACCTGCGCACCCACGATGCTCTCGAACTCGACGGAGTCGACGTTTCGGGGCACTGGAGCACGTTCATCGAACCGCGCGCCGTCACCGACTACAACGAGGCGCTGGAAGACGAAATCGCCGGGCTGCCGGGCGGGCGGTACGTTCACCGCTGCTGGCAATGCGGGTCCTGCACCAACAGCTGCACCGTCAATGCGATCAACCCGGATTTCAACCCGCGCTTCTGGATCTATCTCGTGCGCCTCGGCATGGAAGAAGAACTCCTGCGCGACAAGGAAATCATCTGGCAGTGCGTCTCGTGTAACAAATGCACCTACGCCTGCCCGCGCGACGTCGAGCCCGAAGGCGTGATGAAGGCGCTGTCGCACTGGCTGGAACTCAAGGGTCATACCGCGAAGTCGCCGTCGACTCACTTTGACGAGGTGTTCACGGATCAGGTGCTGGCCACCGGCATGATCGAAGACGGCGGCACAATTCTGAAATTCTTCCGCCGCACCGGCCAACCGATTGCGCCCAGTTGGCTGGTCGAGGTCGGCATGCGGCTGGTGCGCAAATTGCCGCTGAAAATGCTGATGACGATGGGGCTTTCGTTCGTATTCAAGCCCCGGACCCGCGGCTGGGGCAAGGCCCGGGCGGCGATGGAAGATTACGTTGATATGCGCCGCGATCAGCAGCGTCGCGCGCTGGGTCTCCCGGACACACAGGAATAGAGATGAGCGCCGACGCCGAAAAATCCTACGACCGGGTCGCCTATTATCCGGGCTGCGCGCTCGAAGGGACGGGCCACGCCTACAATCGTTCGACCAAGGCGCTGGCGCAGGCGCTGGGCCTCCAGCTCGACGAACTGAATAACTGGAACTGCTGCGGCGCGATGGAAGTCAAAAATATCGACCCGGAACTCCAGACCTATCTGTCGGCGCGGAATCTCTCCCTTGCCGGCGACATGAATCACGACGTCGTCATGGCCCCCTGCAACGGTTGCTACCACAATCTAAAAAAGGCCGAATACGACCTCGCCAATAACGAACAGTCCCGGAAAACCGTTGCCGATCTATCGGCCAAGGCGGGTCACGCGGCTTACCAGCCGGGTCAGGTAGAAACCATTCACGCACTCGACTGGCTGAAACGCACGCTCGGCGAAGATGGGATCAAGGCGCGGGTCAAGAATTTCCTCAAGGGCCTCCGAATCGCCAACTATTACGGCTGCATGTACACCCGGCCGCGGCATATCTTTCCCGAGAAGGATGCGGGAACGGGGTCGGAATCGACCTTGCGGCCCCATTTCATGGACGACCTGCTGGCGGCTGCGGGCGCCGAGAACGTCGATTATCCGCTCAAGACTGCGTGTTGCGGCGGCGCGCACACGCTTTCGGATTCGGATACTTCGACCAAGCTGGTGCTCAATCTGCTGGAAACCGCCGAGGCTTGCGGCGCCGACGTGATCGCCACCGAATGCCCGACCTGCCATTCGGGCCTTGAACTCCATCAGGTGCGGGCCGAGAAGACGCTCGGCCGGAAAACCTCGGTCAAGGTTCTCTATTTCACTCAGCTTCTGGGTCTTGCGCTCGGGGTCAGTCCGCGCAAACTGGGCATCCACGAAAATGTGTCGGACTCGCGGGCGTTGATTCGGGAAAAGGGGCTCACATGACCGGCTCCGCCGAATCGTTCGCCGCATGGGAGGACCGCATCCGGGGCATCGAGCGCGCAGACCCGGACGCGGACACCACCGCGGCGCTGTTGAGAATTGCCGAGTCGGTCCTCGAAGCCTGGTTCGAGGCGCGCGGCGAGACGCCGACCGAATCGAAGCGCGAGGGGTTCCGGCTTCTGGCCCTCCATCGCCAGGGGGCAAAAGGGGACCCGTCGTTCAACGCCTGCCGCGAGACCTGCCGCGAGCTGATCTACCGGCACAATGTCGCGGCCCTCGACGCGCGCGCGACGGCAGCGGCCGAGTCGGCTAGAATGGCGGCGCGACTCGCGCTCCACTTGTGCCTTTTCGTCGGCGGCAAGATGTAGGATGCGGGGCTGGGTGAATTTTGCTGTTCCTCGCGCTCGTTGCGGACCGGGACGGCGAACTGAGGGGGGCGGAGAACCGCGATGACTCTTGTCAAGGGCTGCGAACTTGACGATTCCCTCCTCTACGATGTCGAAAACAACATCTGGTACCGGGAAAACGACGACGGCACCGTTACCGCCGGCATGTCCTCGGTCGCCGCGGCGATGGCCGGAAACCTGGTCGCGTGGACGCCCAAGAAAGTCGGCAAGACCGTCAAACCGGGCAAGAGCTGCGCTATCGTCGAATCGGGCAAATGGGTCGGTCCGGCGAAACTGCTCTGTGGCGGCGAAATAATCGCCGTCAACGACGACCTCGCCGCCCGCCCGGCGATCGCCAACGAAGACCCCTACGGGGCCGGCTGGTTCGTCAAAGTGCGGCCGGAAGACTGGGCCGCGGCCAAAGCCGAACTCACCGCCGGCGCCGACATCGGGCCCGTCTACGAGGCAAAAATGGAGCAGGACGGTTTCGAGGGCTGTGCCTGAGGGCCGCCAGGCCGCCAAAAACGGCAGAATCCCTGATGATTTTCGGCTGCTACACGATATCGTGGGCGCCGATTATAGATTTTGTTTTTCTAATATAGGGCGCTATTGTTTGGTCTAGCGGCAATCGGTCCGGCCTCGGGCGCGACCGGCTTGCAGGGGCCGGAGGGGCTGTAGGCACCGGCGCCACGCGCAATTACGGGGTAGGGGACCTATCTATGTCGGACGATGTCAGTAACGCCAAAAGCCTGTCGATGATCGTGACCAAGGGCACGCTCGACTGGGCCTACCCGCCGTTTATTCTTGCCACCACGGCGGCGGCCATGGGCCTCAACGTGTCGATGTTTTTCACGTTCTACGGGCTCGAACTCTTGAAAAAGGAACTCAATCTCAGCGTCGGCACGCTGGGCAATGCGGCGATGCGTATGCCGATGATGGGTATGCACATGGCGATGCCGAATTTGGTGGCGGCGCTTCCGTTCGCCACGGCGGGCACCACCGCGATGATGAAGAACCTGATCGCGGGCAAACAAATCGCCTCGATCGACGAGTTGCGCGAGACCGCCATCGAATCCGAAGTGGAACTGGTCGCGTGCCAGATGACGATGGGCATGTTCGAGATCAAGAAGGAAGAGCTCATCGACGTTCCCGTCGGTGGCGCCGCGACCTATATCGAAACCGCGACCAAATCCGACATCAACCTGTTTATCTGACACGGGGGCGGGGGGCTCGCGCCAACCCGTGCTACCGTCAGCAGCGGCGAGGAACGCATGGCAGAACAAATACTTGATACGAAGGGCCTCAATTGCCCAATGCCGATCATCAAGGCCCGCAAGGCCTTAAAAGACATGGCAATCGGCGACATTCTCAAGATCGAAGCCACAGATCCGGGCGCGGTCAAGGATTTCGAGGCCTTTTGCCGCACCACGGGGAATGAACTGGTCGAATCCGGCCAATCGGGTGAAGTTTACAGCTTTACCATCCGCAACTCCTGAACCTGAAACCCGATGGAACTCAGGGTTCTCGATTTTGGCTATGTCCCGGCACTGAAAAGCCAGGCCGTGTTTCACGGTCTGGCTTTTGCCATGAAGGCCGACGACGATCCGATTCTGAGTTTTGCCAACCCGGAAACGCCCTATGTTTCGGTCGGTCTGCACCAGGAGGTGGAGCAGGAGGTCGATCTCGAGTTTTGCTGCTCCAAGGGCCTGCCGGTGTATCGCCGCCGTGTTGGCGGCGGAGCGGTCTATCTCGATCGCAATCAGCTTTTCACACACTTTATTTATCCGCGTGCCAAAGCGCCGGATTATGCGGTCAACCTCTATCCCATGTTCATCGAGCCGGTGGTGCGCACCTACAAGGAACTCGGGGTCGAGGCGGCCTACCGGCCGATCAACGACATTCAGGTTGCCGGCCGGAAAATCGGCGGCACCGGCGCCGCCACCATCGGCGAAGCCACGGTCATGGCGGGCAGTTTCATGTTCGATTTCGACACGGCGACGATGTCGAAATGCCTGAAGGTGCCGTCGGAAAAATTCCGCGACAAGCTGAAATCAACTCTCGACGATTACATGACGACGATGATCAAAGAACTCGAGAACCCGCCGTCCCGCGACGAGGTCATCGAAATCTTCCTGCGCCATTGCGGTGCGTGGCTGGGCGTCGAGATCGAGCGCAGCGAACCGCTGGACCGCGAGCTGGCGGCCATCGCCGAACAGGAATCCGCGCTTGGCGAGGATGCCTGGACTTTCAGCCGGGGGCGCAAACTGGTCGAGGCGGGCGTCAAGATTTCGGCCGATACCCATCTGACCGCGGCCGCGCACAAGGCCCCGGGCGGGTTGATACGTGTTCATCTGCTGGATCGCGGGGGTCGTGTCGGAGACCTGACGCTGTCGGGTGATTTTACCTGCCTGCCGCCCGGGGGGATCGACGACTTGGCGCAGCTGCTGGTCGGGACGGCCCTCGAAGAGCCTGCGCTGACGGCCGCGGCCGAGACGGCGCTGAAGAATCTTGCGCTTGACTTGCCAGGCGTTGAAGCGGCCGACATTGCGACCGCGGTCCTGGCAGCCGTACACACCGAGTAGCGCCGCACGGCGCCCTACCGCGTGAACTCGCCGCAAACAGGATCGGCGCGCGAGGCGCACTCAGTGCAGTAGCAGCTTTTTCAGAGAATCGGCGCGGTCGGCGCTTTTTACGACGTAGTGCCGCCGTTCCTCGCCGCGCCCGATGGTCATCGGCACATCGATGCCGGCGGCGCCCAGCGACCAAAGCTGGCGGAAGGTCTGACCGACGTTTTCGGCACGCACGCCGCCCAGATCGATGACCACATCGCCGGCGCGCAGGCCGGCGTGGGCGGCGGGCCCGCGCTCGGCGAGACCGGCAACCACGACCTGATCTCCGGCCTCGGCGAGATAGATACCGAGCCACGGTCGCGCCGGCACGCCGATCCGGCCATAGCCGTGGATGTCGTCGATAATCGGTTTCAAAAGGTTGATCGGGACCGACAGGTTTCCATCGACCCGGCTTGGTGCCTCCAGCACTTCCTGGATGTACAGCGATCCGATGCCCAGCAACCGGCCGCCGCGATCGAACACGGCCGCGCCGCTCCAGTCCGGGTGAGCCGGTGCGGTGACGAGGGCCTCGTCGAGCACGTATTCCCAGGCGCCGGCAAATTCCCGCTTTGAGATGATGCGCGCCTCGGTCGCCGAGGCCACGCCCTCGCATCCCACCAGTACAACGTCGTCGCCGACGTTGCAGCCGTCCGAATCGCCGAGTGCCGCAACCGTATCGGGCAAACCGTCGAACGCCTGAATCAACCCGAATCCGGTATCGTGGTCGTAACCGACGATGTGGGCGCGCGCCGCAGCACCGGCGGCGGACACGACCCACACGGATTCGGCCTCGAGAATCAGGTAGCCGATGGTGAGGATCAGCCCGTCGCGCCGGATCAGAACGCCGCTGCCCTCGCGGTGGGTCCCGAGCAGCGGCGCGGTGAAGGCGTCATCGGGGATGATGGTCCGCACGCCGACGACCGAATCAAACGATGCGCCGGGTTCGAGCGGCGTGTCCTGCGAGCTGGGTTCCATGGTCCGCTATCGTATCAACTTGGGCGGCTCCCCCAAAGGGGCATCGTGTCACGTCCTGCTGGAAATTTGGGCGGTCAGGCGGAGGGGCAGGGCACCTTTCCGAGGGTCTTGAACCGCCTTGTTTCCGGCCCATCGGGCAAGATTGCTGGCCTCGTCAAGACTGTTGGCGCCGCTTTGTCCGATCAGTCCGCCGCAGGCGATTCCCCTTGAACGGAGGTTTCTCGAGAGCGGTTCCGTTTTAATCGGAACCACTCTCGCTTTTTTGTCGCTCACGGCAGCGGACCGATTGGTCCGCGTCTGCGCGGGCGCGCCGCACAAGCGGCGGGCCGCCTTGCGGCCACGGGCGATTCCAGACGAACCGGAATCGCCCTAGCCACTGTATTCGCCGCGGAATTGTTCGCGCAGCTGGTATTTCAATACCTTTCCCATTGCGTTACGGGGAAGATTCGCGATGAACAGGATTTGTTTCGGGTGTTTGAAGGGCGCCAGCCGCCCCTCCAGACCGGCGAGAATATCGGCGGGGCCGATTTCCGGCGCGTCCGCGCGGCGCCGGACGATGGCCGTCACCGCCTCGCCCAAATCGCGATGCGGCAGACCGATCACGGCACATTCATCGACGCCGTCGAGGGCGTCGATTTCGCGTTCGACCTCGCGCGGATAGACGTTGAGCCCGCCCGAGATAATCAAATCCTTGGCCCGGCAGGTAATGGTGACGCGGCCGTCCGCATCCGTACGCGCGAAGTCGCCGGTGGAAAAATATCCATCGCGGAACTCGGCCTGGGTCTTTTCCGGCGCCCCCCAATAGCCTGCGAAGAGGTCCTCGCCGCGGACTTCGAGAACGCCCGTTTCGCCGGGCTCGACGGGGCTGCCGTCTTCGCGGGCGATGCGGATATCGACGCCGGGCAAGGCAAAGCCGACGGTCGTCGCGACGCGCTCACCGTCCAGCGGGTTGGTCGTAATGATGCCGGCTTCAGTCATGCCGTAGCGTTCCAATAGTGTGTGACCAGTGCGCGCCTGGAAATCCGCGAACGTCGACTCGAGCAGCGGCGCCGAACCGGATATGAACAGACGCATGGCGCCGCACGCATCCGGGCCGAAATCGGGTTCGTCCAGCAGGCGCGTATAGAATGTCGGCACCCCCATCATGACCGTGGCGCGCGGCATGCACTCGATCACCTTCCGGGCATCGAACCTCGGCAAAAAGATCATGCCGGTGCCGTTCCACAGAACGCAATTGATCGCAATAAACAGACCGTGGGTGTGATAGATCGGCAGCGCGTGCAACAGGACGTCGCCGGATTCAAAACCCCACAGGCGGTGCAAGGTGCGGGCGTGGAAAGCAAGGTTGCGATGCGTCAGCATCGCGCCTTTGGGCTGGCCGGTGGTGCCGCTGGTGTAGACAAGAGCCGCGGTATCGTCCGGTGCTACGGGTTCGATCCCGGACCGGGCGCGTGCCTGCCAGGCCGCTTCGGCCAGACTGCCGCCGCCGCTTTGGTCGAGAGTCAATATGTGCGTACCTTGCGGCGCCAGCGCCCGTATTTCGGCTTCGCGCGCGGGGTCGCAAACGATCAGCGCAGGCGTTGCGTTGCCAATGAAATACATTAACTCGCCGCGGGCGTAAGCCGTGTTCAGCGGCAGGTAGATGAACCCGCCCTTGAGGCAGGCGAGATAGAGGAATACCGAATCGGGGGACTTCGCGACCTGCACCGCGACCCGGTCGCCCGGTGTGAGGCCGAGCGAATCCATTGCCGCCGCCATGCGGCCGGCCCGGTCTTCGAGAACGGCATAGGACAACGTGTGCCCGTTCTCCGATTCGATAAAGGTGCGGTTCCGGTCGGCCGGAAACCGTGCCTCGATCTGCGCATACAGATTATCGTTGCGGTTTTTCATCGCCCCGGACTCGAACATTGGCAGGCGCAATCGGATCGGCACTTTGGTAGGATCGCCGCCGGGCACTCTTGGCGCAGGGGATTGCCAACAATGCGGCTGGTATCATTCAACAAGGCTTCTGGGTTCACGCTCGGCGTGCGGCTTGATGACGAGGTGGTGGACTTGTCCGTTGCAGCGCCGGACGGCCCGCAGGACCTTCTTGCTGTTATAGCCGGAGGGGCGGTTGCGTTCCAGACGGTTGAGGCGGCCGCCGCGGCCGCCGGTCCCCAGGCGCGCGTCCCCTTCGAGGGCCTGGAGTTCGGATTGCCCATCCCGAGCCCGCCGAAAATTCTCTGTCTCGGTCTCAACTACGCCGATCATGCTGCCGAAGGGGGGGTGGAACCACCGTCCTATCCGACGGTATTCATGCGCGGCCGCACCAGCCTGGTGGCCCACAGGAATCCCATCGTGCGTCCGCGAATCTCCGACAAGCTCGATTACGAGGCGGAACTGGTGGCGGTGATCGGCACGCGCATTCGTCACGCGAGCGAGGCGAACGCGCTCGGCGCGGTCGCCGGTTATTCGAACTTCAACGATGCCTCGATCCGCGACTACCAGAGAAAGACACCGCAATGGACGGTCGGCAAGAACTTCGATTCGACCGGCGGATTCGGGCCCGAGTTCGTGACCGCCGACGAGCTGCCGCCGGGCGCCTCGGGTCTCGATATCTGCTCGCGCCTCAATGGCGAGGTCATGCAGCAGGCGAACACCCGCGATATGATCTTCCCGGTCGCCAAAACTATCGAATTGCTCAGCGCCTGCATGACGCTCGAGCCTGGCGATCTGCTGGTAATGGGAACACCCGCGGGCGTCGGTTTTGCGCGCAATCCACCGCTATGGATGAAGGACGGCGATACCATCGAAGTCGAAATCGAGGGTATCGGCATCTTGAGCAACCCGATCAAGGACGAATCCTGACCCGCGTGCCGGGCCGAACGCCCGCGCCGGAATCCGCAGGCGGCCCCGACTACAGGTTCAGTTCAGTCGCGCTGACCAGAACCGCGTCGCGGTCGGCATAGATCCAGTCGCCCGGCCTGATTGCGGCGCCGCCGAACGATACCGGGATGCCGGTGGCGCCCCCAAGCGGTTCGGCGCCTGAGCGCCGCGCCGTGGTTCCGAGCGCTTTGACGCCGAAATCGAGAGCGTCGATCTGCGGCGTGTCGCGGATCACCCCGAACACCACCGCGCCGGCCCAACCGTTTCCGGCGAGGCCCGCCGCCAACATGTCGCCCATCAACGCAACCCGCATCGATCCCCCGCCGTCGACCACCAGCACCCGGCCCTGCCCGGCGGTTTCGGAAAGGGCTTTGACCAGCCGGTGGTCCTCGAAACACTTGACCGTCTCGCACGGCCCGAAGAATTCCTCGCGCTGGCCAAAGCCCCGGAACTGGGCCTCGACCACGGCAACGCTGCCTACGTTGGCATCGAAGAGATCGGGTGTGACAATCTTCGGCACGGCGGCCCCATTTACGTCGTGGCTGGTTCAGGCCTGGGCCCGGTCAACCGCCTAAACCGACAGCACGCGGAATCGCCATGGTGATGTCGGGCCAAAATGCGACCATCAACAGAACGAGGATCTCGGCGGCGAGGAACGGAAGCACGGCAAGCGACGTCCGTTCCAGCGTCGTTCGCGCTATTGGCGCCGTTATGAACAAAAGCAATCCCAAGGGCGGCGTTATCAGGCCCAGCAACAGTCCGATCATCAGGAAAATACCGAACTGGATGTCGGTCATGCCGAGGCCAAGCTCCGACGTGGCCAGTGGCATCAAGAGCGGCCCCAGGATGATCATGTTGGCCACCGCATCCATGAAGGTTCCCATCACCAGGAAGAAGGCGACGATGAGCAGGACGAGCAGCACCCTGTTATCGGTCAGTCCCACCATGAATTCCAGAATCTCTTGCGGAATTCGGTAGAAGACCATAATGCGGCTGAAGACCAGCGCGGCTGCGACAACGATCAACGCGGACGCCGTGACCCTCGCCGTCGCAATCAGGGCATCCCGGAAAATGGCGAGATTGAGGGTGCGGTACAGGAACACGCCGAGCAGCGCGGTATACGCCGCCGCCACGGCGCCACCTTCGGTGGGGGTGAAGGTGCCGCTCAAAATGCCGCCGAGCAGAACAACCGGAATCATCAGCGCCGGAAACGCCCGCAATCCGTTCCGCATTACGACGGCGGGTTTCTCCATCTTGTGCATTTCACCATAGTCGCGCCGGCGACTGATGAAATAAGCGACGATCATGAGGAACAGGCCGACGAGAACACCGGGGATCAGGCCGCCGGCAAACATGCCGCCAATCGAAATCTGCAACTGCGCGCCGATGATGATCATCACAGTCGAGGGCGGAATAATGGCGCCGATCACCGCGCTGGCCGCGGTCACGGCGGCCGAAAAGTCGCGTGGATATTTCTCACGGACCATGGCGGGAATCAGAATTGGCCCGAGCGATGCCGCGTCGGCAATCACCGAACCCGATATGCCGGCAAAAAACATCGAGGTGACGATATTGACGTGAGCGAGCCCGCCCTTGATCCATCCCACCAGAGCCGCCGCGAAATCAACGAGTTTTTCAGTCAGGTCAAGACGGTTCAGAAGCTCACCGGTGAGAACGAACATCGGCAGCGCCAGCAGCGCGAACTGGCTGACCGCAGTAAACATCTCGGTCACAATAATAAGCGGCGGGATGGTGACGCCCGGCGCAAACAGCAAGAACACCATGCAGCCGATTCCGAGGCTGAACGCCACCGGAACCCCCATGACGAGGAGTACCGCAAACGGGAGAAATAGATAGGGCCCGACGAGTTCCATGCCTCTGTCCTAATAGGGTCGGTCGCCCGGTCTCGTCATTCGACGCCGGTGATGCCGCGGTCTTCGGACGGGCCGAGATCACCCCGGCCGAGAGCGAGAAAGTCCTTGATCAGCGAGTTGACGGCAATAACCAGCATCATGACGGCGCCCACCGGAACAGACAGTTTCGCCCAGCGTGATGAAAACGGCAGGCTCGGTGCCTTACCGTGAAAGGTGCCGTTGAAAACCTCGATTCCGTACCAAACAACCGAAACAAGAAAAATAATCGAAAGAATCTTCGCAGCCAGCATGACCAAAAGTCGTGCCCGCGGCGGCAAGAGATCGACGAAGGTCGGTATGCCGATGTGGTTCCAACCCCGCATCAGAATTACCGAGCCGACAAAAACAACCCAGGCCAGGCCGACAACGCTGAGTTCTTCCGGCCATTGGAGTGAATGGTTGATGACCTTCCGGAAAAAGACCTGGGTCAGCATGATCGCGGCGATTGCAGCGATCAGAAGCGCTGAAATGTAGCGGGCAGCCGCATCGATCGCGACAACGATTCGCTCGAACGCAGGCATTGCAGTGAGGTTCGGTTAATATTTCGCGGCAAACGAATGAGCAACGGCTCCCCAAAGTTTGGGGAGCCGTCAACTCAATACTCAAACCTTAGGCGGTCCGCAGCGCGACAGTGGCGTCGATAACGGATTTATCGATGCCGGCGCCGGCGCCGGACCAGACCGCTTCGCCGCCCTTTCTCCATTTGGCCATTTCGGCGGCCGAGGGCGAGTAGATTTCTTTGCCTTCTTCGCGAAGCTTGCCCTTGAAGAACTCTTCGAGCCCCTCGTCCTTTGCGTTGGCAATGTCCGCTGCTTCCTGCGCCGCCAGCAAGAACGGCTTCTGGATGTCTTCCGGCATGGCATTCCAGGTATTGATGTTCATCACCTGGAGCTGAACCGAAAACGCAGCGTCGGTTTCGGTGGCGTACTTGAGCACTTCGTACATCTTGAACAGGTAGCACCAGATCGGTTGAACGTGGAAGCCATCGACCACACCCTGCTGGATCGCCGTGTAGGTTTCGGTCCAAGGAATCGGGGTCGGATTGCCGCCCCAGTTCTTGATCATTTCGATGTAGAGGGGCGATCCCGTCGAACGGAATTTGAGGCCTTGTACGTCCGCAGGCGATTGCAGCGGCCGCACATTGTTCCACAAGAGGCGGAAACCACCGGCGCCAACCGGCGGCAGAACCTTGATCGGGACGTTGGCTTCAAAAACCTTGGCTTGTCCCGCCCAGACGTTCGATTTGAACAAGCGATTGGCCATATCCCAATCGGTAATGATGTAGGGCAGATCGACAAAACTGAACGCATCGTGGAATCGGGAAAACTGCGACGTCGCGTTGCTGGTAATGTCGATGAACCCGGTCTGCACAGCTTCCAATTGCGACAGGTCGGTGCCCAGCGTCGAGGACGGGTGAATCTGGATATCGACTTCGACATCGTACTTTTCGCGCAAGATCTGGGGAATCAGGCGAATCGAAATGTCCGAAGGGTCGCCTTCCTTGGCGTTGAGGCCGGCGACGATGGGTTTCAGGAACCGCTTCGCCTCCGCCGACCGCGTGATGGCCGGAAAGCCCATTACCGCCGCGCCGGCGACGGCGGCCCCGGTGGTCTTCAGTGCGGTGCGGCGGCTGACACCCCGCCCATTGGTCTTGATGGTCGACATAAATCCTCCCTGTTGGCGCCAAATAATTTTGTTCGTAGCGGCCCGCACGGTGGCTCCGCGCGCGGGCTGATTACACGCGATCAGAGGCGCAAAGGCAATGCCTTTTCGCAAGCCGCCGGGCGCCCCGGAACTGTGCCGCCGCTAGCTGCTATTCAAAGACTTGGCCGCCGCCTGCATGGTGTGAATCATATCGGCGTGATCGACTATGGGTTTCGGATAGGGTTGGCGGCTGTGGCTGAGCCCGAGATCGAGAACCGATTCGACAAGCTTGTACGTCAGCGGTCCGGGATTGATGATCGGCACCGGCAACCGTGCGCTCAGATATTGATGGGCCTGATACATGGTGGTCGAGCCGAGACAGATGACGTCGGCGCCCTTTTCGATGGCGCGTTCGCAGGCGGCCTGCATCCGCGGGAAAGTTTCGTCTTCCTTGCCGGCCATGAGGTTCTTGTAGTCGGGCGGCACGTCGTAGTTTTCGATTGCGGCACAGAACGGGGCGAGCCCCAGCGCGGCCACGAATTTCCGGGTGCGGATGACGGCCGGCTCCCACTGGGCCAGCATGGCGAACTTGCTGCCGAGCGTAAGCGCGAACAGCATCGAGGCCTTGCCCGGAGAAATCACCGGAATGTCGAGCACCGAGCGCAACGCATCCAGCCCTGAATCGCTCATCGTATCGATGCAGAGCGCGTCGTAGCCGTCGGTTTCCGCCGACAGGCCCGCCTCGAGGATGGCCAAATCCATCATCACGAAGTCCTGCGGGCTCATGAACATGTCCGGTCCCGCGGTCACGGGCCGGAAATCGAACTCGATGTCGGGGCCGAGTTTGACCGTCTCGACCTGGGCGCGCCGGTTGGCGACGCCCGATTCGTCCATCGCGAAGGGGACAAGCACCAGGGCGTTACGCATCGCCCGGCCCTACGACTTGGCGGCCGCCTTGGCCGCGGAGTCCAACATCAGATGAATGGAGTCGTCGCTGCGCGCCACCGGTTGCGGATAGGCCGTGCGGCTGTGCGTGAGCCCAAGTCCGAGAACGGCCTGTGCAAGTACGTAGGTGAGCGGCCCCGGACTGATAATCGGAACCGGCAGTTTTTCGGAAAGATAGGCCTGCGACTGATGCATCGAAGTGGAGCCGAGAATAATAACGTCGGCACCGTTTTCCTCGATCAACCTGCGGCCGGCCGCTTCAAGTTTGGGAAAGACTTCTTCCTCTTCTCCGGACAGAAGACTGAACCGGTCCGGCGGAATATCGACCGACTGCATGCCGGCGTACTTGTGCCAGATGCCGAGTTCGTCCATCACCTTTTTGTAGAGTCCGGCCCACCGCTCCCACATCACCAGCATGCCG
>PVBE010779181.1_pt1 | contig 24471 bp, 21 predicted proteins | sample 1631181 | NCBI WGS metagenome assembly PVBE01 (sample SAMN08397723, study PRJNA350692) | Marine metagenome, whole genome shotgun sequencing project. | isolation source: water | place: Pacific Ocean | collected 2012-04 | reverse complement strand
GGTGCTCTTCAAGCACCAGTGGGGCTTTCTGAAGAAGGGCATGAGCTCCCAGGAGCACGCCGAGCAGCTCTCCGCGGTGGTCCGCCCGCTCTACGTGAACCTGCTGCGCCGCTGCGAGACGGAGCACATCCTGCTGCCCCAGGCGGTCTACGGCTTCTTCCGCTGTGTTCCGCAGGGAGACACCCTGGAGCTGGAGGACGGCACGGTGCTGCGCTTCCCGCGGCAGCCGGGCGGAGGTCGCTGTCTGGCCGACTGGTTCCATCCCGACGGAGACGTGGTCGGCCTCATGGCGGTGACCGTGGGACAGCGAGCCAGCGACGTGGCTCGGGACTGGTTTCAGGCCAACGACTACACGAACTACCTCTACCTGCACGGCCTGGGCGTCGAGCTGGCCGAGGCCCTGGCGGAGCTGGTGCATCAGCGCATGCGCGTGGACCTGGGCATCGCCGATCAGGACCCTCGCGAGCTGTCCGACCTCTTCCGCGGTCGCTACCGGGGGTGCCGCTTCAGCTACGGCTACCCCGCCTGTCCGGAGATGGCGGACCAGCAGCACCTGTTGCGGCTGCTCGGGGCCGAGCGCATCGGTCTTCGCATGGACGACGACGAGCAGATGCACCCCGAGCAGAGCACCGCGGCCCTGGTGCTGCATCACCCCCAGGCCCGCTACTTTCGGGTCTGACCGCCATCAACTGGCGTAGCTGCTCTCGCAGTGTGCGCAGCGCACGCGCCGGTCGAAGCCGGGGGCGATGAACAGTGCCGCGCTGCAGCCGGTGCAGCGGATGGAGACGGGATCTCCGGAGAGTGTGCAGCCACAATGCTCACAGACCGCGCAACGGGCTCCCTCCAGCATGGTGCGCGGGCTACCGCAGCGCCCGCAGCACCCTTCACGGCCGGTGGGCGGCTCCACTTCGACCCAGGCTCTCTCCAGGCCCAGCCGCCCGATCAACCACTCGTGATCCTCGGAACGCAGCCGCGGTATCCAGTCCTGTGCAATGACCGAGAGCTTGTGGTGGAGGTACAGCTCGGTGGTTTGCGCATCAGGGTGCTGGTCGAAGAGCCCGGCAGCGTCGATGAGTTCGGCCTCTCGCTCCCACAGGGCCTTGCTGGCTTCCAGGTAGTAGACCAGTGGCTTGCGCTTGAAGCCCCGCTTCTTGGCCGCCATGCGCTCGCTTGTGGCACACCATGCCTGGTGGAGCTCGCTGATCGGGCTGGAGGGTCCGGGGGTCAGTGCGACCGAGGCGGGCGCGAGAAAGTCGGCCACGAGCGCCTGGAGATAGGCGGGATCGCCGACCCGAGGCGACCAGGCTGTGGGGACCTCCGCGATGTGGGACGAGAAGATCCTGGCCCAGACCTTCTCCAGGCGCTTCGGGTCCGAAGCGGCTGCCTCCAGCCAACGGCGCTCCTTCTCGAAGCACGCTCGGAAGCTGCGTTCAGGCTTGGTCTCCCCCGGCTTGGTGAGTGCCTCGAAATCACACGCGACCCGCCAGTCGAAGTCGAACAAGGTGGCGCAGTAGTCGCAGTAGACGTAGGCCGTGCGTGCTTTGGTCAGCTTCGGGGCCCCGCAGGAGCGACAGCGGACATCCCGCACCATCCGCGTCGTGCTCATCGAGGTCTCCAGGGCTGTGCTGGGCGCATGGTACAGCCTCCGAGTCAGGCCTGTGATCGGCCCTCTGGTCGAGAGAAGCTCCTGACACGGGGCCCTGTTCGACACGCTACATTGCCGCCTCCCGGAGGTTCTACATGAAGCGCTCGTGGCTGTTGTTGCTGATGCCCCTCGCCGTCGCGTGTGGTGAGAAGGACGAGGACACCGGCTCCTACCCGGACGACGACGGGGATGGCTTCACCTCCGACGTGGACTGCCGCGACGATGACCCCGCCATTCACCCTGACGCGGATGAGCTCTGCGATGGCGTGGACCACAACTGCGACGGGCTGGCCCAGTTCGACGCCGTGGACGGCACCACCGTCTACCTGGACGGGGACGGCGACGGCTTCGGAGATCCCGAGGTCTCCCAGTCCACCTGCATGGCGGTGCAGGGCTACGTCGACAACGCGGATGACTGCGACGACCGGGACCCAGGGGTCCACCCCGAGTCCACCGAGATCTGTGACGGCGAGGACACCGACGACGACTGCAATGGTCTGGCGGACGACGCCGATCCGGACGTGGACACCACCACCTTCGAGACCTTCTACCTGGACGGCGATGGTGACGGCTACGGCATCGAGGACACCATCGAGCAGTGTGACCCCAGCGAGGGCTATGCCGAGCAGAGCGGCGATTGCGATGACGACGAGGCCGCCGCGAACCCTGGTGAGACCGAGGTGTGCGGCGACCTGATCGACAACGACTGCGACGGGACCTCCAACACCTGCGGCCCCAACGGGGACCTGGACCTGGTCGACTACGCCAACGCCTCGGGTGGTGCAGAGGTGGGCCTGGGAAGCTCGCTCTCCGCCTTCGCTTCCGACACCTTCATCGTGGGAGCACCCGCCGCCATCGCAGGCGGCAAGGGCAGCGCCATCCTCTACGACGTGGACCTCAACGCCATCACCCTCAGCGGGTCCAAGAACGGCGAGCAGGCCGGTAGCTCGGTGGCCGGCGGCGATGTGGACGGTGATGGTCACCCGGACGCCCTGGTGGGTGCGCCGGGCTTCGACCTCAGTCAGGACAACCCCAACCAGGGGCGCGTCTACCTGCTCAGCGATCCCACGAGCAGCGGCCATCTGGACGACGGTCTGATCTACGAAGGGGAGTCTGGAGACAACGCAGGCTCCAAGGTGGCCCTGCTGAACTGGGATGGCGATGGTGCCGACGAGATCTTCATGGGCGAGGGCGACAAGGTGTCCCAGCTTCATCCCGATGACCTCCACGTCATCCTGGACTGGGGGCCCTTCTACGCCACAGCGCTGGAGGGCAGCGATGTCGACGGCGACGGGGCCGAGGAGCTGCTGATCGGTGCCTCCGGCCCTGGCCTGCTCACGATCACGTGGGAGGACAACAGCACGGTGTCACTCGGGGAGCAGGGCCTCGGAAGCTCGGTGGCGGGCCGCTGCGATGCCGACGGCGACGGCCAGGACGACCTGGCTGTGGGCTCATCGAGCTACGACGGGGGCAAGGGTCGGGCCTGGGTGGTCACCGACGTCGGAAATGGCCTGGACAGCGCCACGGCGACCGTGGAAGGCACCGCTCAGTACAAGCTGGGCGTGAGCGTTGCGCTGGTCGATGTCGACGGCGATGGGATCTGCGATCTCGTCGCGGGTGGTCCCGGGGCCGGCACCAACGGGTCCGGCCTGTCCTGGCTCTACTACGGGCCGGTCAGTGGCACGCTGTACCCAGCCGATGCCGCCGCCACCTTCGGAGGAAATGGCGACTTTGCTGCTGCAGGCACCACGATGGCCAACGTCGGAGATCTCGATGGTGATGGCTACCAGGAAATCGCTGTGGGTGCGCCGGGCACGGACAGCCTTGCTGGAGCGGTCTACCTGGTACTCGGAGGAGGCATTTAGGCCGCTTTTAGCGGTAGGGTGATCTCTTGGCGGAGGCACCTGAATGTTCTGGATCCTGGCGTTGGCCTGTGAGACTTCGTCTCCGATCCACCCATCCCTCCTGGCGCCCGAAGCGGCCGCGCCGGAGCCACTGGGAAGTCCGCTGGAGCCTCGGCTGGTCGCGTGGGGACCCGAGGGCTCGCTGAAGGCACTGCCGGCCGAGAGCCGGCGGCCTGTGGGTTGTGCTCTGGAAGTACTCGGGCGCTGCGCTCCCAAGGTGGAGACCCGCTTCGAGGGCATCACCGAGTGGTGGGTCAGCCATCCCGATGCACGGCAGCAGGGCTGGACCATTCTCGAACCCATCCAGGATCTGCTCGTCTTGAGCGTGGAGCTGGACGGCAGCGTGCTCTTTGTCGACGAGGACGCGACCGGCGCGACCCTCGCCGATGCCGACGGGCGCCTCTGGCGCTACGAGGGCCTCGTCGCCTGGGATGCCGAAGGTCGGACGGTGCCGGCTGCGATGGAGTCCTCCTCCGTGGGCTTGGACATCCTGGTGGACACCCGAGGCGCGCGCTTCCCGGTCACCGTCGACCCTCTGTTGACGACGAACGAGGACGACAAGCTCACCCCGTCGGACGGCGACTCCTTCGACTACTTCGGCCTGCGGGTCGAGGCTGCAGGCGACATCAACGACGATGGCTTTGCAGACCTGGTCGTGGGTGCCTCCGGCGACGAGGACGTGGACACCGCCGCGGGCGCTACCTATGTCTACTACGGCTCCAGCACGGGCCTCACGGGCGAAGACAAGCTCACCGCCAGCGATGGGGCCGCCGGTGATGACTTCGGATACGACGTGGACGGTGCCGGGGACGTCAACGATGACGGCTACGACGACATCATCGTCGGGGCGCCCGGGGATGACGACGCCGGCAGTGACAGCGGCAGCGCCTACCTCTTCTATGGGAGCGCCACCGGCATCACCACCAGCACCAAGCTCGTCGCCAGCGATGCGGCGGGCCTGGACTACTACGGACGGTCGGTAGCCGGCGCCGGCGACATCGACGACGACGGCTACGACGACGTGCTCGTCGGTGCCCCCTACGAGGACCAGAGCGGCACCGATCTCGGCGCCGTCTACGTCTACTACGGCAACGCCAGTGGAATCGACACCAGCAGCGAGGAGAAGCTGGCGGCCAGCGACGGCGCCACCAGCGACCACTTCGGCTGGTCCATCGACGGGGCCCAGGACATCGACGACGATGGCCACGATGACGTGGTCGTCGGGGCCCCTGAGGACGCCGCCGGTACCGGTGCCGTCTACGTCTACTACGGCTCCAGCACAGGCCTGGTGGATGAGGACAAGCTCACCGCGAGCACCGGCTCGACCTATGACACCTTTGGCTACAGCGTGGCTCTGGTCGGCGACGTGGACGACGACGGCTACACGGAACTGCTCGTCGGGGCTCCCGGTGACGACGACAACGGTCTGGGCAGCGGCTCGGCCTTTCTGTACTTCGGTACGAGCAACGGCATCGACAGCTCCACCGAGGAGCAGCTGGGCGCCAGCGACGGGAACGCCAACGATGGCTACGGCCGCTCGGTCAGCGGTGCAGGTGATGCGAACGACGACGGCTACGACGACCTGCTCGTCGGTGCCTGGGACGACGACGAGTACGGCAGCAGCGCCGGCTCCGCGTACCTGGTGTACGGCACCAGCACCGGTGCTCTCGGAAACGACGTGAAGCTCGTGGGCTCCGACACCACCGACGGGGACCACTTTGGCGTGGCGCTCACACACCTGGAGGATCTGGACGGCGACGGGACCGTGGAGCTGATCATCGGGGCCCACGACGACGGCGACAACGGAGCCAGCAGTGGCTCCATCTATCTCTTCGAGGGCTGCACCGACGCCGATCTGGACGGCCTTTGCCTTGCCGATGACTGCGATGACACCGACGACAGCATCGGCATCGGCGACACCATGTACGTGGACAGCGACGGCGACGGCTACGGTGACGCCAGCACCGGCACTCCGGTCTGTCCGAGCGCCACGACCGGCTACGTCGATGACGCCACGGACTGCGACGACGACGACGGGTCGGTGAACCCCGGCGCCACCGAGTCCGTCGGTGACGAAGTGGACCAGGACTGTGACGGGGGTGAGATCTGCTACGTGGATCAGGACGGCGACGGCGCCACCGACGGCAGCACCGTGGTCAGCGCGGACGAGGACTGCGACGACGCGGGTGAGGCCGACGACAGTGCCGCCACCGACTGCGACGACACCGATGCCAGCCGCTATCCGGGCGCCAAGGAGACGACGGGTGACGAGGTCGATAGCGACTGCAACGGCTCAGAGTTCTGCTGGTCGGACAGCGACGGCGACGGCTACACCGACAGCACGGTAGTGCTCTCCTCGGACGAGGACTGCGACGACAGCGGAGAAGCCGACAACAGCGTCCCCACGGGAGACTGCGACGATGGCGATGGCACGGTGTACCCCGGGGCCAGCGAGTCGGTTGGCGACGAGGTGGACAGCGACTGTGACGGGGGCGAGGTCTGCTACGTCGATGCGGACGACGACGGCTACACCGACGGCAGTGGCGGTACGGTCGTTTCCTCTGACGAGGACTGCACCGACAGCGGAGAGGCCACGGTCAACGACCCGTCGGGGGACTGCGACGACACCGAGTCCACCACAAACCCGACCGCTTCCGAAGGGGTTGGCGACGAGGTGGACAGCGACTGTGATGGTGGCGAGATCTGCTACGTCGATGCGGACGACGATGGCTACACCGACGGCAGCAGCACGGTGACCTCCAGCGACGCGGACTGCTCAGACTCGGGCGAGGGGAGCGCCAGCGATCCCACCGGCGATTGCGATGACACCACCTCCAGCATCAACCCGGGAGCGCTGGACACCTGTGGAGATGGCATCGATCAGAACTGCGATGATGTGGGCGACGACGACGGCGATGACGAAGACGGCGATGGACTCACGGCAGCGGAAGAGGCGGCCTACGGGACCGACGACTGCAACGTGGACACCGACGGCGATGGCTACACCGACTACGAGGAAGCCACGGGTCAGGGGGGTGCCGACGACGCGGACAACGACGGCCTGGGCGATGACGCCGAGACCGGCATCTACCATACGGACCCGAACGACGCGGACACAGACGACGACGGCATCGAGGATGGCAACGAGGTCTTTGGGACCTTTACGAACCCCAACGATCCGGACAGCGATAACGACGGGCTGAGCGATGGCGTCGAGGTCGACACGACGGTCACCGACCCGAACGATCCGGACACCGATGACGATGGCCTGAATGACGGAGACGAGGTCGCCAGCGGCACCGATCCTCGGGACAGCGACAGCGACAACGATGGCCTGGACGATGCGGCGGAGCCCACACACGGTACCGACCCGAACGACACGGACAGCGATAACGATGGGCTGGGGGATGGCGACGAGGTCGATCACGGGGCCGATCCGCTGGACTCCGACACGGACGGGGATGGTGCCGGGGACGGCGACGAAGTGGACGATGGCACCGATCCGACGGACCCGGACAGCGACAACGACGGCCTGGACGATGGCCAGGAGGCCTCTGTCGGAACCGATCCGACGGACCCGGACAGCGACGATGATGGCTGGTCTGACGGCGAGGAGGAGGCCGCAGGCACCGATCCCCTGGACCCGGCCGACTACCCCACCGAAGGCGGTGGGGACAGCGACGGAGATGGTCTGAGCGACCTGCTCGAGGAGTCCATCGGCAGCGACCCCGACGACACCGACAGCGACGACGACGGCCTGGATGACGGCGACGAGCTGGAAGCCGGTTCCGACCTTGGCGATCCCGACAGCGATGACGACGCCGTGGGGGACGCCGAGGAGATGGAAGCGGGCACGGATCCGACCAGCCGGGACACCGACGGTGATGGGCTGGAGGACGGCGTGGAGCAGGTGACCTACACCGACCCGACGGATGCGGACAGCGATGACGATGGCCTGACCGATGGCGTGGAGGTGGAGACCCTGGGCACCGATCCGAAGGCCACCGACACCGATGGCGATGGTGTCGACGATGGGGACGAGCTGGTGGACAGCACCAACCTGAGCAACCCGGACACGGACTACGACGGCCTGCTGGATGGACAGGACGAGGAGCCCTGGGCTGACTTTGGCGGAAGCGACACCGACACCGATGGCGACGGCCTGAGCGATGAGCAGGAGGAAGCGCTCGCTACGGACCCGGCCGACACGGACAGCGACAACGACGGACTGACCGATGGGGACGAGGTGCACACCCACGGCACCGATCCCAAGGATGCTGACACCGACAACGATGGCTTGGATGACGACGAGGAGATCACCGAGGGCACCGAGCCCCGAAACCCGGACAGTGACGGCGACGGCCTGTCCGATGGGGACGAGAACAGTCAGGGCAGCGATCCCTTGGACCAGGACAGCGATGACGACGGGCTGGACGACGGTGTCGAGGAGGTCGTCACCGAGACGGATCCCTCAGACCTCGACACCGATGCGGACGAACTCAGCGACTTCGACGAGGTCACCGAGCACGGTACCGATCCCAACCTCACCGACACCGACGGTGGCGGGAGCGGTGATGGAGACGAGCTCAGTGAGGGGACCGACCCGCTGGAGCCCAGCGACGATCTCGCCGACAGCGATGGCGATGGCCTGACCGACTGGGACGAGGAGAACGAGCACGGAACCGATCCGCAATCCGCGGACACCGATGGCGACGGCATCGACGACCACACCGAGGTCAACGGCGAGACCGATCCTCTGGACGACGACACGGACGGCGACGGTGTGTCGGATGGTCAGGAGCTGGAGGACGGCAGCGATCCGCTGAATCCGGACTCCGATGGCGACGGCCTGAGCGACGGCGAGGAGAAGGACTTGGGCACCGACCCCAACGAGATCGACAGCGACGGGGACGGGGTCTCCGATGCAGACGAGGTCGACCTGGGAACCGACCCGGCCGTCGACGCTACGGGCCGGTACCTGGGGGGCTGGGCCTGCAGCAGCTCCGGCTCTCCCTTCGGCCTGGGGGCGCTGGGCCTGCTGGCCCTGGCGGCTCTTAGAAGGCGCCTCTGAACTGCACCCCTGCGCGGCGGATGCTTCCCGCGTAGGTGCCGTTGCTGTGCACGTAGTTGTAGCGCGGGTCCGGGTGTCTCTCGACGGTCTGGTAGAACAGGCTCGAGTCCGTGGTGCGCGTCTCGATGAAGTGGTGTGTGTAGCTGAGCCCCAGCTGGAAGTTGGGGTTCGGTGACCAGGCCACCAGTCCGCTCACCAGGAGATCGTCGGCGTCGTAGTTGTTCGCGGCCAGCGTGGTGTCGGGGATCGCGCTGCGGTCGGCCCACACCCGGGCGCCGAGCACGACGGTCTGATCCCCTACCAGCGTGTGGGTGTACTTCGCGTCCACCGCGCCCCAGAAGCTGTTCATCTGGTCCCGGGCCTGGGTCTTCCGGCTGTCGATGACCTCGGCGGTCTCCACGGGAAGGTCCGGATTCAGCTCGGCGGTGTCGCGGATGGTGATGGTGAGCTCGTCTATGCTGGACCAGCCTACCCAGCCGCCCAGGAGCTCCAGCCTCCAGGGCGAGGAGGGTCGCCAGGCGATGCCCGCGTGGACGCGGTTTGGCAGCTTGTAGGCGATCACGGCGTTGGCGCTGAGGTCGGTGTCGCACAGCCCTCGGCTCTCGGCGGCAAATCGCCCGACCGTGTCGCCCTGGGGGGGGCAGGAGAAGGCCAGGTCCGCCGTGCCCACGGTCTCGATCGAGGGGCCGTGGATGTAGCTCACGCCGATGTCCAGCGAGGGCATGGGGCGCAGCAGCAGGCTGGCGCCGGCGGTCATCACCAGATCCCGGGTGTTGAGCTGCGTCAGGGCGCTGTAGGCCTCGGTCTCCAGGTCCGCGTCGGTGTAGCTGTGGACATTTCCGCCCGCTTCGATGGCCTGGGCCAGGTCGGGCAGGGTGTCCCGGTCGAACTTGGCCACGAAGGAGCTGTTCACCAGGGCGACCATGCCGCCCACAGCCACCCGCTCCACGGGTCGGAAGCCGATGGCGGCTACCCCGTAGATGTTCTGGATGCGGGCGTCGCGCAGCGTGTAGCGGCCGGCCCCCGGCTCCTCGATCTCGGTTCCCCCACGCACGTTGGGGACGAACACCGCTCCGCCGATGCCCAGGCCCTCCACACCCAGGTCGGTGACGAAGCCCAGCTGGGGAAGGACACCTTGGGAGACGTAGGTGTCCGTGCCTCCGTGGGGCTCGGATCGGGTGTAGGTCATGCTCGCGAAGGTGGGCGCCAACTCCAGCTGGTAGCGATGGCCGGAGCTCATCGCCATGGCTGCGGGGTTCCACCAGGGGGCGGTCGCATCGGTGGTCGTGGGTGAGCCCCATGGGCCCCCAACCTCGATCTGGTCGAGGGAGGCGGCCCAGGCCGCCGTCAGCAGCAACATTACTTCAGCTTGATTTCGAGGGTGGTGTTGAAGCCGTCACGTGCCGTGGTCGCGGTGTCGATGGTGAGGAAGGCGAGTGAGGGCAGTTCGAATTCGATGGTGCCGAAGGCAGCCAGCAGGGCGTTGATGGGCAGGACCTGCTCGAGCAGCTCCGTGATGGTCACGTCCTCGGCGCCCCAGTCGCTGTCGCGCACCATGATGACCAGGTTGGGGCTGCCGATGTCGAGAGACAGCAGGCCGCCTTCCGCGTAGACCTCGATGGGGGCGAAGACGTTGACGCTGGCGCTCAGGGTGTCTCCGAGCTCGCCACCGGGGGTGTTGATCTCCACCTCGAGCTCACCCATCTGGAGCTCCAGGCTTCCGTTCTTCTCCACGATGACCGGGGGCAGCTTGGAGCTCAGCGCGATGCTTCCCTGATCCGCCTTGAGGGCTCCGAGCATGATCGGGTCCAGGCTTCCGTCCTCGGTGCTCAAGGTGATCTCGGCGATCCCGAACCCGCCCCGACAGAATCCTCCAGCAAGGTTGAACCCGGATCACAGGTCAGCCTCCCAACCCGCGATGACCTGGTTCTGGCCTGGGGCGAAGACCTCATGGACATGCTCCCCAAGAAGGCGCGTGCCAGGTTCTCGGCCGCACGGTTCGTGGCTGTCCAGGACGGATCAGCGGTCATGGCCCTACCGAACGAGCCTCACCGGCGTCGTTGTGCAGAGTTGGTTGCCGAGGTCGAGTCGGCCCTTGCGGCCAGGTTCGGGGTTCCCGTACCGGTGACCCTGACGGTTGACGACACGCAGGTGCCACCCGGCAGGAGGGCATCACCGGCAAAGCCCGTGTCAGGCGGCTCGGCCGACGTTTCAGACGAGGCGATCGACCCCGATGAGCTCGTCGACGCCGATGAATCCGACGGGTCAGCGGTCGAGAAGTTGACCCAGGCGTTTCCGGGCGCCTCGCTGGTGGATCCGACGTGACCGGTGTCGTGGCCAGCTGCCGGCCTACGGCAGGGGTCTGACGCCCGTGTACGCCGATGCCGTCCAGAAGGTGATCGACGAGCTTGGCCGGTTGCCCGGTATCGGCCCCAAGTCGGCCCAGAGGCTGGCGTTTCACATGCTCAAGTCACCTGCCGAGGACTCCGTGCGCCTTACCGAGGCGATCAGCGAGATGAAGGACCGTGTTCGCTTCTGCGAGCAGTGCTTCAACATCAGCGAGGAATCCCTCTGCCTCATCTGTTCCGATGTTCGGCGCGAAGCCAGCCTGCTTTGCGTGGTCGAGGAACCTCGTGACATCGTGGCCCTCGAGCGAACCGGTGGCTTCCGTGGTCGGTACCACGTGCTTGGGGGCGCCATCAGCCCAATCGACGGGGTTGGGCCAGATCAACTGAGGGTTGCCGAACTGCTCGGCCGGATGGATGAGGAGCCGGTCACCGAGGTCATCCTGGCAACCAACCCGAACATTGAAGGCGAGGCGACGGCCATGTACCTGGCTCGCCTGCTAGGGCCCCTGGGAGTGGAGGTGACCAGGATCGCAAGCGGCCTTCCGGTCGGTGGAGACCTCGAGTACGCCGATGAGTTGACCCTCGGGAGGGCCCTCGAGGGTCGGAGACACCTTGCCGGTGGGCCCGATGAGGGGAACGGTCGTCGATGACCGACCTGTGGACAACCCAGCCGGGGCCAGTACATGGAAACGCCCCCCGGGGCCGTTGCGGGCAACATCGGCCGTGTCAGGGAGCGCTTCCGGGTTGGGTGGAGGGGATATCCCAACGTGTTGCGATCACATTACAACAGTGACAAGGTTATGACAAGTCGGGAACGATTAGAGAAATCCTGCAGGGAAACGACATCGTGCTTCTGACCCGGATCGACCATGTGGCCATTGCAGTCCATGACCTAGAGGCTGCCATCGACTACCACCGGAGGGCGTTCGGAGCCGAGGTGCACCACCGCGAGGTCGTCGACGGCGACGGTGTCGAGGAGGCTCTCCTGGAGGTCGGAGGTTCGTTTATCCAGTTGACCACGCCGACTCGATTTGATTCGCCGATAGCGGTCTTCCTGGAAAAGCGAGGAGAAGGCCTCCACCACATCGGCTACCGCGTCGACAACTGCATCGATGCTCTGGCTTCGGTAGTCGCAGCAGGTGGTACGGCAATCGATGAACAGCCACGCCCCGGATCCCGGGGAACCATCGTCGCCTTTGTCCACCCGAAGGGGTCGTTCGGCACCCTCGTCGAGTTGGTCGAGGAACCCGCCTGACCGGGCAGCAGCCATGGAGGTCCACCTCGTAGACGGAACCTATGAGCTCTTTCGCCACCACTTCGCGGTGCCCTCCCACGTGACCGAAGAGGGTGTCGAGGTTGCCGCCGCCCGCGGGGCCCTCGGCTCGATGGTTCGCCTCCTCGAAGCCGGCGCGACACACATAGGGGTGGCCACGGACCACGTCGTCGACTCGTTCCGAAACCGCCTCTTCGACGGCTACAAGACCGGTGAGGGAACACCACCAGAACTCTTCGCCCAGTTCGCGCTGTTCGAAGGACTCCTCGAGGCAGCCGGCATCACCGTGTTCCCGATGGTCGAACACGAGGCCGACGACGCCATGGGAGCAGCTGCAGTGAAGGCCTCCGCAGACCAGCGGGTTGAACGCGTGCTCATCTGCACACCCGACAAGGACCTCGCCCAGTGCGTTTCAGCCGATGCACGCATCGTGCAGTTCGACCGGCGCCGCGAAATCGTCTACGACTGGGACGGCGTCATCGACAAGTTCGGGGTTCCACCACCGTCCATCCCTGACTGGCTCGCCCTCGTCGGCGACCCGGCAGACGGGATCCCAGGCCTTCCGGGCTGGGGTGCCCGATCCTCGGCAGCGGTGCTTTCCAGGTACGGACACCTCGAACAGATACCCGACTGCCACGACGACTGGGACATCAAGGTGAGGGGAGCCGAACGCCTGGCGGGAACGCTTGTCGAACACCGCTTCGATGCCCTCCTCTACCGCCGCCTAGCCACGCTGGACCTCGACGCACCCGTCATGGCCGGTGTGGATGAACTGCAATGGACCGGGCCGCTCGACCACCTCGGGACGATGTGTGCCCACCTCGACGCACCCCGCCTGGCGGACCGTGCCAAAAAGCTGGCTGAGACCCGTAACTGAGACACGGTTTCGGCGCTGCCGGATCCGTTCGGTACCCTGTGGCCACCATGGCCGAGCACACGATGGGCAAACGCCTCGACGACCTCAACGAGCGTCGGGAAGCAGCCCTGCACGCAGGATCCGAACGAGCGGTCCAGCGCCAGCACGACAAGGGCAAGATGCTCGCCCGCGAACGGATCGACTACTTCCTCGACAACGGCTCCTTCCACGAACTCGACATGCTCGTACGGCACAGGGCCCACGAAAGCGGCATCGAGGAACGCCCCTACACCGATGGGGTGATTACCGGATGGGGCACGGTCGACGGGCGCAAGGTGTTCGTCTTCTCCCAGGACTTCACGGTCTTCGGAGGCGCCCTCGGTGAGGTATTCGCCGAAAAGCTCCACAAGGTCATGGACCTCGCAACCTCTGTCGGTGCACCGATGATCGGCCTGAACGATGGTGCCGGTGCACGAATCCAGGAGGGTGTCGTCAGCCTGGATGGCTACGGCGGCATCTTCTGGCGCAACGTTCAGGCATCGGGTGTGATACCTCAGATCAGCGTCATCCTCGGGCCGTGCGCCGGTGGCGCCGTGTACAGCCCGGCAATGACCGACTTCATCTTCATGGTCAGAGAGAAGTCACACATGTTCATCACCGGCCCCGATGTAGTGCGGACTGTCACCGGCGAAGAGGTGACGCTCGAGGAACTCGGTGGAGCCGGAAGCCATGCCACCAAGTCCGGTGTGGCGTCGTTCGTCTGCGACGACGAAAAGCAGGTCCTCGACGAGGTGAAGGTCCTGCTCTCCTACCTGCCGTCCAACAACCTCGAGTCGGCACCGGTTGTCGTCCCCCGGGATGATGCCGACCGGAGTTGTCCCGAACTGAACGACCTGATGCCCGACAGCCCCAACCTCCCCTACGACATGCGCACGGTGATCGAGGTGGTTCTCGACAACGGCGAGTTCCTCGAATACCACGATTCGTGGGCACAAAACATCGTCTGTGGGTACGGGCGCCTGAACGGACGCAGCGTCGGCGTCGTGGGCAACCAGCCCATGCGCTTCGCTGGCGTGCTCGACATGATGGCCTCTGAGAAGGCGGCCCGGTTCGTGCGAACATGCGACGCCTTCAACATCCCCCTGATTACGTTCGTCGACGTACCGGGATTTCTACCCGGGGTCGATCAGGAGCACGGAGGCATAATCCGGCATGGCGCCAAACTGCTCTACGCCTACTGCGAGGCCACCGTTCCACGCATCCAGGTAATCACCCGCAAGGCCTACGGTGGCGCCTACGTGGTCATGGACTCCAAGTCCGTCGGCTCAGACCTGTCGTTGGCCTGGCCCTCGGCCGAGCTTGCCGTGATGGGGCCACAGGGTGCCGTCGAGATCCTCCACCGCCGGGAACTCGAGCAGTCAGCCGACCCGACCGCCCGACGCGAGGAACTCGTTGACGAGTACATGGAGAAGTTCGCTAACCCGTACGTCGCGGCCGAACGTGGCTACGTCGATGACGTGATCGACCCCGCTGACACCCGCACGAGGCTGATCGCCGGGCTCGAAATGTTGACCACCAAGCACGAGGAACTCCCTCGACGCAAGCACGGAAACGTACCCCTTTAGCGATGGCCCCGACAGTGACGCCTGAAGACACGGTAATCGTTGCACCCGGTGCGTCTCCTGCCGAATTGGAGGCCATACGCATTGCTTTCAGGGAACTTCTGCCGGACCCGCCCGCACCGGTAGAGACCTCCACCCCTGTGTGGAGGTTCTCCGGCAGGTGGTGGCTCGACAGGCGCACGGAACCACCTCGCCGGACCAGTCGCTGACTCCGAATCAGTCGCGCTGAGGGGGCCAGATCGGTCCCTGTGCACCCAGCAAACCGGGCAGGCGTTCCAGGTACGCGTCCCTGTCGATCTCGATGGCGCCCAGGCCCGCAAGGTGGTCGGTGCACCACTGCACGTCGATGAGCCTGTCCGGGCCGTCCCCGAGGATTCCCACAAGCCCCACCAGCGCCGCCTTTGAAGCGTCGGTCCTCTGGTGGAACATCGACTCGCCGGCGAACAGGCCTCCGATGGACACGCCGTAGAGGCCGCCGACCAGGCCGTCGCCATTCCATGCCTCGACCGAATGGGCCCAGCCCAGCACGTGCAGTTGCTGGTAGGCCTCGATGATCCTGTTGTCGATCCAGCCACGGTCCCTCGAAGGGTCGGCACATCTGGCCACCACCTCTGCAAAGGCGGTGTCAACCCGTATCTCGTAGCGTCGGCATGAGCCGCGAAGCGACCTGCTGACCGACAGATCACCCGGGAGCAGGACGCCACGTGGATCCGGTGACCACCAGGCCATGGGGCCGCCCGATTCCAGAGGCATCGGGAACATCCCCGACCGGTATGCACCCAACAGGGTCCCCGGGTCCACATCGGCCCCGACACCGACAACGCCGTGTTCATCAGCCGTGTGGGCCGGTGGGAACACCCAGGCGCTCTCCGGAGGCTCGATTGGCATGAGGGCCGGCTCGGATCAGGTGGGGGAGCTACCCGTCGGTGGCGACGATTGTCACAGTGCGCACCGTGACCTCGCGGGTCGGCCCACCACCATAGGGAGAGCTCGGATCGAGTTCGTAGAGGTCCATGATCTGCTCCAGCACGGCGAGGCCGGCCGCATCGGTGTTGCCGAACACGATGTAACTCCCCTGGCCGTCGAGACGCCCGACCTCGGGGCCTGACGAGAAGAAGAACTGGGCTCCGGAACTGTTGGGTCCGGCGGAGCGGGCCATTATGAGCTGCCCCGGTTCATAGGTGAAGGGTCCCAGCATCCCGTTATTCGACCGCCGGAACAGGCCACCCTCGTCGGCGATCGTGTAGCCGGGACCCCGGTCGGACCAGTCGTTTGTATGTGGTGCTCCGCCCTGGATGATTGCGATGGTCGGGTCCAGGCGGAACAGGAGGGTGTCGTCGTAGTAGCCGTAGTCGGCGAGCACGACGAAGTTGTTGGCCGTGTTCGGCGTTCGGGCGGTGTCGAGCACCACCTTGATCTCGCCCTCGGTCGTGTCGAACACAGCTGTATAGGTGGATGACGCATCCAGGCAGAACGGTGGCTGGTGCTCAAACAGGAGAACCTGGCCGGCGGTCTTGTCGTGTGGAGGGCATTCGGTGGCAACGACAGTCGTGGCGGCAGGGGTCACCTGAGCCGTGCCGGCCTCGGTGGTGCCTCCGCTGTCGTCGCCGTCTGCAACGAATCCCATGACCGTGACCGTCACCAGGCTTCCCAGCATCACAAAGGCGAGGAGGCCTGCAAGCACGCGTGTTCGTGTCGAGAAACGCTCAGCTGCTGGCGGGCCTGCGGGACGACGGATCTTGTCTGCCATGGATCGGCACCCTAACAACGGGACGCCCCATCAGGACCCGCAGATGACCACGGGTGCGGTCCGAGACTGCAAATGGCCCACGGTCGGGTGGGGTGTCGCAGGTAGCGTTGTACCCCGTGGCACTGCTGGTACAGAAATTCGGTGGAACGGCGGTCGGCGACCCCGACCGCATCCGTGCCGTTGCTGACCACGTTGCCAGAACCGTGAGACAGGGCAACCAGGTGGTGCTCGTCGTTTCAGCAATGGGCAAGGAAACCGACAGCCTTCTGCGTCTCGCCGACGATGTCTCGTCCACCCACCCCGGCCGTGAGATGGACATGCTCATCACCGCCGGGGAGCGAAAGGCCATGGCACTCATGTGTATGGCCCTCCACGACCTGGACCTTCCCGCCGACTCGTTCACCGGCAGCCAGGCTGGCTTCCTCACCGACACCGAGCACCGGAACGCCAAGATCATCGAGGTCCGTCCGGAGCGCGTCAGGGCAGCCCTTGATGCAGGACGGATCCCGGTAGTCGGTGGATCCCAGGGTGTATCAACTGACAACGACGTGACCTTCCTCGGTCGTGGTGGGTCCGACACCACTGCTGTTGCCCTGGCACACGCCCTCGACGCGGACGCCTGCGAGCTTTACACGGACGTAACCGGAGTGTTCACCACCGACCCGCGTGTTGTCCCCGCGGCAAAGCGGATGGATCGGATCTCATTTGATGAGTTGTTGGAGATGACGGCTACAGGTTGTCCAAAGCCGGCGATGCGGTCGGTCGAGTATGCGCGTACCCACGGGGTACGCCTACACGTCCGGTCCGCGTTCACCTGGCAGGAGGGAACCTGGGTCGATGAGGAGGAACTCGACATGGAGCAGGCAATTATTTCGGCGGTCACCCACGACACGTCCGAGGCGAAGATGACGATCAGCGGTGTGCCTGACCAACCTGGCATCGCTGCCAGGGTCTTTCGCGAACTGGCAGGTGCCGGTATCAACGTCGACATGATCGTCCAGAACGTCTCAACCGAAGGGGTGACCGACATCTCCTTCACGGTGCCCCACGATGACCTTGGCATGGCCATGTCCACCGGTGGGTCCCTTGCAACCGAGATCGGGGCCGCCGGCGTAACGAGCGATGCCGCTATTGCCAGGGTCAGCGTGGTCGGTGCAGGTATGAGGACCAACCCGGGGGTGGCCGCCACCATGTTTGAGACCCTGGCCGACTGTGGCGTGAACATCCAGATGATCTCCACCTCGGCCATCCGGGTCAGCTGTGTTGTCTCCGAGGACCGTGCCGAGGACGCCGTCAAGGCACTGCACGAGAACTTCGGCCTCTCCGGTAACTGACAACCCGGCCCGGACCACACCGACTTTGCGAGCCGCCGTCGGGCTTGGGTTGATCACCCGTACCCTGCCCGGCATGTCCACTGCGGTGAAGTTCGGAGCCAGGATGGTGGCAGTCATGTTGGTCCTGGCTGCATCCGCCTCGGCATGTGGAGCCGACCAGCCCCTATCCGATGAGGGCCAGGTGGCTACGACAGCACAGGCCACCTCCACTACTGCTGTCCACACGATCACCACCGCTGCCTCGGGCGATGTCCGGGAACGGTTCATGACCGGTGCGGCCGGCTCCGACTCGGTTCTCGGAAACCTCCGTGACGCCGACCTCGGGTGTGTGGCGGACCACCTGCTCGCATCGCTCGATCCCGATGAGGTGCTCGCCCTGTCGGCCCTCGGACCCTTGCCCGAACAGGCCGAGCTGACCGTTGCCGCCCTCGAGGCATGCGACCTGGTTTTGAGCCTGGTAGGCCAGGGAATGGTTGAAGCATTCGCCGACGACCCCGGCCTACCGGTTCTTGACGTCGAATGCCTGCTGGATGGCGTTACCTCAGGCGATCTGGTGCCCGTGCTCGAGGCGCAGTTTGAGGATCCCTTCGGAGTGGGCCTTGAGGACCGGGAAATGACGATCCTCCTGGCAAGGACCCCGATCATGGGGAACCTCATGCGCTGCCGCCTTGAGGCAATGGTTGCCGCATCAGGCTCAGACCTCCCCGAGTTCTGTTTCGGCCTGGCCGATCAGGTGGCGGTGATGATGACCGCCGTGATCGAGGTGGACGTCAGCGGTGGAGACCTCACCGACCCGTCGGTTCTGGTCGACCTGCTTGCGATGTCAGACGACATCTTCGTGTGGCTCGCAGACGAGGTCTCGACCGCCCAGAAGGCCGATGCCGTCCAGGTGAGAGATGCCACGACCCAGATCGCCGACATCATGGCTGAGGCACTCGCGGAGATAGACGGCCAGTCCACCGAGGACGAGGCGTTGGCTGCGGTCTTTGCCGCCATGGCCCGGGTCCAGGCCGAGGTTGCCACCGACGACGTCGACCTGGACGCCGCCTCGGCGCGGCTTAGGGCACACGTGGTCTCCCGTTGCGGGCAGGCGGGCTCGGCGCTGTTCGACCTGATTGCCGGTGTCACCGGCAGCCCTCTCGCAGCCTGATCACAGATGGTCCGGTGATGGGATCGTGAAGGTTCCCGGAGTCATCCTGCTGGTCGTGGTCCTCGTGGCCTCGGCCTGTGCAGAGGTGGCGGTGACAGACGACCTGGCGGTTGTGACGCCCTCGACATCGCCGGCCACGACCACGTCCCGACCGAACGCACCCGCTTCCACCCACACGACCATCTTCGAAACGGTCCCGGCTGAGGCCGCGGTCGAAGAGGAGGAACGGTTCACGGACCTGCCTGAGGCCTCGGCGGAGTTCTGCGCCGATCTGGCAACCGAAACCGGACAGTTGACCGTGCAGATCGAGGGCCTGCTGGCCGACGGTCCCGGGAACGAGGCACGCAACCTCCACGCCCTGCTTTCCGTGTCAGGAGAGCTGCTGGTCTGGACCGCCCGGAATGCACCCCTCGGAATGGCTGTCGACGTGGGCCTGCTCCGGAGCGTGTACTCAGATGTCGGCGCCGTGCTCGACAGGCTCGATCCCGACGGCGTCACCCTCGATGAGTTGCGGGGCGAGCTGTTTACCGTCATGTTCGAATCCCCGATGGCCAATGCCGAGGCGTTGGATCGTTCGGCCCAACGTCTCTCAGCGTTTGTCAGGCAGTCCTGCGGCACGGGCTACCCCCTCATGGACACCTTCGCAGACCTGTTTTCCACAGGGCGGTAGACGCGTGCAGGTGGCATCGAACCTGACCAATCTGATGACCGACCCCAGAATCGTCAGGCCCACACCGACCTGCCAGCGGTAGCCTTCTGGTCGTGAACATCGCGCTTGTAGGAGCAACAGGGCAGGTGGGTGGCGTAATGCGCACCCTTCTTGACGAGCGCGGGGTGTCCGTAGGCGACCTTCGCTTCTTCGCCTCAGCCAGATCGGCCGGCAGCACCATTGTCTGGCAGGACCGCCAGATCGTGGTCGAGGACACCGCAACGGCCGACTGGTCGGGAATCGATCTGGCGCTTGTCAGCGCCGGAAAGACGGCTTCGCTCGAGCACGCGCCGAAAATGGCAGCGGCCGGTGTGACGGTCATAGACAACTCATCCGGCTGGAGGATGGACCCGGACGTGCCGCTGGTGGTCCCCGAGGTGAACGCCCACGCTCTCGACAACATTCCCAGAGGGATAGTCGCCAACCCGAACTGCACGACCATGGCGGCCATGCCGGTGCTCTCGCCCCTTCACAACGAAGCCGGCCTGGAAGCCCTGCTGGTGAGCACCTACCAGGCCGTATCGGGTGCGGGCCTGTCCGGCGTAGAGGAACTGTCAGGACAGGTCGAGGCCGTGATCGGAGATGCCGCCTCTCTGACCCACGACGGCAGGGCCGTGTCGTTTCCAGCGCACGACTCTTTCCCCGGCACGATCGCATTCAACGTCCTGCCGCATGCCGGCTCGTTTGTCGACGATGGCCGTGGCGAGACCGACGAGGAGCAAAAGCTCCGCAACGAGAGCCGAAAGATCCTTGAGATCCCCAACCTCATGGTTTCGGGGACATGCGTTCGAGTTCCGGTGTTCACCGGGCATTCGCTGGCCATCAACGCCCGCTTCGAGAGGCCGGTAAGCCCTGAGAGGGCGACCGAGCTGTTGGCCGACGCACCCGGTGTGTCCCTGGCCAACGTGCCGACCCCGCTTGATGCGGCTGGAGTGGACCCGACAATCGTGGGCCGGATACGTTGTGATGAGACCGTCGAACACGGCCTGGCGTTGTTCCTGTCAGGCGACAACCTGCGCAAGGGCGCCGCCCTGAACGCCATCCAGATCGCCGAGGAACTGATACGCCGCAGGGCCTGATCGGGCAGCGGTGCATTCCGGGGTCACGGCGGGTTGGTTACGTACCTCTGCATCGCATCGTCGAGCGACAGGTCCATCTGGTTGGCGAGGCTCGCCAGCCAGGCCAGCACATCGCCCAGCTCGTGCAACTGCTCGGCGGGTGAGCCCTTCCGAACGGCCTGGGCCAGTTCACCCATCTCCTCACAGAGCCAGGCCACGGTGGGGGCGACGCCACGCTCACGGTCAGCCTCGCCGTAGAGGTGTTCAACCAGGTCCTGAACCTCAGCCAACTCCATGTCGCAGACCGTACGGCCTGGCGTTTCACGGCCCGGGTATCCCCGTCGTGGAACCGGCCGTGGCCCACACTCTTGGCGATGTTGACCGATGCTGACGCCACCAACGTGCTGCGCGCTCTCGACGCCCTCGACGAGTTGGAGACAGCGGCGCTCAAGCTGGTGCGAGCCGAGTTGGCCTGCGGTCCGGTGATCGACGGGCTGGTAGCCGATCCGCTCACAGAGGGATCACGCATCGACCTGCTCTGTCTGGCTGACACGGTCGCAGCCGACCTGCTGTCGGTCGTGGGAAGGTCACGCTCGCTTCGGACCATGGTCGAGGCGGCGCCGGCCAGCTCAGCGCGCGACGCCCTCGCCGAACACCTGGCCGGAAGCGACAGCGCTTGACCGGGTTGCCGCTGTACCGGTCAGTTGGGGGTGACCGACCGGGCGAGGTCCTCGACCACCTCGGCACCTGACAGGGCGAGAAGGCCTGTTGGCGCGAGGCGGATCTTGCGGTCACGTGAGCCTCCACCAATGACGACGCTCACCCGTTGCATGACCTGGGAGTCGATCCAGATCGATACCGGGCTGGGAAGGCCGAACGGGGTGACACCGCCGATGAGCATTCCCGTCAGTTCGGTGGTCTCATCGGCGCCGGCGAAGGAGGCCTTGCGGGTTCCAAGCCGCTTTCTGACGACGCCGTTCACATCCAGCCTGCAGGTTGCCAGGACAAGGCAGAGCGCGTACGGGCGGTGATCGGCCTTGCCGGCCACGAGTATTGCGTTCGCCGAATCGGCCGGGTCAACGCCGTAGGCCTCGCAGAAGAGTGCCGTGTCAGCCAGGTCGGGGTCGCAGGCCATCACCTCGTGTTTAAGGCCGAGGGCGGCCAGGTGGTCGAGGACCGGGTCGTCTGTATTGGCCATTGTTCAGGTGTGTGCGGTTGGTGGTGGTGCAATCTCGCGGGCCGGACCGGTAACACCGTAGAAGACGGCGGCGAGCACCACGGCTCCTCCGACAAAGGTGAGGGTTGCGGGTACCTCGTTGAACCACAGCCAGGCCCACAGGGTCGCCGAGACGGTTTCCACCGGGGTGAACAGGCTCACCTCGGCTGCCGAGGCGTGTCGGGTCGCCGTTGTCATGCAGAACCTGGCGGTTGGTCCAAATACGGCACCCATCGCCAGGGTGGCCATGAGGCCGGTGCGGTCGAGACTGAGGGGGTTCGCCATGAGGGCGGTCAGAACAACGGTGCAGGTGGCGGTCATGGCGACTATCAGCACCCGGGGCATGTCCGGGTGCCGGCGCCAGATCGTGATGTTCATTCCGAATCCTGAAATTGCCACGATCGCCAGGAGATCCCCTGTGGCCCCACCGGCGGACAGCGATCCACCGACGATCACGAGTATCCCGCCGATGGCCCCTGCGATGGCCAGCCAGGTGCGTCCCGAGGCGTGTTCCTTCAGGGCGATCCTGGCCGTCACGGCGGCAATGATCGGCCCAGCACCGATGATCGCCACCACGTTGGCCACGTCAGTCTTGGTAACCGCGGTCACGAACGCCGTCGTGCTGATCGCACCCATCACCCCTGTCAGGACTAGGGGGTTTCGGTATTCACGGAGTCGGGTCCCGAGGTCCCGGCCCAGGCTCCTATTCGCGATCGTCCACATGAGCGGCGTTGACCAGAGCCCGCTCATGAAGGCAAAGGTCCCTCCGTCCACGTCGGCAAGGCGTACCAGCACGGCATCGGTGGACACGAGGAACATTCCGGCTGCCGCCAGCAGCAGGCCCAACCGTCGGCCGGACGTGGGAATAAACGAGGGGACTGCGACCATCGGGCGACACTACTGCGGGTCGCCCCATGCGGATAATCCGAATCACGGTGACGGGTCTGCAATGATTCCGCGATGGCCGACACCGAGCCCCGTCGTCCGAACGTCCTGTTCATCGTGGCGGACCAGTGGAGGGGTGACTGCCTTGGTGGTGCTGGCCATCCACTGGTGCGAACACCGCGCCTTGACTCCCTGGCTGCTGAAGGTGTCAGGTTCCCCCTACACCACGGTCAGGCCTCACCATGTGGGCCCAGCCGGGCCAGCATCCACACCGGCACCTACCTGCACACCCACCGGTCCGTGTTCAACGGTTCACCACTCGACGCCGGCCTGACCAACCTGGCCCTGGAGGCCCGATCCGCGGGCTACGTGCCCCACCTCTACGGCTACACGGACACCACGATCGATCCGCGGACAACCACCGATGACGATCCACGCCTGCTCGACTACGAGGGACCGCTGCCGGGGTACGAGGAGACCCTGCTCCTTCCCGAACACCGGGACGCCTGGTACCGGTGGATGGAGAGCAGGGGGCACGACATCTCGGACCGTTCTCGATTTCTTCGACCCAGGGACGACGTCGACGTGCCGTCGGGCAGGGGAGCCTCGTGGGCGCCTCCACCCTTCTCGGCCGACGAGACCGAGACGGCACTTGTGGTGGACACCGCTATTGACCACATCGAGGATCTGGTGGATGGGGGTGATCCCTGGTTCCTGCACGTGTCGCTGTACAGGCCACATCCGCCGTTCACCGTTCCCGACCCCTACAACGACATGTTCGACCCGGCCGACGTACCCGAACCGATTCCACCCACCGTGAGCGATCATCCGTTCCTCCAGGTGATGTCCACCTGGGGCCTGACCGACCCTCCTGTCGATCCCCTGGACCTGCGGCAACTCCGGGCCACGTACTACGGGATGCTCGCCGAGGTTGACCACCAGGTGGGTCGGCTGCTGGACACACTCTCGGCGTTGTCGGTCGACGAGGACACCATCGTGGTCTTCTCCTCGGACCACGGCGAGTTCCTGGGCGACCACGGTCTGATGTCAAAGCTGGGCTTCCACGATCAGGCGTACCACATACCCCTGATCGTCAGGTATCCGGCCCTGAGGGGACCACGTGGCCGGGTCGTCGACGAGTTCACCGAGAACGTCGACATCATGCCCACCATCTTGGATCTGGCCGGTGTGGCCGTTCCAGCACAGTGCCAGGGACGTTCCCTGCGGCCGTTCCTGGAGGGCTGCGATGTCGCGGGCTGGCGTACATCGACCCACTGGGAGTTTGATTTCAGGGTGTTCGCCAGAGAGGTCGGCATTCCCCTGACCTCGTGCAACCTGGCTGTACACCGGGACCGCTCGGGCAAGTACATCCACTTCGCGGGGATGCCGCCGATCTTCTACGACCTGGAGTCGGATCCCCACGAGTTACACCCGTTCCATGAACATCCCGAGATGGCCCGCTACGCGGCGGAACTGCTGGACTGGCGCATGAGCAGCGACGACGAGACCCTCGCCCGTCGCCTGGCAACCCCCCACGGGATGATCACCCTCAGGGATCCTGAACTCACAGAGACCTGACGAGAGGGAGATGGTGTGGTCTCGGCAGGTTTGTGTTTGCCGAGCGTGTGAAGGGTTTCTGGACTGCGGGGC
>PVBE010726885.1_pt1 | contig 24473 bp, 23 predicted proteins | sample 1631181 | NCBI WGS metagenome assembly PVBE01 (sample SAMN08397723, study PRJNA350692) | Marine metagenome, whole genome shotgun sequencing project. | isolation source: water | place: Pacific Ocean | collected 2012-04 | reverse complement strand
GCCTGAGTGAAGCGGAAGATATTGTCGATGAAGAGGAGCACGTCCTGGCCCTCAACGTCGCGGAAATACTCGGCGACGGTGAGGCCGGTCAGGCCCACCCGAAGGCGCGCGCCGGGTGGCTCCGTCATCTGGCCGTAAATCAGCCCCACGCTGCTGAGAACGCCGGACTCTTCCATCTCGGCATAGAGATCGTTCCCCTCGCGGGTCCGCTCTCCTACGCCGGAGAACACGCTCGTGCCCGCGTGCTCCTTGGAGATGTTGTGGATGAGTTCCATGATGAGAACGGTCTTGCCCACGCCCGCACCGCCGAAAAGGCCCGTCTTTCCGCCCTTCGTATAAGGCTCGAGTAGGTCCACGACCTTGAGGCCCGTCTCGAGCATCTCGGTCGAAGTGCTCTGCTCCTCGAGGGTCGGGGCCGGCCTGTGAATCGGACTCCGGAGCTCGGTTTGAACCGGGCCTTTTCCGTCCACCGGTTCGCCGATAACGTTCAGGATGCGCCCGAGGACCTCCTTGCCGACCGGAACCATAATCGGGGCGCCGGTGTCGGCCGCGGTGAGACCGCGAATCAGCCCCTCGGTCGGCTCCATCGAAACGGTGCGCACGGTGGATTCGCCCAGGTGAAGCGCCACCTCGACCACCACCTCGTCGCGGTCTCCCTCTTTGACCTGGCTGGGGTCTTTCTTGATGACCAGGGCATTTCTCAACTCGGGAAGATTCCCGACCTCGAATTCCACATCGATAACGGGTCCAATAATCTGCGTAATTACACCTTCGTTCATCATCGACTCCCTAGCCGGACAGCGCGTCCGCTCCGGCGACGACCTCGAGCAGCTCCTTGGTGATGGAAGCCTGCCGGGCCCGGTTCATTTTCAAAGTAAGCGAATCAATCATTTCTTCCGCGTTTCGCGTGGCGCTATCCATCGCCGTCATCCGCGATCCGAACTCGCTCGCCTCGGCGTCGAGCAGGGCGCGGAAGACCTGCACCGTGATATGCTGGGGCAATATGGTTTCCAACACTCTTTCCATGGACGGCTCGTAGATATAATCCACGGAAACCGGCTCGCCAACGGGGTCCACGGCGTCCGGGGCAGCTGGGGCGAGAGGCAACAACCGCCTGAGTCCGGCGTTCTGGGTCAGGATCGAGACAAACTCCGTCGTGAGGATATGAATTTCATCGAAATCCTCCTCGAGGAAGGCCTTCATCAAAATGTCGGAAATGGTCTGGGCCAGCGAAAAATCGATTTTGCCGTAAACTTCCTGAAACTCTTCTTTGAAAGAAAAGCCCCGGATGCTCAGAAACGTGCATACCTTCCGGCCGACAACGACGAGCTCCGTCTCTTTTCCCTCTTCCTCGCGCTTGCGGATTAACTGAAGCGCCTGGCGGTTGATGTTGGTGTTATAGCTTCCGCAAAGGCCCTTGTCCGATGAAATCACAAGCAAGAGCGCCCTGTCGGACTTCATTGTGTCGCGGAGGAGCGGATGGGGCTCGCCCTCGACGCGTTGGGCGAGGGAGTGGACCAACTCCTCCATCTTCTCGCTATAGGGCCGGGCGCTCTCAATGCGCTCCTGGGCGCGGCGCACCTTAGAGGCCGCCACCAGCTTCATCGCGCGGGTGATCTGCTGCGTGTTCTTTACGCTGCGGATCCGGTTTTTATAATCTCTTGTCGAAGGCATCTTTCTCTATCCGTTGCGTGCAGCTACGAAGCGGCCGCCGGAGCCACCTCGGCAGCGGCAAGCGTCTTTTTGAATTCCTCAATCGCGGCATCCAGCCGCCCGACGATATCGTCGGTCAATTCCTTCTTCTCGGCGAGATCGGCCCCCACCTCCGGGTGGCGCGACTCCATGAAGGTCTGGAAGTCCGCCTCGGTCTTCTGGACATCCGCGATCTCGACGCTATCGAGGCCGCCGCCGGTCCCCAGGTAAATCGACATAATCTGTTTTTCCACGGGAACCGGCTGGTACTGGGGCTGCTTGAGCAGCTCGGTCAGCCGGGCGCCGCGGCTGAGCTGTGCCTGGGTGGCTGCGTCGAGCTCGGAGCCGAACTGGGCGAAGGCCGCCATCTCGCGGTATTGCGCCAGGTCGAGCCGAAGGGTTCCGGCGACTTTTTTCATCGCCTTGTTCTGGGCGGCCCCGCCGACGCGGGAAACCGAGAGGCCCACGTTCACCGCCGGCCGGATGCCGGAGTAGAACAGGCCCGACTCGAGATAAATCTGCCCGTCGGTGATTGAAATCACGTTGGTCGGAATATAGGCCGAAACGTCACCGGCCTGGGTTTCGATAATCGGAAGCGCCGTCAGCGAACCACCGCCCAGCTCGTCGCTCATTTTCGCTGCACGCTCGAGAAGCCGGGAGTGAAGATAGAACACATCGCCCGGATAGGCCTCGCGGCCCGGCGGGCGGCGAAGCATCAAGGAAAGCTGCCGGTAGGCCACCGCCTGCTTGGAAAGATCGTCGTAGATGATGAGCGCGTGCATCCCGTTGTCGCGGAAATATTCGCCCATCGCGGCGCCCGAGAAAGGCGCGATGTACTGAAGCGGAGCCGGGTCCGAAGCCGTCGCGGCGACAATAATGCTTTTGTCCATCGCGCCGTTTTCCTCGAGAGCGGCCACCACCTGGGCGAGCGTGGAGCGTTTCTGTCCGATGCAGACATAGATACAATAAACATCGGTTTCTTTTTGATTGATGATGGTGTCGATGGCGATGGCCGTTTTTCCGGTCTGCCGGTCGCCGATGATGAGCTCCCGCTGGCCCCGGCCGATGGGGATCATCCCGTCGATCGCCTTGATACCCGTCTGAAGGGGTTCGGTCACGGATTTTCTTTCAATCACGCCGGGGGCGACGATATCGATGTTCGCGGTCGTGTCGGTTTCGATTGGGCCCTTCCCGTCGATGGGCTGCCCCAGGGGGTTTACGACCCGGCCCGCCAGCGCCTTCCCGGTGGGCACCTGTACGATCCTGCCCGTTCGGCGGACCTCGTCGCCCTCCTTGATATGGCGATCGTCGCCTAAAAGCACGGTACCGACGTTGTCTGTCTCCAGGTTGAGCGCCATCCCGAAGAGATCGCCCGGAAATTCTATCAGCTCACCGGCCATACATTTTTCAAGGCCGTAAACACGGGCGATTCCGTCACCCACGGAGATGACCGTTCCCGTTTCGGCCAGTTCGACCGACGAGTCGAATCCCTCGATTTGCTTTTGAATAATCTGACTGATTTCTTCGGCGCGAATTTGCATCTCGTCCTCTCGGCTGTTCAGTGAAAGCGAAAGTTAGTTCGTGGTCATGCTCTCGCGTAAATTTTTGAGCTGATTCCGAATGCTGCCGTCCATCACCACGCCGCCCATGCGGCAGACCAGCCCGCCGATGAGCGATTCGTCTTTTTCCACTTCGAGGAGCACCTCTTTTCCGCTCACTTCGGAGAGCTTCCGGAGAAGCTCGGCCTGGGCGAAGTCCGATAGATCGAAAGCGGTGCTGACCTGGGCACGCACCCGGCCCTTCATCCCGTCGGCCAGCGCCTGATAGCTCTCGGCGATGGCCGGAAATTCGGCGATGCGATCCTTCTCGGTGACGAGCAGTGCGAATTTCCGAACCAACTCGCCCGCGCCCGAGGAATCGACGATACTCCCGATAATCCCGCTTCTGACCTGCCGGGAAAAGCGCGGGTTCATGAGAACCTTCCGCAACTCCGGGTTTTCGAGCACCTCGGCCAGTTCGGCCAGCGCGGCCCCCGTCTCGTCGAGAACTCCGCCTTTCTCTGCGATATCAACCAATGCCTTGGCGTACCGGCGGGCCGCTTCGCCTCCGATCACGACTCACCTCCCGTTTCCTCGCCGAGTTTGACAAGATATTCGGATACAAATCGATCCTGATCCTCGGGGCCGATGTTTTTCTTGAGCATCTCTTCGGCCAAACCCATGGCCAGCTCGGCGGCGCTGGCCTGAAGCTCCGCTTTCGCCTTTGAGGTTTCGAGTTCGATGGCGCCTCGGGTCTGCTCCAGAAGGCGGTCGGCCTGAGCCTTTTGGTCCGCCTCCATACGGGTGCGAATGGCGGCGCGCTCTCGCTCGCCGGTCTCGCGGAACCTGGAAAGCTCCGATTCGAGGTCGGCCACCTTAGAGCGCTGCTCCTCAAGCTCAGCCTCGGCCTCGGCCCGGGCCGCTTCAGCGTCGGCAAGGGCCTGGCGGATTCCCTCGCGGCGGTCCTTGAAGAAATTGACCACCGGCTTCGCGGCTACCTTGTAAAGGATGAAAACAACGATCAGCGTATTTAAGAACTTGAAGCCTTCTTCGACCAGGCTGAACTCTTTGTGGTGAACCTCTCCCGCTTCCGCGCCAAAAGCCCACCCGGGAAGAAGAAAAAAGGCAGCGGCGGCCACCATCAGGCCCGACGCGAAAAATAATTTTCTGTTCATCGGCATATCCTCAGGCAACCGCCCGCCCGGCGAGGCGATTGGCAATCTGAGCGGCGAATTTCCCGGCTTCCCCTTCGAGCTCGGAAAGCGCGGTTTTCGCCTGCGATGAAATCGAGGCGCGCGCCTCCTCGATCTCTTTCGATGTTTTCTCGCGGATCTCGTCGATCATTTTTCGGCCCGCATCGTTAATTTCCTGCTGAAGAGCAACCATCGCCTCGGTGTTTTGGTGCTGAATTTCAGCAAGGGAATCCTCGTACTGGGTGATATAACCCTGGGTCTCGCTTCGGTCCCGCTCGGAGGAGGCCAAATCGTCTTCAATCTTGCCGTTTCTCTCGTCGATGACCCGCCAGAGGGGTTTGTAGAGGAGTTTATTCAGGACAATCAGGATAATTATGAAGTTAGCCCACTGGATCAGAATGACAACCGGGTTGAGGACAAGGGCGCCGCTTCCGAAATTGAATCCGGCCAGCCACCCCCTGAAGCCGCCAACGGTACCATGCGCCGCAGCGGCCCAGGACACTTCTGGAACCGACATAGAAATCAGAAAAGCGGCGAACATAAAAACAGCGGCCCAAAGCGCCCGCCGGATACTCTTTCCAGCCATCATGAGATTCTTTGAATCCTTCCGCCTTCGCCGAGCAAGGAACCGCAACCGGCCCCGACTTCGCGAAGCGCTTTCTACACTATGCAGAAGCTTGATAAACGAAGAGTTTGATTATTCCGCCCAGGGGCTTCCCCTGGATAGCTTTGCCTCAAAAAACGCCTAAAGCTAACCGCAGGCCCTTGGGAAGTCAAGCCCGAATTGGTCCTTGATAATCGCCATTCCGCTGGCCCGAAGAGCGATTTGAAAACAAGCCCTTGCGCTCTCGACAATGAGATGCCGGACCGAAACCTCCCGGCGAGGGACTCTCCGTCGCTCAAAATGGTAAGCTTGAGACTTCATTTATTCCCATATCGTCTGGCTGCCGCCCTCGCGGGCCGGCGCCTCCCGCTAGGCTCCCTTGGGGCCTCGCGGCACCTACATTTCGGAGGAAATCGATGAAATTCATTACGTTCGATGTGGCTACCCCGGCAGGGAAAATCAGACGGCTAGGGGCGCTCTGGAACTCCGGGGGCGAGGAAATGGCCGTTGATCTGGCTCATGCCGGTGCGGCCCGGCTACAGGCCGGGGGCGGGGAGCCCCGCTACCGGGAATATGCCGATTTCCGGATACCGCAGGATATCTGCGAGTTCGCGGCGGGCGGGGAACCCTCTCTGGAGGCCGCCAGGAACGCCCTGGCCTACCTGGAGGCCCAGGGCCCGGGCTCGGAGGGCCCGGAAGGCGAAAAGCTGGCCTACAGTCTCTCAGAGGTCAGCCTGCTGGCGCCCGTCCCCCGGCCGGTGGCCTTCAGGGACTGCCTCACCTTCGAGGGGCACAAGCAGGCCGGCGCCCGCCGCCGGAACACGACAGTAGATCCCCTCTGGTATGAAATGCCCAGCTCCTACAAGGGAAACCGCCTCACAATCATCGGTCCCGGCGAGGACCTCAAGTGGCCCCACTACACCGAAAAACTCGACTACGAACTCGAAATCGCCATCTTCATCGGAAAACGCGGCAAGGATATCCCCGAGGCGGAGGGGCTGGACCACATTTTCGGATTCACGGTGATGAACGACTTCAGCGCCCGCGACATCCAGATGAAAGAAATGTCCCTCTGGCTCGGTCCGCACAAAGGAAAGGATTTCGGCACCGCCATCGGCCCTTGCGTCGTGACGCGCGATGAGTTCGATCACACCGACGCCATGATGACCGCCCGGGTCAACGGCGAGGAGTGGAGCCGGGGCAACGCCGGAGACATGCATTTCAGTTGGGGCCGCGTGCTCGAGCATCTTTCGATGGAGGAGGAACTCCTCCCCGGCGAGCTCATCGGCTCGGGCACCGTGGGCACTGGCTGCGGCGCCGACCTCGACAAGTGGATCCAGCCGGGGGATGTCCTCGATCTCGAAATCGAGGGAATCGGCGTCCTCTCCAACCGCATCGTGAAAGAGAGCTAACTCTCGGACTCAGCCAGGAGACCGTAGAAAATGGAATGGATTCTCGACCCCCAGATATGGGCGAGCCTGTTAGCCCTCACCGCGCTCGAAATCGTTCTCGGCATCGACAACGTGATCTTCATTTCGATTATTTCGGCGAGCCTGCCGCCGGCGCAGGGCGAGCGGGCGCGCAGGCTCGGCCTCACCGCGGCCCTCGCCATACGGATCGTCTTGCTCGCCGGGATTGCCTGGATCGTCGGGCTCAGGGCCCCCATCGCCGAGGTGTTCGGCTTCGCGCTCTCCTGGCGGGACGCGCTCCTCCTCGCGGGCGGGTTGTTTCTCCTGGGGAAGGGCACCCGCGAGATTCACCATTCCGTCGATACCGGGAAGGACGATAAAGGCGCGGGCGGCGCGGAAAGCTTCGGGGCGGTCATCGCGCAGATCATTGTTCTCGATGCGGTGTTTTCGCTCGATTCCGTGATCACGGCCGTGGGAATGGCCGAGCATCTGCCGGTGATGATCGCGGCGGTGACGATCGCGATAGCGATCATGATGCTCGCCTCGGAACCGGTGAGCGCTTTCATCGAACGCCACCCGACGGCCAAGATGCTCGCGCTGAGTTTCCTGCTCCTCGTGGGCGTTGCGCTCGTCGCCGACGGGATGCACTTTCACATCCCGCGCGGATACCTTTACTTCGCCATCGCTTTTTCCGCCGGGGTCGAGACGCTCAACCTCATCGCGGCGCGCCGGAGGGCGGCAAGGGCCGCCGGATGAGCGGAGAACGGCCCGCACTTACACTTCTTTCCTTTGCGGGCGGGCCGTTGGCGCCTAGAATAGAAGGCGGTAGGCTGTCCGGAAATCGTCGACACGATTAAACCGATGAGGTTTCATGATGCCATACGAAAATCTGCTCTACGAAGTGGAGGGCCCGCTGGCGCTCATCACCATTAACCGGGCGGAGCGCCACAACGCCATCTCGCTCGGCACCCTGAACGATTTGCACGCCGCCATAGGGGAGGCGGAGGAGGATGACACCGTCCGCGTGATCGCTATTACCGGGGCGGGCAAAAAAGCGTTCGCGTCGGGATCCGATCTCGAGGAGGTCGAGCAGCGCGGCCTGAAAAAGGCACTCGAACCGCTTGTGCAAGGCGTGGCGGATCGCCTAGAGAAAACGCCCAAACCGACCATCGCCGCGATCAACGGCTACTGCATGGGCGGAGGGCTCGAAGTGGCCTTGGGCTGCGATTTGCGCGTGGCTTCGACGGCGGCGAAATTCGCCACACCCGAGGGAAAGCTCGGCATCATACCGGGCGGCGGGGCAACCCAGCGCCTGCCGCGCATCGTCGGGCGCGGCTGGGGGATGGAGATGCTCCTGATGGGCGAGACCATCGACGCCGGGCACGCCCTCCGGATCGGCCTCATCACCCGGCTGGTCGAACCGGAGGAGCTGATTCCCGAGGTCAGACGCATGGCGGATCATCTCGCCGCTTTCGCGCCTTTTGTTCCCCGGTTCATGAAGGCGATGGTTCACTTCGGCATGGAGGGTAGTCTCGCCGCCGGGCTGGCGATGGAGAAATTCGCCCAGGGAGCCCTATGCGAAACCGAGGACAAGGCCGAGGGTATCCGGGCTTTTCTCGAAAAGCGCCGGCCCGAGTGGAAGGGACGCTGAGGCCGCCGGAAAACCTTCGCCTCGAGCCTTCCGCGTAATTTTAGACAAGGAGAGTACCGTGGAATCCGGCAAAAATGATTCGGCCCAGGGGCTGACCGATCGCGAAAAAGGTTTTCTCGCCCACCTCGCCCGAAAATACGAACCCGGAGAAGACGCCGGGCTTGTCCGGAGCTACCTCATCGCGACGGCGGGGATTTTCGCGCTGTTCGCGCTCGCCCGGTGGACGCCCTGGTGGTGGGTGGCGCTGATCGTAGCGGAGACGCTGGCTCTCGCCGGCTTTCAAAAATATAAAAAATTTGCCGCCTTCAAGACCCGAATCCTCGTCAAACTGTGGCGCGAGAGAGCCAAGGACCCGGCCTAGGGATGGCGTCCCCCTAAGGGACGCCCCGCCATCCTCGCATGCCTCCCGGGTGCCTCGACAAACCCCTTTAAGGCGGTTTTGGCGCAGCGAAAGCCGATGCCGTGGTTGGAGTCGCCGGGCGCGAATCCCGTCCGAAAAGCGGCGCGCAAGAGCACCTTGCTGTTGAACCACGCCCCGCCGCGCAACACGCGGAGCTTGCCCGCCTTGGGCCCCTTCGGGTTTTTTGGATGCGCCTCGCCGTAGTAGCCGCCCGAATACCAGTCCGCCACCCATTCCATCACGTTGCCCGCCATGTCCATCGCGCCGTAGGGACTCGCGCCGAGCGGGCGGCTGCCCACTTTCCAGGTTGTGTAGCCTCGACTACAGGAGGGAACAGTCTCGCCCATGATGGCCAACCGGCAGGTGGCAGGCTGGTTCCCCCAGGGGTAGGAGCGCCCGTCGGTGCCCCGGGCGGCTTTTTCCCATTCGGCCTTGGTGGGCAGGCGTTTTTTCACCCGGCCGCAATACTCCCTCGCCTGAAAACAGGAGACGCCCACGACAGGCTGATCGTCGCTCGTAAAGGAGCCCGGATAGTCCTCATTAGGCGTGAGATGTTTCCGGAAGCGGGCGTTCGTCACCTCGAATTTGTCGATGTAGAAAGCCTCAAGTTTAACGCGGCGCCGGGGGGCTTCGTTGTCGCCGAAAATATAGGTGCCAAGCAGCGAGCCCATGACGAACTCCCCCTTGGGGACAAGCGTCATGGGCGCTCCGTCGGCGTCCTTGATTTCGCGCGGCAGACGGGGGGCCGCACTCCCGTCACAAGCGGCGAACAACGCCGCAATAACAATCAAGACCGCCAGACAACGGGGCCGGCTCAATTTTTCCCCTTGGCGGTGGGCAACACCTCGAAAACCGCCTCGACGGGATTGTGATCCGAGATATCCACATCGGCGACCGAGGCGCTTCGCGCCGAGAGGCCGGCCGAGGAAAAAATATGATCGATCCGGGCGCCCAGAAATCCGAGCGAATAGGTGAAACCGAAACCCATTCCCCTTTCGGCGAATGCGCTCCGCAAAACACCATTGAAACGGCGAAGGTCCAGGCTGTAGGGCGTGGTGCTCAAATCGCCTCCCAAAATAAGCGGCTCCACCCCACCCTCCGCCAGCGTGCTAAGAAAATCGAGTTGGGACCGCCTCGTGTACTCGAACACACGCATCCCACTCCACCACCCGGAAATCGACCGGTAGGTAATTCCCGTCGAATCGCCCCAATCGTCCATCCAGGGTAGCGCGGGAGGACATAAATGCGCTGTCGCCAGTCTCACCAGGCGATTCCTCACCCGCACCTTGGCCGTCAGAGCGGCCAACTCGCTGCATTTGCCCGCCGCTTCTCCCGCCGGAAGTTTCAGCGGGCGAATCTCCTGCAAGGGATAGCGGCTCAGGACCCCCAAGCCAAGGACATGTTTTTTATCGGGGGCGGCCGGAAACCACGCCATGTGCCGGAGCCGGCCACCAAGGGCGGCTTCCAGCGATTTCCGGTCCCGGAATCCCGGGCCGGTGTGAACTTCCTGAAGAAACAGGATATCCACATTTCTTCTTTGCCGAAGATATGACACTGCCCGGGGGCGCGACCCCTGGGCGTTCCCCAGGTTCAGCGTCATCACGCGCAGGGTCGCCCCCAGGGGAGGAAGAAGCGATACCTTGGGGACCATCTGCTTTCCGAGGAGAAACACCAGCGACACCAAAAGCCATACCGTCGGGATCGACCTTAGAATATTGGGCATCCCCCGGGCGGCCAGGCCGGCCAGGGCCCCGCCGAACGAAAAATAGGGCCAAAGGTGGCTCAGCAGGTTTGCCTTGGACGAGAATCCGCCGTTCAGGCAGACGAGCCATTGAAGAACGTCCACGAAAAGGGCCAGCCACAAAACAATCAGTCCGCCTACGGCAATGGCTCGGTGGATTTTCGAAGAGCGCTCCTGCGGTGGTTCAAATAAATCTGACATTCGGATTCGGTCCTTTATTCTTGTCCGGCTGCTTTATTCCTGTTCGGTCAAAGCGCGAGAGCCGGTCCGCCACCTTGCGCCCCGCAACTTCCTCTGGCAGGATTTCCCGGTTTTAGAATGTATGGCCGGACACTAGCGATTTAGCGTCTCAGCTCTCCGGACATTTTTCCTTTCAGTATCTGGATTCTACCATGGCCGATAATGGAGAAATCACGTTCATCTGTCCCGCCTGCGGGGAGGTCGAACTCCCCTTCCCCGATAACCGCGAACCGAGCGAAACCAACTACTCCGAGCTATCCGAGATTCATGGCTGCGATCAATCCAAATCCGTGCGTTTCGTTTATGGAAACGGCCACTCGAGCAGCTTCGGGGGCGTCATCCTCGAAACGCCGGCAGAGGGGGGCCCCCGCTCCAGGTGGGTTCCTCCGCGAACGGTAATTGCCTTCCACTTTTATCGGGACCAAACCTACCTCGCCCGCGAGGAAGCCTCCCCCGGCTTCTACCCCCAACCCCTGTTCCGGAACCGCATGGTCATCGACGGGGTGGAAAACGTCTTTGTGGCAATGACCTTCCTCCCCCACGGTGAAACCTGCTCGGATGAAATGCGTGCACGGGGAGAGCTGCTTGCCAAGGCGATGAGATAGCCGGTCCCACCGGGCCCTCCCTTCCCGTCCTATTTCGTTTTTAATATCTTCGCCGCGTTCCGAACGCACCTGAACCCGATGCGCGAGTCACTGAAGCCCGGCTCGGCGAGCCCTCGGGCGTCGAGCGTGGGCGGCTTCCCCCCGGAAGAAACCCATCCTCCCCGGTAGACCCTGAATCGAGCCGGCCCGCTTCTTCTCTCCCCCGATTTTTCCTTTTTCTCCCGGCTCTCTGGTTTTGTGATATCTCTATTCACCCACTCGGCAATCGGTCCCCAGAACTCGCGGACACCGTAAGGGCCGGCAAGGCGAAAGGAAGTTGCTCGCCCATTCGTTTCTCTATCTGCTCCGGCTCCGTAGAGCCGGCTCACCTTCCCTTCGCCGTCTTCCAACGGCTCCCGCCCCCAGGGATAGGGCCGCCCATCGGATCCTCTCGCCGCCTTTTCCCACTCGCTTTCGGTGGGCAGCCCTCCGCCCGACCATCGGCAATAGGCGGCGGCGTCCTCCCAGGCAACCTGGACTACAGGAAGGTCTAGAGAGGCCCCGGTCTCACCTGCTCCTCCGGACGGATCTCGGGGGTCCGTATTCTCCCAAGTCGCCCGGCGCCTGAGGGTCCAGCCGCCCGCCTTGGTCATGACGCCGCCCGTCTCTTTTCTCCGGGCCACACTCAAGTACCCAGAATCCGCGACGAACCGCGCGAATTCTTTTTTTCGAACAAGGCGCTTATCAATGTAAAACCCCGCAATCGACATCCGCCGGGTGGGCGCCGTCTTCGTCAGGCTCCGCCGCTTGCCGACGATGACTCCCCCGCCGGGCACTAACGCCATCTCGCCCACCCCGCGGTAAAGAGCGGCGGGCGAGCGAACACCTTCAAAGAAAAAATCTCCTGCATCGGCAGGAACGAGCGGGATACTCACCCTCATTACCCGATCGGGGGGAATATCGACCTCGATGTCGCGCGCGTAATGGCTGAGCGCCTCCGCACGCACGCGCAGCCGGCCGGGCCGGGCGATGAAAGAGCCCGACGCCGATTTTACAGAGGCCTTTCCAGCGATCACCTCGACTCCCCCGCCGGGCGGAGAGGTGACGACAAAAAGGTGGCTGGTCGAGAGCTGGGGTCTCAGTTCATAGTCCAGCCGAAGCCCCGGCTCTACATAAATCCGGCGGGCAATGCTCCTCCCGCCGCCGCCCACCGCGTGGACTTCAAGCAGACCCGCGGGCTGACCCTTGAGAGTCAGCGGCGTCCGGCCGGCGGAGCGGCCCCCGAGAAATATCTCCGCTCCCGGGTCGGGCGTTGTGAGGTAAACATCTCCCGTCCCCTTCATTTCTTGAAGCTCGTCCCCACGCAGGGTTTGTCCAGAAATCAATTGGCCCAACATCTGTATCCTTGCCGATGGGTTCTCTCCGGCGACTCTCCGTATCGCCTCGGAAATGGGCGCGGTCCCGTCGTAGGAGTGGCGCAAAAAAGATTTCGTAAACAGGCTTCTGCCGCTAGCCGGATCGACTTCGAGGCGGCCCGGAACCAAAAGAATCCGGCCGGGCCCCGGAGGGAGGATGTGAAAACGGCTGAAGTCGCTGATGCCCGTGTCGCCGTCCCGCCGGGGCGACCATTTTCGGGCCGCCTCCTCGTCTCCGGAGAAACCGGCATCTAAAATCATCACCACCCGCCGCGCCTTGATTCCCGCGAGGGCTTTTTGAAAATCAGCCCCGGACACGCTCTTGTCCCAAACTCTCCGGCCCCTCGTATCATGAGAAAGAAAATACAACTCCGGCCCGCCAGCGCCCCCCGGAATTACCGCCCCGTAACCCGAAAGATAAATAAGCACCGAATCCTGGGGCAGGGTGGCCTGGGAGAGTTCCCGGAGACCCTCGATGATAGCGTCCCGATCGGCATCTTTGTTCAACAAATATGTAATGTTTCCGGAGGAAAGCCCGCCGCGATCAAACTCATCGAACGCCAACGACGCGCGGGAGAGGTTCTGCGTCCCGAAGCTTTCGGGCTCAATTCCCTGAAGGAGGCGCACCCAGTCATTCGCCTCCAGGGCCGGTCCCCGAAGGGGTGGTATCAGGCGATCACCGTATTTGCCGATACCGGCGATAAACGCAAACCGGCGGGTCGGACGGGAGCTTCCTCTCCCGGCCCCGTATGCCCGGACAAGCCAGGCACCGGAATCTTTCTGCTTGGCGCCCGTTTGCATTTTCGCACCGCCCCCTGCAATCAGCTTTTTTTTCAATTTGCGTTTTCGGTTCGGCCGACCCTCCTCGGGAGCGAAAAACAGTCCCTCATTTCTCACCAAAGGGCGATACTCGCCACCACCTCGCCTGAGTTTGGCCGCGAGCCGCGACGGCCCGCCGACCTGGAAGCTCCGGGCAACGGAAATCCATCCCTTTTTTGAAAATGAAAATTCGTGGAAGCCGCCCGAAAGCGTCATTTCCAGGGGCGTCACGCCAACCGCCTTGCCGTCCACGCTGACCGCCGCGTCCGAGGGCGAAGATTCGATACGGATTCTCGCGGGTCCGAACCAGACGGACCAGTCCTCGGTGAGGAAAATAGTCTTGCTGGCCGTGGACTCGTCGGGAAATTTTCCTTCTATCCGGTGTGCGCCCCGGGGAAGGTCCGCCGAGAACGGGGCCGTCCGCCATTCGACAAGGCCCAGTACGCGGATTCGCGTACCCGGCAGCGAAGAGCGGACAGAGAGCCGGTGTTTGGGTGGAGATTTGAGCGGAATCGGCGAGAGTGCGCCGGCGGCGTGAGCGGTCGAGCCTCCCATCAGAAAAATGAAGACCAACCAAGCGCAAATGGGGACCTTGCCGATTATTTTTCGAATCCCGGGAATCACAGGCGGTTTTCTTTTAGGCGTCTTCGCCAAGGAGCCGATTATAAATCGCCGCCGCCAAGGCAAAAAAAACGAAACCCACGCCGAAACCCCAAAAGACGCCAGCAATCGCTCCTCCGATGGTCGGTCCGAACCCGGCGTAGAACTCTCCTATCATCTCGGCGAATTTCACGCCCACCCCGAACAACGCCCCCGCCAAGCCGTAGAGAAAAAACACCACCGCATAAACCAACCCGAACGCAACTCCGAATTTCAAGGCATTAATCTTCAAGGTGAGTCTCCAGATGACAGGCGGCCGGATGGCGGGCGGCGCTCTTTATTATACCGCCGCGGGGGCCGGTTCGCCAAAAAATCTGTATAAAGGATTTTCGACGGGGTTGCTCCGGCGAAACCGCGCCAAATCTTTTTTTGAATCCGGTAAAGGGAGGCTTCAATGGCGGACGAAGAAAAATACCAGAGAGGATTGGCTAATCGGGCGAAAGTGTTTGGAAATGAGGGCGAGGAACGGCGACGGGCCTTCGAGGCGGCGAACCCTGATTTCGCCCGTTTTGTCACCGAAAACGTATTTGGCGATCTTTATGAGCGGAAAGGAATCGACCCCAAGGCCCGCGAGACGGTGATTCTTGCCATTTTGTGCACCCTCGGGCGGGACAACGAATTCGAGCACCACGCCAAGGCCGCAATCAACATGGGCATGAGAAAGGAAGACCTTCAGGAGATCGTCATGATCTGCGCCTACTACGCCGGCGCCCCCAACGCCGTCGGCGCGACGAAAGCCATGCTCAACGTGTACAAAGAGATGGGAATGGATTAATCGGAGGGGAAAAAGACCCAGTTTTTATTTTCATCCCTTTTTATGGTTTCCTTCAGGGTTTTGTGAGCCATCTGAAGCCGATTCGAGGGGAGGCCGGTCAAGCCCGCGATTTTCACTAAAGTTCCGTCTTCATCTCCCAGATTCACAAATTCCGAGGCGTGGGTGATGCCCGCCTTGGACCTGAGGGCTTCCTTGTCCTTGTGAAAAACGCAAATAAGCGCTGCCTGCTCTTTCCAGTCCCTAAGCTGTCCCAGCTCGAATGGCGTGTAAAGGAGAAGTTTTTTCATGGAAAAACCCGCGAGATCGCAGACGGTTTCGATACTCTCCTCCCGAAGCCTCGATTGATTTGTGGAGGACAAATCTTTCAGGAACGAGAGAGAAAAACTGTTCTCGACATCACTGGACACTTTTTTTCCAAGGCGCTTTTGGGAAAAGGTTTCGATAAAATTCAGCCCTCGTTGCGGAAACATTCCCACCGTAAAGGCAGTCGGGATAATCCTTGTTTCGCCCAATGCATGATAAACGGCCAACGCCACGACGCTGGCCACAACGATGCGAAGACTCATAATAAAAATGGATCGGGGCGCCAGATCCAAGAGAACCATCCACCACATCAAATCCTGAACTGCATAAACAAAAGCGCCGATAAATCCTCACTTAAACGCGGCCAAGCCCTGTGTGTATTCATCGTAGGGAGGGTAAAAAAAAGAAAAAAAGGTTCCCGTGGTCAGGATGTTGGCGCCATTTTCAAGATCGATCACACCCAGACTTGAAGCCGTTCCGGCTATAAGGATAATTGTCATCAATATCGACGGATATGGATAACCTTTCCATCGATCATTCCAGTCTTTATCGTCCTTCAAGGATACCGTTTCACCGATACTTGCCAAATTTTGGGCGACAATATTTTCCTTGATTTTCAGCCAGTTTTTTTTAAAGAGAATGATGGTCACAATAAAAATGAGGCAAACCGTAGTCACGGATGCCAAATTAAAAAACCAGGGACGAGGCGCCATATCCATGTTTGGATTTAGCAGGCATTTCAACCACGCAACGATCGGGAAGTCTATGCATTCTTCAATAAGAGAACTCATTCGCTTTTCCTCCACAGCCGCTCAGGAGGTCCGGGATAAAAAGGGAGCGGTTCTTGCGCCCAGGGCCAAAGAACCAATCCCTACAATTCAACTGATAATTTAATAATAATACCAGCAAATATAATGTCAACGGAATTTTTGCAAAACAAAACGGGATGAGCCAGCCAAATAAAACTAGAATTCAGGCAAAAATCGTAATTTATTTAGACCGGAGGTTATTCGCCGGAAACCCAGGCCTGGCCCGAAGAAGTGGCGGGTGAGGGAGTTAGTCCGGGCCCAGATCAGATCGGATTTTTTCGCCCAGCGCCTCTATGACCGCCGTGGTGGTATTTTCCAAAGTGTCACGGACCCGGGCCCCCGCGGCAAAAGCGTGGCCGCCGCCATTGAAGTTCATGGCGACATCGTGAACCGTGACCAGTCCTTTCGAGCGCAGACTCACACGGATCAGGTTTTTATCGAGCTCCGAGAAATAGGCGATCACTTCAAGAGAAGCGACGCTTCTGGGCACGGAGATGTATTCCTCGGTCTCCTCGCGCTTGACGCCAAATTTTTCGAGGTCCTCGTTGCTCATGGCGAACCAACCGAGGCGGCCGCCGCATTCGATATGCAAATTGCTCATGAGATGACCGAGCAGCTTCAGAGAGGCCGCGCTGTTCGACTCCCAGAAAATGGCGAACGCCTCGGACGGTTTCGCGCCCAGCTCAACGAGGCGCGAGGCCCACCTGAAGGTTTTTTCGGAAGTGTTGTTGAACCGGAAATGGCCCGTATCGTAGGAGAGTGTGGCAAAGAGGGACCGAACGATGAGCGGATCGTCGAACGGATAGCCCTCCTCTTCGAGAAAATCGGCGATCATCTCGCCGACCGAGGCGGCAACGGTGTCGATCACGTGCGGGCCGTCGAAATCACCCTCCTCGCGGATATGGTGATCGATTACGGCGATGGGTAGCCCGCTGTCCGCGACGGCGTGGTGAATCCTCCCGAGGCGGGTGGGCTTTCCCGTATCGAGGACGAATATTCCATCGAAATGGCCCGCCCAGTCCTCGTGGGCAAGTAACTCCTCGCGCGTTCGGACCAGCCCTTCGGGATCGTATGGCCCCAAAAAACTCGGGCTGTTTCCCTCGACCACTATGGTTGTCTGCATTCCTTTCAGGCGTAGATAACGGCTCAAGGCGACACAGGCGAGGAGCCCGTCCCCGTCGGGGCCTATGTGGGTGAGAAAAAGAAACCGTTTGCGTTCGGAGATGAATCCGCGAATGGGGTTGAACAGATCGCCGCCCGGCTCGCTTAGGGGCATCATTCGGGTCCTGACAGCCGAAGGCTGGGAAGTTGACGTAGAACTAAGTCACGGATTTTTTCGGGCTCGGTCAAGGGCGCGAGGATTTTCCCTTCCTCCATCACCAGTGCGAGCATCTGCTCCATCACCCCGCCGCACTCCTCGCAATCGCCGTAAGGCCTGTCAATGGGAATGACGCTCTCCCAGCCGCAGTCGCGGCACCTGAGAAAGTGTTTCGCGCCGGATGCCTTTCCGCGCTTGGCGATCGCTTCGCCTTCGATCTCAACGATATCCATCGAATAGTCGATGGTAGCGGCGGCGCTAATCGCCGTTCCGACACCGAAGCCGCCGTCCACCGAATCACCCAGGGCAATTATTTTATCCTCGTCGAGACCGCCACTCACGAAAAGTTTGACGTGCCGGTAACCCGCCCGGTCGAGTTCCCATCGGACCTCCCGGAGTATCTGTTCGAAATCCCCGCGTCTCGAGCCGGGGGTGTCCAGGCGGACGGCGTAGAGGCGAACCGTGATGGCCTTGGCGGCATTGAGGGCCTCGAACTTCTCGTCACCGAATGTGTCAACCAGAGCCACACGTCGAACGCCGTCCTCGATTGTCTCGTCAAACGCCTTGAGCGCGGGGACGAGTCCCCCCATCATGAGAATGAGAGAATGAGGCATTGTCCCAATAGCCGGGAGTCCCAGCATCTCCGCCCCGCTGGTGAGGGCCACTCCGTCGCATCCGCCGATATAAGCCGCCCTGTCGATCATCGGGGCGATGGACGGATGCATCCGCCGGGCCCCGAAGCTGACAAGCTGAAGATTTGCCGCAGCAATGCGGCAACGGGCGGCCTTGGTGGCGATGCCACTCGACTGGCACATCAGGCCGAGGATTGCCGTCTCTAATGAGCCGAAATCGTTATAGACGCCTTCGATTTCCATGACCGGTTGAAAGGGCCTAAACACCGTCCCCTCGGGAACGGAGCGGACGTTGACAGGAAGGTCTTCAAGGAGGGAGAGAATTTCCGCAAGTCCGACAAAAACACTCCAGTCCGACGGAAGAGACTTGGCCATCACCTCCAGGCGCGCACGCTTGCGGATATTCTTGGCTTCGAGAACTCGCTTGGCCCGCTCGAAGTAGACATCCGTTATTTTTCCGGATCGGATTTCGTCAAAATTTGACGTGAAAAAGCTCAATGGATGCCGCCGATAAGAAAGGTTCTATTCCGCGGGAGCGGCCGCTTCTGCCTCCGGCTCCGGCTCGACCGGCCGCCTTTCGTTTTCCATGTTGCGGAGACCGAAGAGTTTTCCCCAGGGACGGGGGCCGTTAAAATTCGACTCTTTCTCCCAAATATCATAGAGGCGCTCTTTCTCGAAGACCAAATCGTCACGAAAGTAACCGGTGGTCTCGTACTGGTTCGTATGAACGATGGATTTCGGGGTGGTCGGGCACGACTCCACGCACAAACCGCAGTACATGCACCTCATGTAGTCTATATAAAATTCCCGGGCATACATCTCGCGACCCTTGCCCGCAGTGGAAATAGTGATGCAATCCACCGGGCAGGCTTTCTCGCAATTCAGGCAGCCGATACAGTTCTCCTCGCCCGTTTGGAAATCGCGCGTCAAACCCAGAAAACCGCGAAAGCGCTCAGCCATCTCCCATCGCTCGTCGGGGTATTGAAGCGTAACCGGTTTCTTGACCAGATGACGGAGCGTAATCGTCAACCCCCGGACAATATCATATAGAAAAAACCGCCTGATAGCAGTCGAAAGCTGCATTTCAAATCTCCCGTTCGGCGTTAATTCACCATCCGCCGGAGAATATCATATTACGAAGCGGCGGGGGCGGACTCTTTCTTGGCGTCTTCCTGGGCTTCCAGGTATTTTTCGGCCGCCACGGCCGCCGTTGTCGCATCGCCGGAGGCGTTCGTAATCTGCCTGATTAACTGGCTCCTGCAATCGCCGGCAACAAAAAGGCCGGGTATATTTGTCTCCATGTTCTGATCGGTAATGATGAACCCGCTTTCGTCTTTTTCCACATCTTCCTTGATGATATCGGTGTTCGGGATAAACCCGACGAAGACGAAAAGCCCGTTGGCTTCAATATCCTGCGTTTCGCCGGTTTTGACATTTTTCAGGCGAATCGCCTTCATCTCCTTGTCGTCTCCGATCACTTCCTCGGCCACATGGTTGAGAATGAATTCGACCTTTTCGTTTTCCGTGAGCTTGTCCACGGCCACTTGGTGCGCCCGAAACCCTTGGCGCCTGTGAACGAGATAGACTTTCGAGCCGTACTTCGTGAGGAACTGGGCCTCTTCGACCGCGCTGTTCCCCCCGCCGACGACGGTGATGACTTCATCCTGGAAAAAAGCGCCGTCGCATAAGGCACAGTAGCTCACTCCCTTTCCGGCGTATTTCTCCTCGCCTGGAATATCGAGTTTTCGCGGAAAACCGCCAGCCGTATAAATCACCGCGCCGCAGCGGTATTCGCCCATGTCGGTCTTGACGAAAAAATCGTCGCCGTCTTTTCGGATTTCGGAGACTTCCTCCATCTCGATTTTGAGGCCGAATTTAACGGCATGATCGGTAAATTTCTGAGCGAGCTCCGGACCGCCAATCATTTCGAAACCCGGATAGTCCTCAACGTGCTCGGTATTGAGAATTTCGCCGCCCGGGGCGAGCTTTTCAAAACACATGACACTGATCTTCGAGCGCGAGACGTAAAGGCCTGCCGTCAAACCCGCCGGGCCCGCGCCCACAATGATGATTTCAAAATCCCTATCTGCCACGGCAAAAACTCCTTCGGCTGGGTCGACGACGGCTATGGAAGTATTGCGGTCCGGCATCATTCAAGCGCAAAACGGGGGCGATTTTAACACTGGCTCCAGGAGATGCCAAGCCAAGCGTTGATTTGGAAGTAAAGAGGAAGAAGCGACCTTAAAGCGTTAAACATTAAAAATTCAACTGTTTGCGGAGGCAACTAGGTTGCTTCCCCGGCTTTAATCATTCGCATCCCCGCGAGGAAGGAAAAGAGAAACACCACCGTAAGGACGGCGGCGGAAAACCACACGTACCCGGCAAGGTAGGCGCCCAGCGCCGTCCCTCCAAAGCGAACGGAATAAACCGGGAGGTGGCAGGGGCAGGTGAAAAAAGCCGCCGCCAGAAGCGCCTTCCCGGCGAAACCTTTCGCCGGCGGGTCCTCTCTCTGGTCTCCCGTCTCCAAGGGTTCGCGGTTCATTTCAATTTGTCCCTTAATTCGATGCTTTCAGCGGATAGGCCTTGTATTTAAATTTAGCGAGAGCCCCGGCCATCTGAGCGACGGTGGCCTTTTGGGGATCGTAGAGCACCTCAGCCTGCGCCTTGGCGTAGCTGACGTTTTTTACTCTCACACCGGGAAGCCTGTCCAAGGCCCCTGCGACCAGTTGCGGTCAGGTGAAAGGTCAGCTCATCCCCTCGACACGAAGGGTCAGCCGCTCGTAGCGCGTCTTATCGACTCTCTCCCGGACCGGCCTGCCCGATGTGAACCGCGGGTCAAGTGGAGGGATGGCGGCTGTAGCCTCTTTCCGAAGACTCGACACGGCCCCAGGAAATTCATCGCTTTGAAAATCGACACCCACGAGCGCGCCCGCCGGGGTGTAGGTGACAATCAGGAAAAACAAGACCATCGCCGTATTCGCCCCGAGCATCCACTTACGGTATTTTCCGCCCGTAATCGCGCAAAACTGCGTCTCGCATTCCTTCGCCTCGCGCAGGTACTGCGCCTAGGCCGGTGACAACGCCGCCACGGCCAAGGTCATCAAATAAACTTTATATTTCACCAAAAAAACAGTGAGCAGGCTCCCGCCCAGCCCCGCCGCGACTAGAATCAGAGGGACGACGCAACACGAAACGCCCAAAATTCCTGCGAAAACTCCATTGTTTTTGGGGTTCATCGGTTTTTTCTCCCAACCAAGAAAGCACTTGCCCGGACCTTTCTTTAACGCTGGGGGAGGAAAAACATTCCCCGCGCTGGGGGAGGGAGGGGGAGGCATTACACGCCTTTTCCCTCGAACGCCTCTAGAATCGGGCACTCCGAGGCGGGCGCCGTCTCACGGCAAGCGGAAGCGAGCCGGACGAGTTGTTTTTTCACCGCCCGAAGCGAACGAAGTTTCTCGTCTATTTCGGCGATCTTTTTTTCCGTCCGGGCCAAAACGTCGCCGCACATCGCTTCCTCGTCCAGGCGAAGCGACATTAGCTCTTTGATTTCCTTGAGCGAAAATCCGAGCGATTGCGCCCGTTTGATGCTTCGGACAAGGGATGCGGTTTCAACGGGATAGACGCGATATGCGCCCCGCCGCTCCCGGGGACACTCTATGAGGCCGCGTCTCTCGTAATAGCGGATGGTCTCGACGTTCACATCCGCCTTCCGGGCAAGTATGCCAATCGTCATCGCGTCCATGATCGGCCTCCTGTCCCGTAGCGTTATCGCTCCGGGATCTTCACGAACTCTCCAGCGCAAAAGCTCCGAACTCCTTGGTCAGGACAAACTCGGCCCCGTCATGCCGGATGAGGGTCCCCGGCGGCGTATCATCATCGATGGGCAATCGCTCGCCGCAGCCAGGACAAGAAATCAATTGCGCCGCGCGAAGGACATCTTCTCCGTTCTCTTCGCCGAGGCGAAGCATGATGCCCGCGCAGTTGGGACAATCGAACAATTCGTCATACGATGTACCGGCCGGTACGGGAATCGCCTGGCCTCATACCGGACAGAAAAGCCACCGCTCCTTTGCTGCCATTTTCCGGGCTCCCGTTATTTGATTCCTAAAAGCTGCTCAAGCCGCCCGCGATCAAAACCGATCACCATCTCGTCCCCGACGAGAATTGTAGGCGTGCCGCGCGAGCCGGTTTTTTTAAACGCTTCGAGCGCCTGGGAATCTTGATCCACGAGGTTTTCCGTGAAGGGAATACCATGATGTGAGAGAAACTCTCTCACGGCCTTGCATGGGGGTCAGGTCGTGGACGAGTAAACGATGACTTCTTTTACGCCTTCGTTCATTTCTTTCTCCTGTCTTCAGCGAAACAATAGGCGGCCGCGCCGCGATGGGAGTATCCTGTAGCCTGTACCTAGGTACGGGGTCAAGCCGCTCACGCAAGGCGCCAAACAGCCATCCCGAATTGAAACCATTCGATGGGTGTAGAAAATTACTTTCGGCTTGGGGGCTTGGCACCGCAGGGATTCGCCGCCGCGCAGGGGTTTACCGCTGCGCAAGGATTTGTCGTAGCGCAAGGATTCGCCGCCGCGCAGGGGTTGTTAGGCTTCGCAAGAAGAGGCCGTCCCCATTGCGGAAAGGCCATCAAGAGGATCACCGCTGCCGCTCCCAGGTAAAGGCGGTAGTCCGTGCCGCTTCGTGGCTTAAACTCGGCAAGTACCGCAGCCGCGCCCCGTGTCCATGCGATGGAGACGCGGTTCTTAAAGTGGCGAAAAAACATCCACGCCAGCTAAGCGGCCGCAAAATCAAGAAGTAAGGGCGATAGGCCGTTAAGCTGCCAAGGCCGCCAAAAATCGAGGCTCCGAGACTCGGAGCCAGCGCCGGGACTCATCAAGCAGTGGAGGCAGCTCCTGAAAAAATAGAACCCATCCAACCAATTCTTTTCTTCGCTTCGGTATCCGTCATTATATTCACCTCGGCGGCGCGGGCCGGAGGGCGTCCTCCGGATTTAAACCCACACTCCATGCCCATATACGAAGTCAAGCCGGACCGGAAAAGCCAGGGTATCGCTACGAACTGGCCTAGGGATTAATGGACCGAGTGCTGATTCCCGGAATCGCAGGGATTACTGGATTCCGAAATCTGTTGAATTATGGGACGCGGAGATTCCGCAGCAGGGACGACCCTCTGCCGAGGATAGGATACCGCGCAAGGGTTCGCGGGTTTGAAATACTGGGTCACGCTCCAAGGCGGCGCGATAATCACAGCAAGGACGAGGAGCGAACCGATGTAGAGCCCGGCGTCCCGTTCGCTCGAGGGACGGAGGCAAACGAAAATCGCCGAGAAACCTTCTCCCCAAGACCTTGATATACACCACCCGTAATGGCGAAAGAACGTCCACACAAGAGCGACGATTGCAAATGCAACGAAATAGGGCCGGTAAACCGTCAGGCTACCCAGCGCGCCGATGATAGCGGCCCCGAGACCCGGGACCAGAGACGGCGCGCATCAGAGGCTAACCCCCGTTTTCACCAACAACATCTTGAAAATTTCGGCGAGCCGAATCTCTTTTTTTTCCACCATCGTCCCTCTCCCCTTTTTACGCAAAACACTGGTGGTCGCAGGTGATTAGAAATTCTATACCCCGTACTATAGTACGGAATCAACCTGCGATTTCGCCTGTCAGGGCCGATCAACCGGAGCCGGTCGGGCTCAGCTACCGTTCAGCTTCCGGTAAGCCTTCTGCATGATGAGGGCATTTCCAGGGTTTTTGGACTGAGTGACAGGGAGTGGCATCAAGTGAACCTGAGCTATAAATCTCAAAGAGTTGTATATAAATCGAGGTGAGCCTGAATAACATCGGTTGGTACTGATACACACCGGTTATGGACACCCATATGGACACCAAATTTGATGGGGTCGATAGGGCTCTGCACAACACACCCGCACCGACCTACTCCGCCCCCGCTGGCGCGTTTTCGGATCCTTTGGTGGTGGATTAGTAATTCGCCATGCACAGGCCTGACTTCGGAGGGTATGATAAAATTCCACAATCAAAGACATTGTTTTTTAAGACGGCAATTCAAAACCAAAGAATCGTCGTACCTGCACAGTTACCATCTTTTGCCTGAAGGAGCGTCACCATGCTCGAAGTTCAAGTATTGGCGGCCACCGGAGTGATCGGATCCGGTTTCCTCGAATCCTCCTTCGAGCGGGGTATCTCCCTGAAGCCCCACGTCATCGCCTGCGATGCTGGCTCGACGGACTCCGGTCCGGCCTTTCTCGGCTCGGGGTCCCCACACTTCTCCCGCGAAGGCACCAAAAGGGATCTCCGACTCATGCTCTTGGGAAGGAGGCGGCTGGGCGTCCCGCTCATCGTCGGCTCCTGCGGCACCGGTGGAGGCGACATCGGGGTGAACTGGATGCGCGACATCTGCCTCGAGATCGCCCAGGAGGAGGGCCTCCGTTTCCGGTTGGCCCTCATCCGGAGCGAGCAGGAAAAAGGCTACCTCAAACAGCGCCTACGGGAGGGTCGCATCAAGCCCCTCAATCCCGCCCCCGAGTTGACGGAGGAGGTCATCGATCGCAGCGCCCACATCGTCGGGATGATGGGCCACGAGCCCATCAACCGAGCGCTCGACGAGGGGGCGGAGGTGATCCTCGCGGGGAGGGCGTCGGACACCTCCCTCTTCGCGGC
>PVBE010562561.1_pt1 | contig 24473 bp, 14 predicted proteins | sample 1631181 | NCBI WGS metagenome assembly PVBE01 (sample SAMN08397723, study PRJNA350692) | Marine metagenome, whole genome shotgun sequencing project. | isolation source: water | place: Pacific Ocean | collected 2012-04 | reverse complement strand
TCGCCGTCGCTGTCTTCGAGCAGCGCGTTCAGGTCGTCGATGACGCTCGTCAGCCGGTCACGAATCTGGGTCATGTTCCCTTCGGCCGGCGGGCTGTCCAGCGTCAGGTAGCGCGTCAGCTCGTCCCGGATCTCGGTGAGCGTCTGGATGTTGTACTCGTAGCGCGCGAGCAATCCGTTGCGGTCGAACGCGTTCGGGATGTCGTTCCAGTTGTCGATCCAGACCTCGTACATCGACTTCGCGTGGAACACGCCGATGAGCGCGTTGGCCGCGCCCGCGTTCCACTCCTCGCCGTTGAGGTTGTCGCCGACCACGTCGTCGGCGTCGCTCACGAAGTCGCTGTCGACCCCGTACGCGTCGAGCAGGAATCCGGCTTCGGGTTCGCCGTCGTCGATCGCGCTCTGTTGCAGCAGCAGCACGTCGCTCTTGGCCAGGCGAAGCAGCAGATGCTGCGTGTCCTCGAGGCGGCCCTCGAGGTCACCCTCGGCCAGGTCGATCGCCTGGTTGAGGGCGATGGTCGCGTTCTGGACGAAACGCAGCGTGCTGCCGAGGAAGAGCGGCACGCCGTAGCGGTTGTCATCGATCGGGATGCCGGTGACGTCCTGCGCCCGGCGCACGTGCTGCAGCGCCTGGATGGCGCGACCGCGCACGGGCGCAGGCGGGCCGCTGGCGATGATCGCCTCGATCTCCTCCTCGATGAGCGGGAGCCCGTCGGTGAGGTTCATCGCGTTGAAGTAGGCCGTCGTGCTGGCGCTGTTGCCGGCGAAGTCGGTGACCGTCACGAGGATCTCGTGGGTGTCGCTGCCCAGCCGCCGCAGGTTCAGCTCGTCGTCGTCGGTGCACAGCTCGTCGTCGCCCGGGATGCCGCAGCCCACGTTGGCCCCCACGCGCCCCCCGCGCTCCGGGTTGCCGTTCCCGTCGAAGTCCGTGTCCGAGATCTGCTCGTTGATGCCGTCCGGGTCGATCCACAGCGAGACGTTGCGGATGCCGGAGACGATGCCGTCGCCCTGATCCTCGCCGCCGAAGTTGACCTGCAGGCGCTCGGCCAGCGCGAAGAGCGGGAGCGACGCCACGTCGTCGGGGTCGACCCCCGCCTGGCTGGGCACGCGCACCGTCGGAGCAGGCGGCTCGCGGTCGATGCCGAAGCCCACCGAGTTGTCCGAGGCCTCGTTGCCCGCCTGGTCCGCCACCTCGATCGCGAGGTTGTACACGCCCGGATCGTTGAAGGTGACGGTCACCCGCTCGCCGTCGATCTCCTGCGAGACAGGCGCCGGAGCGATGTCGATATCGAGGCCCTCCGCGCCCTGTCCGCCGCAGCCGTCGGCGATGCCGAGCACGACCGTGACGGGGCCGTCCCCGTTGTGCCAGCCGTCTTCCGGAGACTGGATGACCTCGATCTGCGGGACGCCGTTGTCCTCGACGTTGACGGTGATGTCGACCGTCGTCGTGTTGTCGGCCGAGTCGGTCGCGGAGTAGCGGAAGGTGTGCTCGCCGCGCAGCAGGATCACCGTGTCGGGCGGGTAATCATCGCCGTCGAAGACCTGCTCGTCGTCTTCACCCGGGTTGACCACCAGGCCGAGCACGAGGTCGCGGGCGTTGGTCGCGTTGTCGGACCACGCCAGCTGCGGCACGTCGATCTCGGCGCCGTCGCGGCTGTTGCACTCCTCGTCGATGTCGTCCGGGACGTTCCCGGCCCGCGGGCCCTGCTCGTCGACGATGCGGATCGAGACGACCGCCTCCGTCCGGTTCTCGTCGGTGTCCGTGCAGGAGATCGTCACCTCGGTCGTGCCCACGGGGTAGCGGGCGCGCGCCGGATCACGAGCGGCAAGCGGCCGGCGGTCGCAGTTGTCGTTGCACTCGAACTCGAGGGCGATGGGGGTGCCTGCCGGTGACGCGGCCTCGGCCTCTTCACCTTCCGGAGTCGGGTTGGGGATCGGGTTGATGACCGGGCCCGTCCCGTCGACCACGTCCAAGCGGTAGCTCGAGTTGGCGCGGTTGCCCGAGCCGTCACGGGCTACGATGACCACGTCGTAGCTGCCGATGGGGAGCTCGACCTCCTCGCCGTCGGGGTCGATGTCCTGCGCCGGGTTGGAGCGCAATGTCACGGTCACGTCGGGATCGCGGTCGCGGTTGTCCGTCACCGTGACGGCGGGCAGATCGGCGAGGCCGACGCAGTCGCCGTTGACCTCGACGATGATGTCCTCGATGTCCTCGATGTCCGGCGGGATCTCGTCGTCGGAGTTCGACTGGCCGCCGCCCAGGAACCCGTGGCGGGCCTGGATGCCTTCGCCGGATTGCTCACCGACGGCGCCGATCGCCGTCCCGATGCTCACCCTCAGGGTCACCCCATCGCTCGTCGACACGCCCGCGGCGCCCGCGAACGCGTTGACCCGGAGCTGTGGTCCGTCTTGCGCGTAGGCGCTCGACGCCAGTGCGACGGTCGCCGCCACGATCCACAGATTCCGCATGCTTACCCCCAAAACGAACATCCCCCTCGGCCCACCGCGCACGCCCCCAGCATGCGCAGGTTGCCGAATACTGTGAAAGTACCGCCAGCCTGGAATTGACTCAAGTGCAATCGCTCAATCGTCCTCTTCAATGACCGGCCAGACAATGTCGCCGGACGCGACACCGACCTCTTCGCAGTCCTGGCTGTCGCGAACGTGAAGGTCGTAGTCGAGCCGCTCGTCGTCCTCGAGGATGAGGTTGATGTTGAGCGGCGCGACCTTGAACCAGAGGAGCCGGTCGCCCGGCGCGGGTGCGATCACCATGCACTGCTTGGAGATGTTACGCCCGACGTTGATGGTCGAGGCCAGCAGCATGTCGTCGTCGCCGTAGGCCTCGATGAAGAGGTCGCCGTCGTCCCCGAACACGAAGCTCGTGACCAGGATGCGCTCCTGGTTCGCCGGGACATCGAGCACGAACCAGTCCTCTTCGGCCGGGATGCGGTGGCAGAGCCACTGGGCCTCGCGATCGAACTCGCCATCCGGGAGCGCGACCGCGTCGCCGCGCCTGTCGTTGCCCTCGTCGCCCTCGTCCGGGTCGTCTTCACAGACGAAGACGCGCTCGTTGACGTCCACCCGCAGCGTGTAGCGATTGTTGCCGAAGACCGAAGTGACCCGCACGCAGTATCGACCCGGCAACTGCTGGTTGTAGCTGACCTCCTGCCGGTCGCCTTGCCGGTGGCCCTGGCCCTCGTTCTCGTTGACGTGGGCGCCGTCCGGATCGAAGTAGTCGAGCGCGAGCGTGTTGCCGCCCTCCGGAGATTCGATGCTGACTGTCACCGTCGACACGGCGTCCACGTCGAAGCAGTACCAGTCGATGTCGTCGTCTACGCCGCAGAGCGTCAGGGCTTCGTAGTCCTCGTTCGGCGATACGGGGGTCGCGTTCTCACGCAGGCCGTTGTTGCCCCGCTGGTCGAAACGGTCGCGCGGGCAGTCGCCGTCGCCGGGGACGCGGAAGAGACGCAGCGTGTAGTTGAAGGTGGTCTCCGGGACCGGGACCGTCACCTTCACCCAGTAGTCGCCCGGGAGCGCGCCGCCGTAGCGGGCGGAGTTCTCCCAGCTGTCGTTACGGCCCCGGTTGAGGAGGGCGCCGTTCGCGTCCAGGATCTCGATGATGCTGTCGCCCTCGACCACTCGGTTGGCGGGCTCGGCGTCCGGCGGCTCGTAGTCGTGGCGCAGGATGGTCGCGGTGAGCGCGTCATCGCGATCGAGCTCGATGGCGAACCAATCCGCCTCGTCGCCGTGGCACAGCGAGGTCGGGAAGTCGAGGTCCTCCAGCGGTCGCAATTCGATGCCGCCCGCGACGCCGTCGGTCACGAAGTCCTCGATCTGCATCAGGTCGTACGCGTCTTGGCGCTCGTCGTTCGGCTCCGTCTCGTCGGCCAGGCAGAGATTGCCCCTCCGGTCGACCTCGACCTCGAGCCGGTAGGCGCTCTCCTGCTCCTCGTCGGCGCCGACGACGCGCAGGTAGTAGTCGCCCTGTCCGATCTGCGGGTTCAGGCGCGGGGCGTGGTAGCTGATGAAGCGGTGGCCGCCCTCCTCTTCGGGCAGCACGCCGTTGCCATTCGGCGCGAAGAGCGCCTCGGCCTGGGGTCCGGGCACGCCGGGCGGCCCGTAGATCTGGAAGTCGAGGCTGTCACCAACGATGAGGTCGTTGCCGTGGTGCTCGTTGCCGAGTTCGACCACCGTCACCGTCAGGCCGTCGCCCGGGCTCATCGGGAAGACGTACCAGTCGACGTCGCCGATGCAGTGCTCTCGGGCCTCGAGTGTCTGCGCGTCCTGCCGCTCGGGCAGCGGCATGCGGGTCGCGCTCTCGGCTTCGTCGTCGTCGGTGTCAGCCGCGTCGGGCTGACACCCCTCCGGGTCCAGGAACCGAACGCTGAGCGTGAAGTCGTTCTCATCGACGCCGCGACCGAAGACCTCGACGAAGTACATCCCCCGCGGCGCGTCCAGCACGCGGATCTGCTCACGGTCCCCGGCGCCCTGAGACCGGCGCGGTCTCTCCTCACCAGGCACATAGACGCGCAGGTCGAGGTCGCCCTCGACGTTGAGGAAGTCGATCGTGACCTCCACGACGCCGCCGACGTTCGGGTACACGAAGCTGAAGAAGTCGGGATCCTCGGGGCAGACGTAGGCGAAGTCGGGTGGGGAAATGAACTCGTTGGGGGTGTCTCCGAAGTCGAGCGGCGTCGCCTCGTCGGGCTCATCGTCTTCCTCGAACCCGTCGTCCCGGCAGCCGATGTCGCACTGGGCGATTTCGAGGTCGCACACGTAGACGAAGTCGGTCTCTGGCGGCTCGGGACACTCGGAGTCTTCGGCGCAGGGCGGGGTGCAGGCGCCGAAGAAACAGTAGAAGCCGTCCCCGTGGCGGCGCGAGCATTGCTCGTCCGTCTCACACCCTTCGGCGCATTGCCTCGCCGCGTTGCAGACCGACCCCTCGGGGCAGTTGTCCACCGGCTCGAGCCGGCAACCGAGGATGCACTCGCCTTCGCCGGGGTTGTTCAAGGCGCAGAATTGTTGCGGCTCGCAGTCCTCGCTGGTCTCGCACACGGTGGGCTCGCATTGATGCGTCTCGGGGTTGCAGACCTCGTCCGGACACGCGTTGCGCTCTTCGGGCCGGCACCCGGGCTCGCAGAGCGCCTCGTCGTTGCAGTACTCCTCCTCGTCGCAGTCGTTGTCGCCGTTGGGGCAGCGCCCGTCGCACGGGTTGGGGTTGAAGCAGCTGTTGCGGTCGCGCAGCACGATGTTGCAGCCGGCTTCGAGGCGCTGGTCGCATGTCTCGCCGGTGCAACAGACCACCACGGGCTCGCACTCGAAGGCTTCGTTGCAGAGCTGCTGGATGGGTGGGTCGCCCTCCGTGCTCGGGCAGGTGTCTTCCTGTCCGGACTCCTCGTCGGCCGGGAGGCACTCGGTGGGGATGCACAGCTCCTCCTCGCAGCGCTCGCGCGGCAAGCAATCAGCATGTTTTTCGCAGAACGGGTCGCGCACGCAATCGCGAAGATCACCCTCGTCGATCTTGATGCACATCTGGCGCTCGGCACACGTGCTCTGACGGTCCGCCTCGTCGACGCGGCAGCCCGGCACGCACCCGCCGACGAACTGGTCGGGCTCGAAGTGGCAGTACCTGTCGGCCGCGCACTCGTCGTCCCGCTCGCAGTCCGGGATGAGCTCGGCGTCGGGGTCGTCGCCGCCGCCGTCGTCGTCGGGTCCGCCGTCGTCGTCGCCGGTGCCCCCGTCGTCCGCGGGGCCGTCGTCCGTGTCGTCACTACCGTTGTCGTCGTCGCAGCCGTAGAAGGCCAGCAGCAGAGCGCAGAAAACCGCCCAGTGCGTCCGAGTCATCACCAGCATCCCCCCGCTCATCGAGCCTCGAAAGGGAGAGCTTAAGGGGTGGGACGGCGCCGAGTCACCCGTCATTCAAGCTCGGGACGGTCACGCCTCGCGACCGAACGCGAGGATCAGGTAGCCGCCGGACTTCTCGTCCTTCTGGATCTCGAGCAGATTCCGGTCCGCGGCGTCGCGCACCAGCTCCGAGAAGTTGCGGTAGCCGTGGTAGGTCTCGTTGAAATTCGGGCGTTTGCGCTTGATGGTCTGCTTGATCTGCGAGGCCCACACCGCGTCGTCACGGTCGCGGAAGAGCGCGTCGACGGTCTCGAGCACCATCTCGAGCGCCTCCTCCTTCAACGGGTTCTCCGGCTGCGGCTCGGTCGGCTCGGTCGGCTCGGTCGGGGCCGTCGCTTCGGTCGTGCTCGCGGCGGGGGCCACCTCGGTGCGCGCGGCCTGGGCGCGGCGCCCCTGACTCTTCTTGCGGCGCTTGCTCTGCTGTTCGGACTGGGCGCGCCGGTCGCGGACGAGGTCGTCGTAGTAGATGAACTCGTCGCACTGCTCGACCAGCAGGTTGCTCGTCGAGTTCTTCACGCCGACGCCGATGACCGTGCGGTTGTTCTCGCGCAGCTTCGAGACGAGCGGCGAGAAGTCGGAGTCGCCCGACACGATGACGAACGCGTCGATGTGGGCCTTCGTGTAGCAAAGGTCCACGGCGTCGACGACCATCTTGATGTCGGCCGAGTTCTTCCCCGAGATGCGCAGATGCGGCACCTCGATGAGTTCGAAGCCGGCCTCGTGCAGCGGGCCTTTCGAACTCTTGTACCGGGACCAGTCGGAGTACGCCTTCTTGACCAGGATGCGGCCCTTGTCGAGCAGGCGCTCGAGCACCATGGCGATGTCGAAGGAGGGATATCGCGCCTCCTTCACGCCGATGGCGACGTTCTCGTAGTCACAGAAGATCGCGAGGTTCGGAGCGGGTGCGTCACGCATGGGGTGGGGGGGTAGCACCTCGCCGAAGCCCTGGCAACGTGCGAAGTTGCCGCCGTGCACTTCGACTTTGCGCCGCCTCCGCCGAACGCGAACGAGCGGATGGTCCTTCACGCGCGGGTGATCAGGACGGTGGCCGTCCTCGCGATGCTCGGCGGCTTGTTCCTGGCGTTCCTCGCGTGGGTGCTCCAGCCGCACATGCCGCAGCTCGCGCTCGGCCTCGCAGCCTGGGCGGTCGGCGGCTGCGCTTTCGGGCTGCTGATGGCGATCGTGCGCGGCCCGACCGAGCTGCTCTTCCATCGCGCGCCCGGGCGCCTGGAGGTGATGGAGCCCGGTGCGGCGCCGCTCTCGGTGCCCTTCGCCCACATCACCGGCGTCGAGGTGTGGGACGGCCTTCCGAACAAGGACCCCGTGCCCGGCTACACGGTGCGCCTGCGCCTGGTGGACGGCGGGGTGTGGAACATTCGTGAGTGGGCGAGCAACGAGGCACGCGCCGAACAGCTGGCGGCGCGGATCCGGGCGGCGCTATCGGTGGAGAGCTCCGCCCCCGAGCCGCGCCGCCCGTCGACGCGCGTCCGCGAGCGCAGCGGGCGGCTCGAGACGCTCAACTACATGCGGCCGACGATGGTGCTGGCGGCGCTGGGGCTGGTCGTCTTCTTCGGCCTCTTCGCGAGCGCGTTCGGCGACGAGATCCCGGTGATGGTGCGCTGGGGTGTCTTCGGTTTCCTGGGCCTGGTGACGGTCGCCATCCTCTCCAGCGCGGTGCCGCGCTGGATGCCGGTGCAGATCCCGTTCGGCGAGGCCGAGGTGGGCACGATCGCGGTCGACCTCGAGCCCGGGTCCGGCACGTCGCTGCGCTTCGCGCGAGTCGATTGCCCGCAATCGATGCGCGAGGACAACTGGATGGCGGTGCTCTACGCCACCCGGACGATCAGCCTGGGTCCGCTGCGGCTGGCAGACGCGGTGGACGTGGCGGAGCGCCTGCGGGCGCGGTGCCCGAATCTGAGGTCGACGCCGGCGGCGCCGACGTGACCAGCCGGACCAGCTCGGCGTAGGGCAGCGCCCCCGCGATCTTCCGCCCACCCACGAAGAAGGTGGGCGTCCCCCAAACGTCGAGGGATTGCGCTGCGGCCACGTCGGTCTCGAGTCGGCGCTGCGTGGCGGGCGCGTCGAGGTCGCGCTCGAAGCGGGCCAGGTCCAGCCCGAGGGCGCGGGCGTGGGCGACCAGTGAGGCCCGGTCGAGCCCGCCGCGGGCGTAGAGCCGGTCGTGCATCGGCCAGAAGCGTCCCTGCGCCTGGGCCGCGAAGGCCGCGCGCGCCGCGAGCGAGGCCTGCCGATGCCGTGGCGAGGTGTAGACCCGGTAGACGTGCCGCACGCCGTGTTCGCGGACGAGCTTCGCGAGGGAAGGCGCCACCCGGGCACATGGGGCGCATTGGAAGTCGGCGAACTCGACGACCGTCACCGGTGCGCTGGCCGGACCGCGCGCGGGGCTATCGGCGGTGACCGGCAGGTCGTAGCGCCGTGGCGCCAGGATGGGTGGGCGCCACGGCGTCCCGGTCTTCGCGTTCGGGTGGGCGCGCGCTTCGGCGATCGCCGCCGAGAGGTCACCGGCGACCGGGCGTCCGTTGACGAAGACTGCAGGCGAGGCGCCGACCCGCAGCCGGGTGGCGAGCGCGCGGTCCGCTTCGAGCGCGGGCCGATGGCGGCCGTCGGCCAACGCCGCGCGCAGCTTCTTGCGGTTCAGCCCGGCCTTTCGTGCGGCGGCTTCGACGTCGAGCCCGGCGAGCAGCGCCGCGTGCATCGCCCAGAACCGGCCCTGCGCGTGGGCCTCGGCGGCCGCCTCCGCCAGGCGCGCGGCGCCGGGATGCATCGCGAGCGGGCGGTGTCGCCACTCCACGGCCACGTCGCGCAGCTTCGCGAGCTCCGGGGCGAGGCGTGCGGTGAAGGGGCACAGGTAGTCTCCGAAGACCGTCACCGTGACCTCTGCGTCGGCGGGTCCCCGCCGCGGCGCGGCGTTGCAGACGGCTGCCATACACAGAGTTGCTAGCAGCGCGCGCCGGGGCGTGGTGAAATCTCGCCTGTGAAGATTCCGATGCTGCAGCTCAGCGCCTTGCGGCGACGGGCAGAGCGCTACGACCAGGGCCACATCCTCGCCAACCAGGGCGACGCGACCACCGACGTCTTCCTGCTGATCAACGGCGCCGTCGAGGTGCACCGCGACGGCCTCTGTGTCGACACCGCGACCGAACCCGGCACCTTCTTCGGATTGTTCGCCATGTTCGCGGACGGGACGCGCAGCGCGACCCTCGTCGTGCGCGACGCGGTCGAGATCGTGCGCATCCGCGAGGACCGGCTGGCGATGATGCTCGAGCAGGCGCCGTCGCTGGGCATCCGCATGGTGCAGGACACCGCGCGGCTCTTCCTCGAGCGCGAGACCGCGCACGACAAGCTTCGTGATGCGCGCGCCCCCGGCGCCGTCGGTGCGACGGTGATGCGTCATCTGCCCGCGCTCGCGCTGATGCTGATGGACCCGCCTTCGCGCAAGCTCGCCTCGGAGGTCTTGGAGGCCTTCCGCGACGACCTGCGCGAGACCGGCCTCGATGTCGACTCGATGCGCCTCGACTCGGACTTCCCGGGCGACGAGATGGAGTGCAGCCCGGACCTGCGCACCGCGTTGTCGAGCGCGAAGGAGTCGGCGCTCGACGCCAAGCGCAGCGGCGGCGCGGTCCACCCGTTCCGAAAGCTGCTCGACAGCCTCACGATCGAGTACTGACCGTCCGCTCTACTCGTCGGGCTCGACCTCGACTCGATCCGCCATCGCCGGACACGGCTCGCCAGCACAGACGTCGGTGATCTCGCCGGTGCGGAAGAAGCGCACCATCTGCTCGGTGTGGGCGTCCATGTGATGCGGGGACTCGTGCGGATCACCCGACGCATCCTCCTCGGGCGGGAGGTTGCCCGGCTCGGGCCAGGCGTTGCCGAAGTGCCAGAGCACCAGGCCGGATCCGTCGTGCGGGTACGGCGTCTCATCGACCAGGGCGACCTCGCGCTCGTCGTCGTAATTCTCCATGACGGCCAGGCCCACATTGCTGCGCGCGGCGACCTCGAGCGTCACGACCTCGACCTGGTAGTCGCCGCGGGCTGGCGCCGCGATGACCTTGTGGGCCTCGCGCCCGGGAAAGGGCTCGGCGCTGATGTGGCGGTAATAGCTGACCGGGTCGGTGCCATCCCACAGCAGCTGAACCGCCGCGAGCGCCACTGCCTGCTCGTGGCGCTCGATGTAGACCGCGGCGAGCACGCCGAAGAACTCGGCGAAGTCGATCGAGCGGTGCAGAAGCGTCGAGTAGTTGAGCCCGGGCACACCGAGCACGCCGTGGGTCGAATCGGGCGTGACGGCCATGTAGGTGGCGCCGAAGATGCCGCCCTGCGAGCGGCCGAAGTAGAAGTTCTCGTCGGTGTTCAGGACGATGCCGCGGTCGGCGATCTCCGGCAGGGCCTGGAGCCGGCGGCGCGCGGCGCGGGCGAGCAGCACGTACTCCATCATGCCCTGGTGGAGGCGGTCGGCGATCCACGGGAAGAGGTTCAGGTCGGCGACGATGGTGAGCGCGTTGTTGTCGCGGTCCCACTGCGACATGCCGACGAGGTCCGCCCCAAAGAAGATGAGGTTCTCGTGGAAGCCAATGCGGCTATTGAAAGCGCCGCAGGGGCGCGGCGGGTACTTCCCGCAGGGGCGGTCCCAGCCGATGTCGACCGCGTCCTTCCCGTCGCCGAACAGGCCGTGGCCGTAGTTGACCAGGCCGTGCGGCGTGCCGTCCTTCACCGAGTGCGGGATGTTCAGCCAGAAGGTGGCGGTCCGGGTGCCGTCTGCCACGGGCTGGCCGTCGTCGCCGTAGTTGAAGACGTAGCCGGTCTGCCCGGCCGCCTCGGTCGGGTGCATGTAATGCGGCGCCTCGAAGTGCCCGCGCACGCGCAGCCAGGCGAACTCGTGGAAGGGCGCGCCGGTGCCGTCGTCGGCCTCGAGGTACTCCTCCACTTCGTCGATGACCAGCTCGGGTCCGTCCGGCTGGGCCTCGAGCGCCTCGTCGATCATATGGAGCAGCGGGCCGTGCAGCGCCTCGGAGCTGGCGGTGTGGAAGTCCCACGCGAGGTTGAGCGCCCCGAGGTCGACGCCCTCGGCCTCGAGGATCGCGAAGACCTCGTCGAAGCGGCCCTGGCGCGCGCGCAATGGCCGGTCGGTGGCCGCGTGGTCACGCAGGGCGGCGAAGGCCTCGCTGGGCGGGATGGGCTCGCCGCCCGTGTCGCGCAGGCCGCGGAAGGCCACGACGTAGCGGGTGTTCAGCTTCAGAATCTCGCCGGGTCGCACGAAGAGCGTCTTCTTGCTCGTGTTCCGCTCGTTTCCGTCGAGCTCGGCCCAGTAGGGCACGCGCCGCACGCCCACCTCGGAGACCTCGAAGAGCAGGATCGCCGCGTCCGCGTCGAGGGAGTCGGCGACCTGGTACTCGTTGGGAAGGCCAGTGATGTCGAGCTTCGGGAAGATCGCCATGATCGGCGCGCCGAGGCCGTACCCGTCCATGCGCGTGTAGGGGTCCGGCGCGATGTGGTCTTCGAGGATGTTGGCGGGCAGCGTCGTGGCGCCGAAGGTCACCGTGTATCCGGTCTCGCGTGTGTCGTCCTCGGCCAGGTAGAGGTTCGACGGCCACGGCATCGCGCACGACTGAGGCACGAGCGGGTCGCAATCCTCGTAGGGCGATGGGAGCGGCGGGCCGGGATCCATGTCCGGCGGCAGCTCAGCGTCGGCGGCGCCCATGTCGCCGGCGCCCATGTCGCCGGCGATTGCGTCGTCTACGACTTGCGCCCCGTCCGGCGTGGTTCCGGCGTCGGTGTTGGCTGCGGTGTCGTCGTCGTCGCACGCGGCAAAAGCCAACAGCAGAACGAGCAGGAACGGCGGTCGCGTCATGGGTCTGTCCCTCCCCGGGCGCGGGAACGTAGCATAGGCGCGTGGACCCACGGACACGTGAGAGCGATCCGTGGGCGGGCGTCGCCAGAGCCGCATGGCTTCAGGGCTGGCACCTCGCCGCTCGCTACCACCGCTACCGCGTCGACGGCCTGCACCACATCACCCAGGCGGGCCGGCCCGTCCTCATCGTCGGCTATCACGGGCGCCCGATCGCCCACGACCTCTGCATGCTGTGCGTGCGCGTGCACGAGGAGACGGGGCAGCTGCCCCACGCCATCTTCCACGAGGCCTTCGACCGCAGCGCCCCGCTCCGAGCCGTGCTGCGAGGCGTCGGCGGCGTCACCAGCGACGAGGCGGCCATCACCGCCGCCGTCGCCGCCGGCGAGCACATCATCGTGACCCCCGGCAGCACGATGGAGGGCTGTCGTACCTTCCTCGACCGGCACCGCGTCCATTGGGGTCCGCGCACCGGTTACCTGAAGCTCGCGCTGCGCCACGGGCTGCCGATCGTCCCCGTCGCCGGACTCGGCACCGATTGGACCTACATCGGCCTCAACGACGGCTACACCTGGGGCAAGCGGCTGAAGATCCCGGCCGGACTCCCCATGTGGATCGGCGTCGGCGTCGGCGGACTCTGGCCCCTCGCGCTGCCCTGGCCCGTCGCCATCCACCAGCGCGTCGCCCCCCCCATCGAACTCCCACCCGACACCGATCCCAGGGACCGAGATGCGATGGGTCTGCTCCACCAGCAGGTCCGCGACGCCGTCCAGGGGCTCTTCGCGCAGGCAGAATAGGGCTCACCAGGGTTCCCCCCACCCGGGCGATGCGTTACGAAGCCGCTATGCGGTTACACCCGTATGCCCCCGAGCTCGTCCTTCGCCGCTTCTCGAGCAACCCGGAGCCTCCGACGGAGGCCGAGGTCGAGGCTCAGGAAGTGGCGGTGCTTTGGTCCGACCTGGTTGGCTTCACCCCGCTGACGGAGCGCCTCGTCGCGGCCGGGCCGGAGGGCGTCGAGCAGCTGACGGCGTTCCTCAACAAGTTCTTCGAGAAGCTGGTGCGTCTCGTCCACCAGCACGGCGGCGACATCACCCAGTTCGAGGGCGACGCGCTCCTGGCGATCTGGTCGGCGGGCGACAGCCCGGCGGACGCGGTCCTGCGCGCGGCTCAATGTGCGCTCGCCATCCAGCGTGAACTTGATGGCTTCCAGGTGGCTGACGACATCCGCCTCTCGCAGCGCGTTGCGGTGGCGTCGGGGCCCCTGCGGTTCCTCACTGTGGGCGGCGTCCTGGCGCGCTGGAACTTCGTCGCCGCCGGCTCGCCGCTGACGCTGGTGCAGGCGATCGACCACGATTGCGAGCCCGGCGAGGTGGTGGTCGCGCCAGAGACCTGGCCCCTGATCGCAGACGCCTGCAAGGGAGAGCGGCTCCAGCCGGGTTCGTTCCGCTTGCTCGAAGTCACCGAGGGCGTCGAGCGGCAACCGTTGCAGACCAGCGAGCTCGACGAGATGGCCGAGCGCGGGATGAAGGTCCTGCTCCCGGGCGCCGTGCTGACCCGCACCGAGCTCGGACACGGGCAATGGCTCGCCGAGCTGCGCAAGATCACCGTGATCTTCGCCCAGCTGCGCGACATCAACACCAGCGCCGCCGACCTGCTCGAGACCACACAGCGCATCGTCGAGCAGGCCCAGCACGCGCTCTATCGTTACGGCGGCTCGATCATCTCGATCAGCATGGCCGACAAGGGCGCCACGCTCCTGGCTGGCTTCGGCGTGCCCCCGTTGGCGCACGAGGACGATCCGGTGCGCGCGGTGCTCGCGTCCCTCGAGCTGGTGGAGCGGCTGCGAAACCTCGACGTCGACGTGGGCGTGGGCGTGACCACCGGGCAGGTCTTCGCCGGGCTGCTCGGCAGCAACCAGCGCGCGACCTACACCACGCTCGGGCGGCCGGCGAACCTGGCCTCGCGCCTGATGCAGCTGGCCGACGACGTGCTCTGCGACACGGCCACGCATGCGGCGGCCCAACAGCGGCTGGGCTTCGAGACGCTGCCGTCCCGCCTCGTGAAGGGCATCCCGGAGCCGATCTCGTTGTTCCGGCCGACAGGCGAGCGCCGCGAGGTGGTGCGTGACCAGACCGAGATCGTGGGCCGCGTCCCAGAACTCTCGATGGTGGCGTCGTTGCTACAGACCTTGATGCGCGCGGGGACGAGCAGTCAGGTGGTCTTCGAGGGCGAGGCCGGCATCGGCAAGTCGCGCATCGTGGCCGAGGCGGTCTCTCGCGCGGCCGGGGTCGGGGTGCCCGTCCTCATCGGCGAAGCCTCGGCCATCGAGCGCGACACGCCTTACTACGTGTGGCGCGACGTGGTCGCCAAGGTGCTGGGCGTCGACCGCGCCGATCCGCAGCCCGAGATGCAGGCGGCCGTGTCCGCGTGGCTCTCGGACGACGAGGACCTGCTCGAGCTGGCGCCGCTCCTCAACGCGCTGTTGCCCCTCGACCTGCCGCAGAACGAGCGCACCGAGAAGATGACCGGCCAGCTTCGCGCCGACAACACGGCCTCGTTGGTCACGCGCATCATCGCCCGGGGCGTGCAGGACAAGCCGACGATGCTCGTGCTGGAGGACGCCCACTGGTTCGACTCCGCGTCGTGGGCGCTCCTGCTCGCCGTGGTCCGCGACGTGGCGCCGCTGCTCACCGTGGTCGCCACCCGGCCCATCAGCCATCCGGCGCCGACGGAGTACGTGCAGATCCTCGGTCGCGACACGCTGGCGGCGCTGCAGAGCTTGCAGCCCGAGCACACTTTGCAGCTCGTCTGTCAGCGCCTCGGCGTGTCGAACCTGCCGTTCGGTGTGGGGCAGATGCTCACCGAGCGGTCGGGCGGCAACCCGTTCTTCAGCGAGGAGCTCGCCTACGCCCTGCGCGATGCCGGTCACCTTCTCATCGACGGCGGCACGTGCGGGCTGGCGCCCGGCGTCGACCTGCAATCCCTCGGCCTGCCCGACACCGTGCAGGGCGCGATCGTCAGCCGCGTCGACCGCCTCGAGCCGGCCGCGCAGCTGGTGCTGAAGCTCGCCAGCGTGGTCGGGCGCGAGTTCCCACTGCGCATCGTCGAGGCGCTGTACCCCGATGCGGACCAGGATCTGGACGCGCTGCTCGCCGGGCTCGTCGACATCGACCTGGTGCAGCGAGAGGGCGAAGGCGGGGACGCGCACTACCTGTTCAAGCATGCGCTCGGGCGCGACGCGGTGTACGGGCTGATGCTCTTTGCCCAGCGTCGCGGCGTACACCAGCAGGTGGCCGAGTGGTACGAGGCCGACACCGACGACCCGAGCAAGGTCTGCGCGCTGCTCGCGCACCACTGGTCCCACACCGACGTGCACGACAAGGCCGTGCATTACCTGCGCGAGGCCGGCGACCAGGCGGTGGACCGCTTCGCGAACGTCGAGGCCGCCCGCCTCTTCGAGCGTGCCCTCGAGCGGGCTGCGCAGGCGCCGAGCGTCGCCGACTCCGAGGCGATCACCTCGATGGAGCAGGGCCTGGCCGTCGCGCACTACGCGCTCAGCAACTACGACCGCTGCGTGATCCACGGGCGGAACGCGCTGGCTCGCCTCGGACAGTCCGCGCCGAGTGGGCTCGCCGGGAAGATCCTGGGGGTGCTCGGTCAGGTGGCGCGGCGGCTGCTGCAGAGCCGCTTCCCGGGGAAGGTCGAGGACGAGGCCGAGAAGGCGCGTCGCCTGGCGGCCGTACGCATCTACACCGTGTTCTCGGAGATCGGGTTCTTCACCGAGCAGGCGGTCGACGCGCTCTACGCCTCGCTGCGCCAGCTCAACCTGGCGGTCCCGGTCGGGCCCACGCCCGAGCTCGCGCAGGCCTACGCGAACATGGCGGCGATGGTCGGCGCGATCCCGATCCGCAGCGTGGCGAGCGCGTGGGCAGAGCGGTGCCGGAACATCGCCGACGAGGTCGGTGACCAACAGGCGCGCGCCTGGGCCTACTGCCGCTCGGCGGTGACCGAGATGTACTTCGGGCGGTGGGAGCAGGTGGAGGCGCTGACCTCCGAGGCGATGGCGGTCGCCGAGAACTTGGGCGACCGGCGGCTGCGCGAGGACTCGGGCGTGGTGCGCGGGCTGGGGCTGGTCTACAGCGGGCACTTCCACGAAGGCGTCGAGGTCAACGAGCGTGTGCGCGCGTTCGCGGCCACCAGCGGCAACCCGCAGACGCAGGCGTGGGCGACGGCGAACACCGGCCTGGCCCTCGCGCGGTTGGGGCGCGCCCAGGAGGGCTTGCCGCTCTTTGCCGAGAACCGCGCCTGGGTGGAGGAGGTCGCGACGTCGACCGAGCGCATCTACTGCCACGCCTCCCAGGCGCTCACCTGTCTCGCCGCCGGTGAGTCGCAGCGGGCGCTGGAGTGGGCCGACCGAACGCTCCCGGCGATCGACGGCGCGCGGCCCATCGCGTATTGGACCCAGCACGCGCCCTCCTGTCTGGGCGAGACCTACCGGCGGCTGCTCGCCGACAAGAGCGGCGACGCCGAGCTGCACACGAAGCTGCGCAAATCCGCGAAGGCGGCGGTCGCGTTCGGGAAGGTGTTCAAGTTCGGGCGCCCGTCCGGGCTGTACTGGTCCGGTGTGATGCACGCGACCGATGGACGCAACGAGAAGGCCATCGCCGCGTGGCAGCGGTGCATCGCCGAGTCCACCGAGATGGGCAACCGACTCGAGCTCGGGCTGGCGCACCGCGACCTCGCGAAGGTGCTGCCCACCGGTGACTCGCGCCGCCAGGAGCACAGGCTCGAGGCGGAGCGCGTTCTCACGGAGGCGGGCGCGGTCTGGGACCTGGTCTGACCGTGGATCGCACGGCGTGACGCGCCCGCTCCAGCGCGCTGGTCGCGAGGAATCGCGACGGTGAGAGGTAGCCTCGGGCCATCCGCTGCACGTCGGGCTCCACCCTGATCGAGACCAACCCGTCGAGCAGCAGCGGTGCGTGTCCGGTCCGGCGAGCGCGCGCCGCGATCCTGTCGAGCGCGCGATAGCGCCAGTTGTCGGCGCTCAGCTCGCCGCGCACGGTCCGCAGGTAGATCCCGAAGTGGTCCCAGATGGCGGCGAGCCAGCGGTTCCAGAACGCAAAGGCCTGGTCGCGGGTGTCGAAGTCGGGTCCCTCCACCATCTCTGCCATCACGTGGTGGAACGGCACCATCGAGCGCATCGCGCGCTCGTAGAACGGCGGCACCTCGGGGTCGCCCGCCATGAAGCGGGGGGCGAGGGCCGCCGCGAGCATCGCTCCCCACAGCCCGGAGGAGGTGGGGAACCACACCTGCAGGAAGCCGCCACCGCAGAGCATCCAATTGGCGCCGCACGCGCGGGTTCGAGCGAAGTAGCTGTGCTCGAGCGATTGCAGCGGCGCGTGGTCGGCGAACCCGTCGAGCGCGAAGCCGCGGCGGGCCCAGGCGGCGAGCAGCCGCTGCATCACCGTGTCGTCGTCCAGGCCCGCGTGGGTTTGCGGATCGACGCTGACGCCCACCGACAGGGTGTCGCCGAGCGGGATCATCCACGAGATTCCGGTCAGCCCGTCGCGCTCGGCGCCCGTGCGCAGCAGATTCGTGCCGTGGCGCCACCAGAGCGCCGCGGGGACCTCGCCAGTGCGTCGCAGGTGGGTCCAGACCACGCGCTGCGGAGGTCCGAGCGGCTCCATCGGGACGTCTGCCACCCCGGCGAGCAGCGCACGCGGTCCGGTGGCGTCAAAGACATGGCTGGGGTGCAGCTCGCTGCCGTCGTCGAGCACCAGGCGCGTGACGCGGTCTGCGTTGAGGGCGACGGTCTCGACGCGGCGGCGGAGGAAGCGGCACCCGGGCTGGGCGAGGGCGTGAGCGTACAGGGCGCGGTCGAAGCCGCGGCGGTCGACGTGGACCAGGTAGCTGTTGAGGAACGGCAGGTCGAGCCCACGGGCGACGCGCTGGACGCCGGGCACCGTTCGCCGCGGGTTGGCGGCGTAAGCGAGGGACGCGAGTTCGCCGTGCACGAGGCTGATGTGGCTCTTCATATAGAGGTGCGGGGTGGCGTCGAAGCCGAAGAGCCGCCACATCAGCGCGCTCGAGCCCTCGTTCATCGACTCGCCGAGGCGCGGCCGGTCGTCGGGTGGGGGGCCGCCGAGCAGGGTGTGCGCGATTCCGGCCTTCGACAGCGACGCGGAGACCAGCAGCCCGGTCACGCCCGAACCCAGGACGACGGGACCGTCGCCGCTCACGCGAGGATCCCCTGCTCGGGGATGCCCAGCTGCCGCCGGACGTCGACGAGGTCGTCTGCGTAGTGATCCTCGAACGGAAAGGCGAAGAGGTTCGGCAGCCGCCAGGACCAGGGCACCACGCGGCGCATCAGGTCGAGCGTCGACCGCACCCCGTGCTCACGATAGACCCACAGAAGCCACGGCAACCCGACGACGGAGGCGGCGCCGTACGGCTCGCGGAAGTTGAGCAGGTTGAAGACCTGCAGCGCCGTCTCTTCCGGGACCGAGGCCTGCAATCCGAGCACCACGTGGTGCAGGTCGTGGGTCTTGGCGAAACGCAGCATCACCCAATTGCGCTCGAGTCGGGCGCGCGAGGGCGGGAAGGCCTGGAGGAAGTAGTCGTAGACGAGCCCGTTGCTCGACAGCCAATCGATGTACGCGCGTCCGAGCGTGCCTTCGGGGAGCGCTGCCAGCGACTCGAGGTCGACCGGACGACGCGTCAGCGACTCGAGGTGGGCGCGTTGCGATGGGTCGAGGTCGGAGACCATCCGGCGGTAGAGTCCGGCGACGGGCCCGAACTCCGCGAGGGCGTCAAAGAGCTGAACGTCCGACTCGAGATGGTAGGGCTCGCGTACGAGCTGCCGGACGGCGCCGAGCGCCTGGCGAAGCATCAAGGCCACGCACATATGCTACGACGCCGGTGAGGTTTCTTCCTCTGCGAGTTGGATGGTGCTCTGCTTCTCGGGGAACCTGCCCTCGACCCCCGCGAAGAACTCGCGGACGAGATCCATATCGGCCTTCATGTCGCCGGTCGGCACGAAGGTGGGCCCGAAGCAGATCTCCTTCTTCGTGTAGTCGACGTAGGCCAAGAGCATGTGCACGCCGGCCTCGCGGGCGATGTGATAGAAGCCCGACTTCCAGCGCGGCTTCTTCGAGCGGGTCCCGGAGGGCGGGACGGCGATGATCAGCCCGTCCTCGGCGGCGTAGCGCTCCGCGAGCTGACCGACCAGGCCGGTGGAGCGACCGCGGTCGACCGCGACCCCGCCGAGCGCGGTCAAGAGCCACCCCAGCGGCTTGCGGAAGAGCTGCTTCTTTCCGAGCCAATGCAGCTTCATATCGGCGGCCCAGGCGGCAAAGACGGTCACTGGGAAGTCCCAGTTCGACGTGTGCGGCGCGGCCACGAGCACGGCTTTGCTGATGCCAGGCGGAGGGGGCGCCACGATCTTCCAGCCACCCAGTTTCAACATCAGGCGGCCAATGTGGTGGCTGATGCGCCGCGGACGCTGGAAGTCGTGTTTTCTCGCGGCTGACACAGGCTCGGATGGGGCTCCCAGAAGTGGGCGGCACTGTAAGGCCCTGGTGACGAAAAGCGAAGCCGCCACTCAGTGGCACGCCGGCGGTACACTCACCGCGTGCACCTCCTCGTCGCAGTCATGTTCGCGGTGGGGCCGGGTCGTGGCCGAGCATCCGGCGGCCCAGGCGGTGGCGGCGGGGGAGACCGTCGTCGCGCTCGGACCGGACCTGAGCCAGGTGGCGGCCTACGGTCCCGATGGGAAGCGGCTTTGGCGACGGTCGCTGAAGGGCAAGCCCCGCGGCATCCAGGCCCTCTTCGCCCACTCGGACGGCGCGGTCCTGCTGTACACCGGGGACCGCGTGCGCCCGCTCGATCTCGCCAGCGGCCGCGACGCCCGGCCACCGATAGAGGCGCCCTGGTTGTCGAGCCCGCGCAATCAAAGCGGCTGCTGGCTCAACGAGATTCGTGGTCGGTGCGCTTTCTACTGTCAGTGCAGCTTCCAATTTGCGCATTGCGACACGGCGGTGCCCTACGGACCCCGCTACTCATTCCGGCGTCGCTGCACGCATCCAGATCGCAAACGATGGTGCGACGCTGCATCCCGATGGAAAGGACACGCTGCTGCTCCATGACGGCGCCGTCCTGCGGCGGCTCACCGCGACGGGTGAGGAGATCGCGCGGGTCGCGGTGCCGAGCGGAGGCACGCTGACCATTGGGGATGCGCTCGTGGTCGTCAGCTGGGCCGAGCAAGCCGTCGTGGCGTTCGATCGGAAGACGCTCACCCCGGTGCTGCGCCGGCCTGGGCGCGAGCAGCTCATCCGGCTCGCGGGTCGGCGGCTCTGGCTGCATCGACCCGAGCCCGAGCCTGGACGCCTCCGCCTGGTGGAGGTGCCGCCCAGGTGAGGCCGCCGGGCCCCAGGTTCACACGACCGGGGTGATCGACTACGGTCCCGCGTCGTGACTCTTCGGGCCTCAGCAGGCGGGTTCGCCGCCGCCTTCGGCGTGGTCTCCGCGCTCGACTCGATGATGGCCCTATGGCGTGCCCACGCGTTGGGCGCGCACTCCTTCACCACGGTGGGCGCCATCCTCGGACTCTGGCTCGTCGTCGGTGGGCTCACCGGTGTTGGCGTGTGGATCATCGCCCGCGTCGCGCTGGGTGAGCTCGACCCGCGGCTTCGTCGCGTGGGGCAGGTGTGGCTGCGGTGGTGGGCGCGGGACGACCGGCGCCCGACCGCCGCGCTCATCGCCGGCTTCGCGGGATTCGCGACGTGGGCCGCCGGCAGCTGGTGCGCCGTCTGGTGGCTCATCGAGCACAAACACGGGGCCGGCCTCATCGCCAGCGCGGCGGTCGGATCCGTGGTCGCCGTGGCGCTCGGGGCTTCGATCGTCGCGGCGACGGTGTTGCGGATCGCGCAGCGGGTGCCGTTGCCGCCGTTCCGGGTGGCGGTGCGGGTCACGCTCGGCCTCATCGCCGTCGGCGCCGTGCTGGGCGTCTGGCTCGGCTGGCGCAAGCTGGTCTCGGTTGGCGGCGTGTCCATCGCGCTCTACGTGCTCGGGGTCCTACTCGCGCCGCTCGCGGTGAGGCGCGCCGGCGAGCGCCGCGCGTGGGTGCTCCCTCTCGTGGGGGTGCTGCTGGCGCCGGCGTGCGCCCGCGTGGACGCCACCCGGACCGACCTGGTGCGCTCGGCCTACTTCGCCCGGCAGGTCTTCGTGCGCGCGCTTCGCTACTCCGACTTCGACCGCGACGGCGTCCCGTGGCTGCTCACGGGCAGCGATTGCGCCCCGTTCGACCCGGACATCCGCCCGTACGCGCCTGGGACGCCCGGCAATGGGGTGGACGAGGACTGCGACGGCAAGGACGAGGAGCAGCCTGCGCTCGCGCTCGTGGCCCCGCGCGTCGAGCCCGTCGAGTCACCACCGTCGTTCCTGCTCATCACCATCGACTCGCTGCGGGCGGACCACCTGGGCGTGTACGGCTACAAGCGCCCGACTTCGCCGGTGCTCGATCTGTGGTCGCGCAAGGCGACGGTCTTCGAGCGGGCGTGGTCGGCGGACTCGGGCACCGCGCCGAGCCTCTGGTCGTTCATGGTCGGGAAGACGCCGTTCCAGGTGGATCTCGAGATGGTCCCGCGCTTCCCGCCGCGGTTCGGGCCGTCCGAGCGCACTCTGGCCCGCCACCTCGCCGACGCCGGGTACAACAACGAGGCCGTGCTGTGCGGGCGCGTCCTCGGCAAGGGTCATTGGAACATCCGCGACGGATTCGCGCGGTATCGCGAACTGTGTGGGAAGAAGCGCCGCAAGAGGCAGGCCCCGGTCGTCGATCGGACGGCGCGCTCGCGTCTGAAGCGCTTGGCGAACCGGAAGAAGCCGTTCTTCCTGTGGGTCCACTTCTACGACCCGCACACCCCGTACCACGACCACGACGACATCGACCTTGCGGGCGACACCGATCCGCCGCGGATCGACCGCTACGACGAGGAGATCCGCTACACCGACGAGCACCTCGGCAAGCTGCTCTTCTCGGCGGCCTCGGTCGCCAGGCGGCGCCCGCTCTTCGTCGCGGTCACCGCGGACCACGGAGAGAACTTCGGTGAGCACGGCTCGGCACCGCACGCGCGCAACCTGTATCGGCAGGTGACCCGCGTCCCGCTGCTGATGCGGGGGCCTGGCGTACGGGCACAGCGGGTGCGCGCGCCGGTGTGCATCAACGACCTCTTCCCGACCTTCCTCGAGCTCGCCGGGCTGACCGCGCCGACCTCGATGCGCTCGCTGCGCCCGGCGCTCGACGGCAAGGCAGACGTCGACCGGCTGGTCTTCCAGGAAAACTCCTTCGCCAAGCCGCTGCTGCACACCCGCGCCGTGGTCAGCGCGAAGCATCACCTGATCCTCGACCTCACGACGGACCGCACGGAGATGTTCGATCTCGAAGCGGATTGGGACGAGCGCACGAACATCGCCGGCACCGGTCTGGCCGAGGAGGTCCGGCTCAAGGCGGCGCTGGCTGCGCATCTGCGCACCTCGCGGCTCCCACCGGAGCTGGCGCGGTAGAGGGCCGCGCCTGACGAATGGGGAAGGCGCCGCTAATGTGAGTCTTGGGGGAGGGAGAAGGAGCGTCTGTGTCCGCCCGTCTCTTCTGCCTGCTCGCCGCCCTCACCGTTTCACCTGCCGCAGCGATGTTGCCGCCCGACGCCGGTCCACTGCCGGACTCGTCATGGGCAGAGGCGCGTCAGCTGTTGCTCGAGTTGCTGCGCGTCACGCCCGCCGACGATCCCAGCCGGGCCCATCTGCTCTTCCGGCTGGGCGAGCTCCAATGGGAACGCGCGGGGGCGCATTTCAGGGCGGCCTTCGACGCCGAGGAGGCGTGTCTCGACAATGGGCTGTCTCCGGTCGAGTGCCGGACCCGTCGGACCCGCGGGCTGGAATCGGCGAAGCAAGCCCGGGCCGCGGCGCTCGAGCTCTACAAACGCGTAGCCCGCGAGTACCCGCACTTCGAGCGGCTCGATGCGGTGTTCTTCGCGCTCGCGTCCAGCTACGCCGAGGCGGGGGCGACGCCCCAAGCGCTGAAGCTCTACGCGGCGCTGCTCCGGAGCTTCCCGCGCACCGAGTATCGGGACTCCGCCCTCTTCGCGTTGGGCGAGCTCCACTACGAAGGGGGCAGCTATGGGTCGGCCGCGGCCGCCTTCCGCCAGATCGAGGAGCCGTCGCTGCGACCGGAGGCGATGTACCGCCTCGGCTGGTGCCATGTGCGGCGTGACAATTGGGAAGTCGCCGAGCGGGCATTCGTAGCGGCCGCGGACATAGCGCGCAGCGACGAACTGCGGCGCCGCGCCGCTTCGGACGCGCTCCGGGCCCACGCGCGCCGCCCGGACTCCGCCCCGCCGACAGGGCTGGCGTTGGCGCGCCACCTCGGCGTCTCTGCGGAGGTCCTCGCCGCCGAGTACCGCGCCATCGGCCGGACCCACGAAGCGCTCTTCGTGTGCCGGCGTCTGCTCGCGGGCGCTCGCGCGCCGCTGGACGCGCTGCGGCACCAGTACGACATCGCGGTCGATACGCGCGACCTCGGGGAGGACCGCGTCCGCGTCGCCGAGCTGCGGAAGCTCATCGCGATGTACGAGCGACTGCGGCGCCAGCCCGGCGTGGACCGCGGAGGGCTCGAGCACCAAGGCGCGCGCGTCGAGGCCCTGCTCGTCGAGGCCATCCGCGAGCATCACCACCGCGTCGCGTTCCCCGAAGACGAACGCTGATCGCCGCGCTGCCGCTGTGGTGGTCGGCCGGTCAGCTCACCCGACGAGAGGGTTGACGGTCTTCAGCCACGGGTAACGCCCAAAGTCACGGTCCGCCGTGTGGAGCTCGCTCACCCCGTGATAGCGGCACGTGCTCGCGATGCGTGCGTCGTGGACGGCGCCACCGCTCGCTCGGCCGGCATCGAGCACCTCGGCGAAGACCGACCACCAGCTCTGGTCCTCGGTGAGGATGCGGAGGGTGGGCGACTCCCGCCAGATGGTCACCTGGTTGGCGACGTCACTCGCGGTGGACGGGTTGGACCAGACGCGATTCGTAGCGACCGCCGCGAACTCCACCAGGCAGTGGAGTGGGATGCACCACGCGTCGCGGGATTGCGCCAACGTGGCGATGTGGGCCCGCGCCTCTTCGTGGAATTCGCAATCGCGTCGATGCGCGTACACGAGCAGGTTGGTGTCGACGGCTATCAAGCGGGTGGTCGAACCTCGTTGAACGCGCGAATCGCAGCTGAAACTGCGGCGCCGCTCACCCGAGGACTCGACCCTGGCGGAGGGCCCACGCTGCCGTCGCGAAGCTCGAAATCGGTCTCGCACGGCGACTCGTCGACCGCTCGCTCGAGCCCCTCGATGATGAGGGATCGAAGGGTCACGCCGCGCTCTGCCATCGCTCGGCGAGCTCGATTCATCAGGACATCCGGAATGTCGACAGAGGTTCGCATGTGCCGAAGCATATTCTGTGGAATGCGGGTATGCAAAGTGGACTGGCGTGCGCTTCGACGACGAACACCGAACGCACGGCGTACAATGCGTGCATGGTGCGTCCTGACGAGGCGAAGCGTTCCCCCTCTGCCCAGGAGGAGCGGTCCGTCTCTGGCTGCACCGAGCCAGCGGGTGAGAGTCCCGCCCCGGTAGGCGCCGGAGCGCCGGGTAGCAGGCCCCGGGCGTCGGGAG
>PVBE011360207.1_pt1 | contig 24476 bp, 20 predicted proteins | sample 1631181 | NCBI WGS metagenome assembly PVBE01 (sample SAMN08397723, study PRJNA350692) | Marine metagenome, whole genome shotgun sequencing project. | isolation source: water | place: Pacific Ocean | collected 2012-04 | reverse complement strand
GTTTCGTTTGCTCCCCGGCACGCGCGCGGCGGTCAAGGGGGGACTCTAGGCCGCGTTTGCTCGATTCCGTCGCCTCGCGAGCGCGACATATGCGGCGGCGAGGAGCCCTGCTACGACGAGGGTCCGAATCACGCCCGAGAGGACGGGGACCGCGGTCGTCGTCGGCCGGGCCAGATAGACCCGCGATATGAATGGGTCGCTACCGCCGGGATCGATGATCGCGCCGAACACGATGTCGCCCACGTTGTTGAAGCCGTGGTAGAAGACGATGTCGATGACCGTGCCGCCGCCGAGCGCGTCGCCCTCGGCTATGACCTTGTCGGCGACGGGGTCCGGGCCCGTGTAGAGGCCCTGCGCAGGGCCCGTGGCGTCGAGCGTGGCCAGGAAGACGATATTGCCCGAGTTGTTCATCGCGTGCTCCTGGAAGCCCGCATACAGCCCGCTGTCGTCGACGAGAGTGGTCGGCGGGTCGCCGTCGCCCACGAAGATGCCCTGCACCGCCGTCGTGTCGAGCTGTGCCTTGAAAGCGACGTTTCCGGAATCATTGATGTCGGGCGCCGCGAAGAAGTTGTCGAAGATTCCGCTCTCGTCGTAGAGCGTCGTGATCGCTCCGCCGTTGCCCGTATAGAGGCCCGTGTCGCTGGTCCCGGTCATGGAGGTGTCTGCCCAGAAGGCCACCGTACCGGCGGTGTTGATCGAGGGGCGGGGGCCGAACTGCGAGAAGGTCGTCGTATTGTCGGCGATCGTGGTGAGCGCGCCGCCGCTGCCGGTCTGGATCACCTGACCAAGGAGGACGTCGGTCGAGGCGTGGAAGACCACGGTTCCGGCATCGTTCATGTCGATGTGGTTGCTGAATCCGTGCAGCGGACCCAGCCGGTCGGCGATGGTCGTGACCGCGCCTCCGTTGCCCGACAGGACCTCCGTATTCCCACTCCGTGTCCCCACCCACGCCGCGAGGCCCGAGATGTTGATGACCGGCACCTGGTAGGCGAGCAGGGTAAATGTGCCCTCGTATAGGATCGAAGGGCTCCCTCCCGCGGTGTTAGTGGTCAGGTCATTGAACGAGAAGTCGTGGCGATAGGGGAAGATCGCCGTGCCGGCGTCGTTGATCGAGGGTTCGACGATCGGGCCCGGGTTCGCGATCTCGCTCTCGAGCACGAAGAAGTCGTACTGTGCCTGCGCAGCCGAGGCCAGGGTCGTGAGTGGGAGGAGCAAGAGGAGCAGGGCACGGTCCACACGTCTCGCATGGCGGTTCTCCGATAGTGTCATCGCCGGCAATCCCAGTGTGTCATTGGATCACGACGAAGTCCCGATGTCGACTATTTTCGGGGACGACGAGTGGAGTTTGCTACGACGCCCCTCGGGCGGCGCTGGAGTCCCGCTCTGCGGGACCGGCGAAACCCTGGCGATGCTCGGGGTTTTCAGTCCGAATTGTGAGTGGATCGATTCGTAGCGCTCCAGGTAGCTCGCGTGGCTGAATTCCGCGTTGCGCCGCATCGGTTATCGGGAACGGACCGGCGTTTGCTTCGGTTCGATGAGATCGCCTGGTCGAGCCAGCCGCTCGAGCGCGCCGCGTAGCGAATCCCCAGCTGGGCGCCGAATTGGGCGGCGTCCGGTTTCTCTTGCCGGTCGGCAAGGGCTAGAACAAGGCCTTCGGTCAGCTAGTCATCTCTATGCCTGCTCAGCTCGATGTAGACTCCGTTTGGCCAATCTTCGCCGAAATCGGTCTGTCTGGGTGGTAGCTCCCAGCCTTGTTCCGACATGCAGGCCAGGAAGGCTTCAGCCCTCGAAAACTTACGACATCGAAGTCGCAGGCGATCGATCGTTTGAGTTCGCTCGGAGCGGGGGCGCGTAGCGGAAAAGAGATAGTAGTTTCGCTGGCCTCGAATTCTAGCGTACACCCAGTCGCGCTCGTGTTCGACACACCGATTGTAGTCGCGCCACGCGATTTGAGTGGGCACGTTCGAGTAGTCCTCTGCCGCTTCTCGGGTCAGACGAGCTCTTTTCTTGCATCGGCGTTCGGTTGCATCGATCTCCCAATCCTTGGCACCGAGGAGATTGAAGACGAGACCGTGCTCGGCCAGGCATGCGGGCCCGGGTCCGACGCCGCGAATTTCGGGCAGAGCTTCGTTCAGTTTTCGTCGCGCGAGGCGCGATCGATGCACGCCATTCTCGGGTTTCATACTGCACACAAACATCGGCTCGGATTGGGCGTCGAATTCAACGCGGACCCGGAGTGAGATCGCGTTCGCTTCGATCGGGGGTGAGAGTCTATTCAGGCAGTCCCCAACCGCGGGACGGGCAAGACAGCTCGCTTCCGCAACGGGCAATTGCTCGGGAGCGGGCCCGCAGCGATCCATGAGAGTGTTCGACGTGGTCACGCAACCAATTGCGCAAACGAGAGTCCACGTCGCGATGTAGAGGCGAGTGAGTATGAGTCGCACTGATTCCTCCTGCGCTCGGTCTCGACCGACCGTCGATTGCATCGACGGGCGAGGCAATGTACCACGCTAGTCGGATCGGAGTCGAAATCTGGCGTCCCAATCGCCTCTCTGGCTTGCAGATTTGCCTCTTGAGATACCCATCGCCTCGACCTCTCGAACTACGAGGCGTCCAAGCGGAGGCTCGAGGAAAACGAGGCGGTGGAGACAGAAGAGGTTTCGCGTCAAGATGACGCAAAAGTCGGACGTAGCGGTTGGCGGGCTCCACGTCCGCGTCGCTGCTCAGTGTCATTGCGACCCCTCCTCGTCTTCGGATCCTATCTTCTCTTTCCCCAGATGGGGCAGAAAGGCCGCATTCGGAGCCTGGTAGTCATGTCGTTGCATAGCGGTGGCATAGAAAACGCCGCTTAAGACCACGATTTGCACGGTGGCCCGGCTCGGGAAGAATTGCCTTCAATTTCGGGCTATTTGGAATACTGCAACTGATCGGCGTTCGCGAAATGCAGTGTCGGTCCTACGCACAAACTTTCGGGGCAAGCGCAACGTCGAGGCGGGGGCGACGTAGGGGGCCCCGGGTCGGGCGCATGCGAGGGGATTCGAGTCGAGTCGCGACGGGTCCCAGGTCTTCGGCTGCTACACTCGAGGGCCAATGATCGCGGGTGTCGCACCCGCTGCGCCAGCGTTGGGAGTCGACGATGCAAGCCGTAGATCTCGCGAGCTCGAAAACCTATGAACGAGAGATGCCCCACGAGTACTTCTCGTGGCTTCGGGAAGAGACCCCCGTGTACTGGCATCCGCCTGGGACGCAGGCCGTCAGGCCGGGAAGCCCTCTGGGTGCTGAGCAGCGGGGGTTCTGGGCGGTGAGCAGACATCGCGACGTGATCGAGGTCTCGGTGGATCAGAAGCGTTTTTCCTCGGAACGCGGCACGGTGTTGATGCAGGACATGGAGGAGGATCGGATCGGGCAGCTGCGCCTCTGGATAATCAACCAGGACGCGCCGGACCATACGAAGCTCCGAAAGCTCATCAACAAGGGCTTCACGAAGCGGATGATCCACAACATGGAGAGTCATATTCGCAAGCTCACCGGCGAGATCATCGACCGGGTGGCGCGCAGGGGAGAATGCGATTTCGTCGAGTCGATCGCGAGCGAACTCCCGCTGCTCGTCATCGCAGAGCTCATCGGTGCTCCAGTTGAGGATCGGACGAAGCTCTTCGACTGGTCGAACAAGATGGTCGGATTCGAGGATCCCGAATACGGAGACGAGACGGTGGCGACCGAGACGATGGGGGAGATGCTCGCGTACGCGGCCCATCTCGGAGGACTCCGCCGTGCGGATCCGCGAGACGACCTGACCAGTGTCCTGGTGCATGCGGAAGTGGACGGCCAGCGGCTTGACGAGCTGAGCTTCAACATGTTCTTCATCCTGCTGGTGATGGCGGGAAACGAAACGACGCGAAATGCCATCTCCGGCGGGATGCTGGCGCTCTCCGAACATCCCGATCAGCGCAAGAAGCTCCAGGGCGACCCGTCTCTGATGGAGGTCGCGACGGAGGAGATCCTCCGCTACGTGAGTCCGGTCATCACCATGCGACGGACCGCTACCTGTGACACCGAACTCGCCGGCCAGACGATTCGAGAGAACGACAAGGTCGTGATGTTCTATCCCTCGGCGAACCGGGACGCGGAGGTGTTCGAGAATCCCTCGCAGTTCGACGTGACACGTGATCCGAACCCCCACCTCGCGTTCGGCTGGGGGCCTCATTTTTGCCTGGGTGCAAGTCTTGCTCGCGCCGAGATTCGGATCATGTTCTCCGAGCTCCTCTCGCGACTGCCGGATATCGAAGTTTGCGGTCCGGTGCCTCGCCTGCGCTCGGCGACCGTCAATAGCATCAAATCCATGCCGGTTCGCTTCACGCCGGAGCGCACGCAGTAGATCGTCGAGGCGAGGAGCCCCTGGCGAGTCGACCGGTGCGTAGGTCTCGGTCGCAGAGCGCCCGAACTGGACTTCATCCGGTTGCCGGCCGGAGCGCGCCAAATCTCGAGAATCGGTCGCACTCTGAACCCCTTCACGTTGGCCGGCCGATCATGGGCCGATACTTCTGGAGGCGCTGGGGACGACCAGCCAAGAAAAGGGGCGCGCCATGACCGTCAAGACCGCCGATCAGGTTCGACGCGTTGTCGCGTTGTCGTGCTCGCCGCCATGATCGCCACTGCAGAAACCATCGGAATCGCACCGAGCTTTTTGGCAGCGTTGTAGATACGCCGCGCACCGCCGGAGGCCGAAGCCTGCACCGATCTGAGTGACGTAATATCGAGACGTGCGATCTGGCTCTGGGCCGGAACCTGCGTGCCCTCGAATATCCTGGTGCATCGCTCCAGTCGGCGGATACGTCGTGCCCGCGATCGCGCTATTTTCTGGCCACAGAGCTGAGAAATGAAGACGCGACTCCGCGACTGATCCGCAACATCGGGGACGGACGAAGTTTTCGTCCTCGGGGCTTCGGGCCCGGGCGAAAATGAGGAGCGGCCATGCCCCGGCTCAGCTCGAGGTGTGCCCCTCGAGCAGGCGCGATCGCGAGTGTCGATTGTGGGTCTCGATTGTGAAATGATGAAGTCATGGGTGGAGATCCAGGCGGCATGAGATTCGATCCGAAACGGCGAAGGGTCGTCACTTTGATCGCCGGCGTCGCTGGGCTGATCCTCGCGGTTGCTGCGTGGGTGTCGTGGGAGTCCGTACTCGTCGAGAAGGCCTTTCAGCAGAGTGTCGCCTGGCGGCCCACAACCCTCTACGCGATGAACGGCAAGGATCCCGCCATCGCCCTGCACCCCGACGCACGTGGACGACTGCGAGCCCCGGTCGCGCTGAACGACGTCCCAGTGGAACTCATCCAGGCCGTCGAGAGCGTCGAGGACCGTCGTTTTCGAACCCACAGCGGGGTCGACTTCGTGCGCATTGGCGGCGCACTCTCGGCCAACCTGGCCGCGGGAAGCGTCGTGCAAGGCGGCAGCACCTTGACCCAGCAGCTGGTTCGGACGCTCTATCTCTCGCGGGAGCGGAGCCTCGCGCGCAAGCTTCGCGAGGCCGTCGCAGCAGTCGCCTTGGAGCGGCGACATTCGAAGGACGAGATTCTCGGCGCCTACCTCAACGAGATCTATCTGGGGCAGGCGGGCGCGCTTGCGATCCACGGAGTCGGTGCGGCCGCACGACATCATTTCGGCAAAGACGTTGCAGATCTCTCCCTCGCGCAGTCCGCGCTGCTGGCTGGAATCATCGCGGCGCCGCACGCCTACGCTCCCGCGAGGAATCCGGACGCAGCCCGTCAGCGCCGGAATCGAGTCCTTCGAAAGCTCGGCGAGTTTGCCGGCCTCGATTCGGAGACACTCCAAGCGGCCGCGGACGAGCCCTTACCTGCGCCCCCCGACACGTACCGTGCTCCCTACTTCCGGGATTTTGCTTTTTGCGCGCTGGCTCGAGACTGGGGCGTTGCAGAGCTGACCGAAGGGGGCCTTGACGTCACGACGACGCTCGATCCGAAGCTGCAAGCCATTGCGGAAGGCGCCGCTGCAAGGCGTCTTGCTGAAATCGCTCGCCACCATCCGGAATTGGCCTACCAACAGCCCCCGCTTCAAGCAGCCGTCGTCCTCCTCGAGCCGGGAAGCGGCGCACTGAGAGCTCTAGTCGGCGGACGAAACTATCAGCAGAGTGAGTACGACCGCGCGACCGTGGCGAGGCGACAGCCCGGAAGCGCCTTCAAACCGATCGTCGCGCTCGCGGCCTTTTCCGATCCGAAGCAACGCTTCAGTCTGGTTTTCGAGCTTGCAGGACACGCCGCTTCGAATCGAATTGGAGAGCGGCCCCTGGCAGCCGGAGAATCACGATCATCGCTTTCGCGGACGGGTCAGCCTGCGGCACGCCCTCGAACAGTCTCTCAACGTTCCGCTCGTGCGCCTGGCCCAGGCCGTGGGACTGGATCGCGTGATTGAAACCGCACGCAGCCTGGGCATCGAGAGTCCCATGCATGACGCGCCGAGCCTCGCGTTGGGTGCGTTCGAAGTGAACCTGCTCGAGCTCACCGGCGCCTATGCGACCCTTGCGTCCGGGGGGCGGCGCGCGCCCCGGGTTGTCGCGACGGCGGCGCGACGAAGCAACGGGGACTCCTTCCCGATTCGAAGCCCGTCGCCGATCCGCGTCGCCTCGGCCGGCGAGGCCTACCTGGTCACGGTTGCTCTGCGGGGCGCAGTCGATCGTGGAAGCGCCGCTGGGATCCGCAAACGGGGATTTCGAGGGGCCGTCGCGGCAAAGACGGGAAGCTCCGACGGCTATCGCGACGCCTGGGCGCTGGCCTATACGCCGGATCTAGCAGTCGGGGTCTGGCTCGGATTCGACGATGGACGCTCCCTGGGAGGACCGGCAGAAGTCTTCGCAATTCCGCTGTTGGCCGATGTTCTCGTCGCGGCTCTCGGTCGCCGCGGAAAGGGCTCTTTCGAGGCGCCGCCCGATGTGGTTCGCATCCGAACCGGCGAGCCGCGTGGGGAACGTTGCCGCGGGGTGTTCGAGTGGGTTCTCGTCGACGCCAAATCGAGCGGCGGATGTGATCCCGCTCGACAATCAGCTCCGTCGAGGGCCGAGCACAGCCCATCGATCACGCGCTAGCCTTCCGCTGGGGGAGATGATGGAGCACTGGAGATGCTGACCCTCCACCGCGGCCACTTTCCGATCCGCTGGGCAGCTCTCTCGCTGCTGCTCGCTGCACTTCCCGTGACGGCCCTCGCCAGCTCGACGGCAGACATCACCTTCAGTTGCTTCGGATTCTTCAACAACGTTTCCCTCGAAGATCCCCATCAAGCCTCCCTGTCTCACGCAGAGATGCTGACGCCGGGGGGCGGAACCGCCAATCTCGAAGGGGCCGGCCTTGGCAACATCGCCACCGCTTCTACGCCGCCTACTCAGGGTGCATCCGGTTCGCTCGATGCCCTGGACGTCACCCTGCTTCCCTCGGATCGCTGCGTCGTCAACGGAGGCAACATTCTCCTCTCCCGCATATTCGGAGTGAGCACCACCGCGCCCCAATCCTCGGGCACAGCCGATGCCATCGTACGCTTCAGCTATTTCGGCCTGCACGAATACGAAGACCTTGCGGGCGACGCGGATTGGAAGGCAGCCGCGAGCGTATTCCTTTTCATGCCGCCCTCCCGCTCCGATAGCTTCGAAGTTGCATCGAGCTCGAAGACGGGCCTGAGCATGCCCGCCGGGTTCAGCGCTCAGGACGTCAGCGTGGGGGGAAGAGTTGGCCATCTCATCACGGGCACGGTCGAGATCGAAGCCACGTCTTCCTACGGCCCAAGCGCGATGAACGAACTCGAGGTCACCCACTTCGGAGGGGGCAGCTTCGACGGCTTCTCACTTTCCCAGGGCGGCGAATCCATGGTCTCGGGAAGCGCGTCCTGGAACGGCTTGACCACCCTCACCTACGAAGTGGTCAGCATGGATCCCGACGTGGACTTCTCCTTCACAGCCTTGCCCGAACCCGGAGCGGTGCTGCAGCTACTCGCCGCCTTCGGAACGATCGGCGCGGTGGCGTCATTGCGAGGACGGCATCGCGGCGTCTAGCGCGATAGCGGGATCCGGACTGGAAGCATCTCCATGCGGAGGGATCCATTCCGGAGCCCGTGAGCCTGGGAACCGCGTCGATATCACCGTGCTTCCATCGAGGCCCATTTCACGGAATGTCTGTTCGCGACGCTGCCGACAACTCAGCTCGCTGGGTCTACTCGCGAGGTCCCCACTTGTTTGAGCGCCAATCGGCACCGCAGACAGCCTGGTTCGCTATGTGTGGGAGATCGTGAATCGGGAGAGCATCATCACGGATATTGACCCGGCGTTGTCGCCCTCCGAGCATGAGGATGGGCTCTTTGTCTCAATCGACTAAGCGCCCGCAGTGCGATCGAATTCCGCCCCTGTCAGAGACGTTCGCCTTCGACCGTCGGATCAGGGTATCTTCGTTGGGATGACCTCGACACTGGAGTTGCTGAGAACCAGCGGCTCGTCGAGCCATTGCCGAACGGCTCCGGGCAACGAAATCAACCCGTAACGGGGAAAATGCGCCTCCTCCGAAGTCCGCTTGTCAGTATGAAGACGGTTCTATGCGCAGTGCGGCCGACCCGAAGGCGGAGACTCGCCGAAGGTTCCCGCTCGGCCGCGCTACGCATAGAACCCGCTTCATACTGACAAGTGGACTTCGATGAGGTGTGCTTACCCCGTTGCGGGCGGGACGAAGTTCTCGGACGGACGGCCCGACCAGGGGCAGAATCAGGAAGAACGCGCTGCCTGATCAGGCGCCGATCCCCAACTTCTGGGCATGTCTCTCGAACCCGGGCTCCCGATCCAATCATTTCAAGTAGTTATGCGGTTTCTGATCTTGCCGTGGCCGGGTGTGGTCCGGATGAAATCCCCGACGGGAAACGAGCCCCCGACTCCGCTTGCCGTGCCTGAAATTGCGTTCCCGAGGGAGATCCGAAAAGGTGCGAATTATCTCCCTGGGAAGATGTAAATAGGAGTAGGCTGAAGTCGGTGTCTGAAAAAGGATTTGCTATGCACACGCAACTTGTGTTGATTGTTCTTTCTGTATTTCTTGCATTCGCCTACGTCGGACCTTCGACGGCCGAACCAATTACCGTGGGCTACTCGGGCGTGATTGATACGGTGGACGACCCCAACGGTGTAGTCCCCGGCCTCAGCGAAGGGATGTCGTTCCAAGGGTCCTACACACTCGACCCTGACCTTTTCACCACAGCAACTTTCAGCGGGTTCACAGGCTTGTGGGTGCACACGCCGGGACCTGGCGTGATCAATGTCGATATCGGAGGAAATGTTTTCTCGCGCTCGGTGGAGAGTTTGCGGATTGGGAATGACGTAATTACCAGCGTCGGCCAGCTTGATTGGTGGGGCATTCAGAGGCCATTGGTCAACCCCACACCCGCGGTCGGAATCGATATTACGGATACAACGCAGACGCGTCTTTCGGATCCGATGCAGGTCTTCGTGAACACTTCGTTGCTCGGTTGGACTCAGGCGGGTATGGCCTTGTCGGTCGACGATCCCACCGCACCGACCGGCACTTGAGCGCTTGCCATCGGAACGATCACGGACATCTTCGTGACCCCCGATCCCCCGCCAGTCCCAGTGATACACCCGACGATGCTCTACATCGTGCTGCCAAGCGTGCTAGTAGCCCTGGGCCTCATGGCGTTGGGATTGCGTCGAAGGAGTGGGTAGCGGGTAGGGAAACGCTGCCTAAACGTCCTATTCCCAAATCCTCATTTCTTGCCACGTCCTCCGCTCTCTCCATAATAAGAGGTGGGGTTGCGTTCTCGGCTCACAACCTGGATTCGCAAAGCGCGGACCTTCGATCGGGCGCGGGCAGGGGCAGGTGGTGCGGTGGACGAGTTCTCTGGGGAGACTGGACGAAGAGGCGATCCGCTGGGACCCCAATTACGGCGTCGTGACACCCGAGGAGTGCATAGAGCTGGCGAATTCGCTCGGACCCGACGGCACGCTATGTTCGATCCTCGGCTCTGCGGTCTGGATCCGGAGCTCTCCTGGCAGGGTGCGGCACTTCGAGCGCAAGGTGCTGTCCCAGCTCGATGCAGGTCCGTGTCCGTGAAGGAGGGTCCACCCATGGCGTACACCAGCTTCCAGCCCCGTTCCGAGGAGGCCGGTGACACCTCGCGCCCGTCCCCCTGGACCCCTGCGCCCCGGCCGGAGTGGGTCGAGGTCGTGAACGAACTCGGCGCCGACCTCGAGGCGGACGGCGTTCAGCCGATCCGTCTGGACGCCGACTCCCTCCTCGAGCAGGCTGCGAACGCGACGGGCCTGTCGGACTTTGGGGACGACCGCTTCCGCGAGCCGCTCGGCATCCTCACGAAGTCGCTCGACAGTGAGGCCGCTCTGCACTTCACCGGGAGGATCATCGCCCGCGGCGAGATCCTGCGCGCCCTCCAGGCCCGTCTGCAGCTCTTCGACGCCCTGAAGCGTCACCCGGAGATCCTCGAGGAGCGGATCGAGGCGCCGATCTTCGTCGGTGGGGCGGGCCGCAGCGGCACGTCGATCGTCCAGGGGCTGCTTGCCGAGGACCCTGCCCATCGCACGCCGCTCGGCTGGGAGGTCTGCGACCCCTGCCCCCCGGCCGGCGAATCGGCGGCGGCGCGCGAAGAGCGCATCGCTAGCTGGGACCACGCACTCCAGATCTGGCACCGGGTCACGCCCGAGATCGCGACGATGCACGCCATCGGTGGGCGCGTCCCGGCCGAATGCCCCACGATCTTCGCCGGGGAGTTCCTGGCGACGTACTTCACCTTCTCGTACAACATCCCGAGCTATGCGAGCTGGCTCGCAGCGGCCGACAAACACGTCTTCTACGAGTATCACAAGAAGTTTCTTCAGCTCCTCCAGTGGCAGCAGCAGGGGAGGCGCTGGATCCTGAAGACACCCACCCACATCGCGAACGTGGCGACGGTGCTCGACGTCTACCCCGACGCACGCTTCGCCTACACTCACCGCGATCCCCTGAAGGTCGTGGCCTCCCTGGCGGGCTTTCACGGAACCATGGTGTGGATGCGCTCCGATCGGCTTCCGGACATCCGCGCGGTCATGCAGGGGACGTCGCTCGCCCTCGCATCCCTCCTCGACAGCACGATCCAGCTCCAGTCCGAGGGTGTCCTCCGCGACGAGATTCTCTTCGACATATTGTATTTCGATTTCATGCAGGACCCGATCGGGACCATCGCGAAGCTCTACGAGCATTTCGGCTGGGAGTACACCGCGGACACCCGGGAGCGCATGCGCCGTCACCTCGCTGCCCACCGGCAGGGGGCCCACGGCCGCTACGTCTACGGCTTCGAAAACACCGGCCTCGACCCGGAGACCGAGCGGCCCCGATTCGGCAGCTACCAGGCGCACCAAGGCGTCCCCTCGGAGATCTGAAGCAGGAGACGTCGCGAGATCCGACGACGAGGAGCGGCGCACAGCGCGACGAAAGTACCGGCCAGGTGGGCGCTCTTCGCGGACGCCGTGAGAGATCTTCCCGAGATCCTCCAGCGCCCCGACACCCCGCTGTCCGAGCTGGACCTCGCGGAGGCCCACCGCCACTTCAGGCACTGACAAATAACCCCTGGCGGTCATCGCAATATCGTAATGATCGGCGGAGCCATCGCGTTCTCGGGCGCCTCTGGCCAACTCTTCAATCGATTGAACATTCTCGAGATCAACTTGGCGCCGGTCCCGGAGCCCGCCCTGACGGCAGCTCTTGCGGCTGGGATGCTCGGCCTCATCGCGCTCGCTCGAGTGCGACGCAGCAGCTGATCGAAGCTCCGGTGGGGCCCTGCTGGGGGCTTCTCGGCGAGACGGTCCACGAGCCTCACGAGCCAACTCGTCCCGCTCATGTGTCATTACGCCACGGCGGAAGCGCCGGTATCTGAGATGCTCGGGAGGTCGGATCCGAGCTGTCTTCGAGTCGCACCGCTTGAATCGAGTACAGCCCAATTCAACGTTTGCAGCCAAGGCTGACGCGCATCGTTCGCAAGATACGTGACTCCGTACACGGCCCTGAGAAATGTGACCGCGGCGCGTGCATTTCTCCCGCATTTCCGCTCTCGTCGCTCGACAATCGAAGTGTAACGTCGAACCTAACGAATCTTGTCATTCCTCGATGATATCTTGATGGCATTTGGCAGGAAGGGAATCCCATGTCTGCGTTCAGTTTCCGTCTCCCCGCGAAATTCGCCGCACACGGCAACCTCGACAATGGGCCGCGTTGGATCCCGAGGAGGGGGCTGGCCATTCTCGCCGCATTCACCCTGCTGGGACTGCCAGCCGCCAGTTTCGGACAGTCCGCCTTCAAGCGCGGCGATGTGGACGGCGACGGCTGTGTAGGGGAGCGGACTTCGCTCTCCTCAAGCGGGCCCTTCTTGCTCAGATCTCCACGCTGGATGTCCCGTGCCAGGACGCCTTTGACGTGAACGACGACGGGACAGATTTCGTCGACGGGTCCGATCTTCTCATGTTCATTGCACACGTAGGCGCCTTCGAAAACCTCCCGGCACCGGGTGGGGTCGATTGCGGCATGGACCCATCGTCGGACGCCTTCACGTGTGCGACGTACGCCGGTTGCGCGATGGAGTGTGATCCGAGTGCATGCATTGGGACGAATATCGATGGATCGGTCAATCTGCCGCCCGAGGGCGCAGCGTGCGAGTACCTGTCGGAGACTGACGTCCACATGATAATCGACGGCCTGCCACCCGGAACCGAGGTGAAGGTCAGCGTGCTTCACGGCGGATTCACGTCGATTTCGAGGAATCCGGGGGGCGTGCTGGGAGGGGAGATCGAGACATTCGACTCCACGATACGGCTCCAGATGGAGGGCACGGGAAGTCTCGCGGGCTTCAATCGGACCATCGATCTGAATGCGCCGACCGAGATCAACACCGGTCCAAGCTTCGGGCCCACGGCTGACCAGTTCATCGAGGCCGAAATGCGGTCCATCCAGAGCGATCCGCTCGTCGGGGATCCCGATTTCCGATCTCTCTCGGTAGTCGCTGGAACCGCGAACGCGCTCGACGGTCCGGGTGGAACGATTCTGGAGCAGATCGGATCCGACTTCGATGTCGACAGTGCCTTCAGCGTGGAATACAGAATCAGCTTCCAAGGAGCTCCGGGAAGCGTTCTCGAGGGCGTCGGGGGAACCACTACAGGCAACGCATCAATGGGCTTGCCTGTGGCGGAACCCGCGGCGGTCCCATCGGTCTCTGGCTGGGGCTTCGCCATCCTGACAGGATCGCTGGCGGTGACGATCGCGTGGGTTCGTCGCATACGATCGCAAGCTGGCTGACGCTCTCGAGAGATCCGTTCCCTCGGCACTCGCCGCCTATGGCGGCTCCCCCCTTTCGTTGGGGATTATCGAATCGTCAACTCGAGGATGTCCAACGATGCCATAACGCCGGCATCTACGAAAGAACGCGGCAGAGCCAAAGCTCTGCCGCGCACATTTCCAGCAATTCACGTCTCGGGAACGATGTGGCAGAGCCTGCGCTCTACCGCGCTCCTTGCTACCCGAGCTTGTACAGCTCCTTGGCATTCCCGCAGACCATCTTGTACTTCTCGACCGGGTCCACGCCCGCCATGGTCTCCTCGATGATGCGCCGGCTGTAGGGCCAGTCGTGGCGGTGATGCGGGTAATCGTTCGCCCACATGAGATTGTCGACGCCGAACCAGTGGCGGTTCTGCACCGTGAAGTTCTCGCGAATGAAGCCGGCCTTCCAGTTCTTGTAGAAGTAGTAGCTCGGCAGCTCTTTGAGGACCGACTTGGACCAGACGCGGTTCCGCCACCAGTGGTCGTCCATGTGCTCGATGCAGTGGGGCACCCAGCCGGCGCCGCACTCGGCCATCACCATGGTGAGCCCGGGAAAGCGGTCGAACATGCCCGAGTAGATCAGCTTCGCGAACATCCCCGAGAACTCGCCAACCGCCCCACCCATGAGCTGCAGGTTGGGTATCGCGAACTCCAGCTTGTGGCCGGCGGCGCGCTCCTTGCGGAAGTCGCTCGTGCTCGGCAGGCCCGCGTGCTTCAGGCCCACGTGGATGTGGACCGGTAGCTCGGCCTCCTCCGCCGCCGCCCAGAACGGGTCGTCGTCGCTCGAGAGCTCACTGTTCCCCGACGGCAGTGAGGAGATGATGAGGCCCCTCGCGCCGAGCTTCTTCGCCTCCTTCACGCGCGAGACCGCAGACTCGATATCGACGCCGGGGACCTGGTAGAGACCGATCAGTCGCATCCGGTCTGCCGCCGAGAAGTCTTCCCACATCCACTGGTTGTAGGCGTCGATGCCGGCGAGGTGATACTCGGGGTCGGGCTGCGCCATGAAGGCGGCCATCGTTCGCTGCGAGGGGAAGAAGACCTCGGCGCTCACGCCGTCGATGTCCTGCTCCTCGAGACGCGCCTTCCCGTCGAAGGCACCCTGGCGCATCGATTCGTAGGTGGTTCCGAACCAGTTGTTGTCCTCGTAGCGCAGGCCCCACTCGCCGCGGTTCGTCACCAGGCCGATCGGCATCACGGGCTGGCCCGGGATCACCTCCCAGGCGTCGCCGCCTTCCGGGTCCTTAACGAGCTTGGGCATCTGGGCGTGGAACTTCTTCGGCAGGTAGCGCTCCCACATGCCCGGCGGCTCGATCGTATGGCTGTCCCCTGAGATGATCTTATAATCGTGCTTGCCTTTGCTCGCCATCGGTTGCCTCTCCTCGGGTGTCTACCCTGGGTCTCTGGTTGATTGTCTGGGACCACGGGGGTCCGCGAATCGTGTTCGGTGGGCCGGAGATCGCTTCGGTCTCCCCAGCGCTCGAGCCCGGTGCCTGGATCCTAGCCCGCGCTCAGAATCTATCGTACACTGTACGCACTCGGCAGAGTACACTGTACGCGTGTCGATGCAAGGGAGAAGTCCGACTTTGTCGCCCAGGCCCAGCGGAAAGAGGAAGACCGGACGCAGCGCGCGGCCCGGGCTGACGCGGGAGGCGATCCTCCAGGCCGGCCTGTCGCTGCTCATCAAATCCGGTGACGCCGAGCTCAGCATGCGTGGGCTCGCTGAGGAGCTCGGCAGCGCGCCGATGTCGCTCTACCGGCACGTCCGCAACCGCGAAGACCTGCTCGACGGAATCAACCGCCTCGCGCTCGGATCGATGGACCTCGAGGTGCCTGAACAGGGCGACTGGGAGAAGCGCGCCCGGACGTGGATGCACGCGCTGCGGCGCGAGATGCACTCGAACCCCGCGGTGGCGCCCCTGCTCCGGCTGCGCGGGTCGCTCGCGCCAGCGCTGTTGCGAGCGCTCAACAGTCTGCTCCGCATCATGCTCGACGCCGGATTCGAGGGTCGCGACGCAGTGCTGGCCTGTCGCGAGGTCATCTGGTTCACGATGGCATTCGTGACGAACGAAATCCGAAACAAGGCCATCGCCGAATCGGCGGAGAGCGCTGGGGCGTCAGCACTCGGCTCCTTCGAGCACGTGTCGGCGGCCAGCGAGATCGAATTCCCCGAGCTCGCCCAGCACCTGTCCTACTTCGTGGAAATGGACGTCGACGAGGTCTTCGCCATCAGCGCCGAGCATATCCTCGCGGGGCTCCGCGCGATGCTCGAGCCCGACGGCTCGACACAGCGGCCGCGCGATGAGACTGCTGATTGACTTCAGCATCGGCTCGCCGCCTCGGACGACACGACGCAATCGAGCGGAGGCGACGGGAGCCAGACCCGAGACGTCTCGACCGTGTCGGGCAACCCTGCGCCCTAGAACACGCAACACGGGATCATCGCCGGGAGAGGCCGATTCGAGGGCGTTGCGATCGCAGCGGCCGCGATCCAGAATGTCATGAGACGCAGCGGCGGGAAGTTTCGGCGCAAAGATCGCGCGTTCGCGCCCCCGCCGAGCTGAAGGCTCTCTGCCCCGCCAAGGGAGGTTGAGGGAACCTGTTAGGTGAGATTGTCAACGAAGTTTGGACGTCAAGGGAGGTTGAAGAACCATGACCTATAAGGTCATCCAGTGGACGACGGGCAAGGTCGGCGTCGAGGCGGTGAAGGCGATCCTCACTCATCCGGAGCTGGAGCTCGTGGGCGCCTACGCATGGAGTGAGGAGAAGGTCGGGAAGGACGTCGGCGAGCTCTGCGGCGTCGAGGAGACCGGGATCCGGGCAACCCACGACGTGGATGCGCTGCTGAGCCTAGGCGCCGACTGCGTGTGTTACGCGCCGACCCTGCCGGACGTCGACGAGATGGTTCGGATTCTGGAATCTGGAACCAATGTCGTCTCCAGCCTCTTCACGACCGGCAGTGCACTGCCCGCGGCAGATCGAGAGCGATTTGTGGCAGCCTGTCAGAAGGGCCGCACGAGCCTCTTCGGCAGCGGGATCTTCCCCGGCTTCTCGAATTTCATCGCGGCCATCATGGCCACGGCGAGTCGCGACTTTCGACGCGTGGAGTTCCTCGAGTCGGTGGATCTCAGCGAGTACGCGTCCTTTCACAACCTGGCGCGACTCGGCTGGGGACAGCCGCGGGACGACGAGAAATGGAGCGGGGCGGTGAGCGAGGTCCTCGGCGCCTATATCGAATGCGTGGATCTGATCGGAGAGCTGCTCCATATCCCGCTCACGGAGAAGTTCTTCACCTACGAGCCGGCGATCTCGACCCGGGACGGCGAGTACCTCGGATTCCCGATTCCGAAAGGCACCATCTCCGGACAGAAGTCCACGTGGACGGGCAAGGTGGGTGAGGAGACCGTCATCGAGCTCTCGGTGGTGTGGAGGGCGGGTGAGAATCTCGAGCCCGACTGGCCGCTCTTCCATGGCTACAAGATGACGGTCAAGGGCACACCCGATGTACACACCGAGGTGAAGTTCGTTGCGTCGGACCCGAACGTGAGAGCGGATGTCCTCGCCAAGGGGGAGCAGATCACGGCCACCCCTGTCGTGAACGCCATTGCCGCGGTGTGCGATGCACCGCCGGGCATCCGAACCTACGCGGATCTGCCCCTGATTACCGGACGCTATGTGAGCAAGGCGGAGTAGGCACCAGTCCCCGCGTGTCTCGAACGATTCGCCACCCGCCGAACCCTGGAAAGGAATCCGTCATGCAGGACCTGAGAGAGAAGGTCGCCGTCATCACCGGCGGCGCCAGCGGGATCCCAGAAGACCTGGGCATCGTAGTGGGTGTGGATGTCGATGAATCCGGGCGCGACGATCAGTCCCGTGGCGTCGAGGGTCTGCGCGCCTTCGAGACCCTCGCCGATCGCGATGACCCGGTCTCCGTCGATCGCAACGTCGGCCCGCCGCGACGCCTCACCGGTCCCGTCCACGACTCTTCCACCGCGGATGACGAGTTCTGCCATGGCCCATCCCTCCATATCATGTCATTGCGAATCAACATGGAATTGTGATCGGCCCGCTCTGTCAAGTCGCGTTTGCTCGGATTCAGGGGCTCTCTAGTGGTGGAAATTGCAGGGGAATTTCGCGGGTGGCCAATTGAGTCACATTGTGCGCGACACTCGGGGCAGTCATCGGCTGTGGCCAGAGCATCGCATGGGGCGGAGGCACTGCTGGTGTTCTTCGTCCAATTGGGGTCGAGGCCGGCATTGGTCCGATACCCCTCGATCTGCCGCTGGCTTCAGGGTGCTAGTTCTTCTCGCTCGGCTTCTCGGTCGAGGAAGCGCGAGTGGAGGCGGGCCGCTGCGGATGGGAAGCTCGGGCCGCGGTCTACCCCTTTCGAGAACATGTATCATGACGACTCGAGCGGGGATGTGAGCCCGACGGGGCCCGTGGGCAGCTCCCGCGTGCGGGTCGATGCGCGGGCGTCGATCGGTCCAATCGGCCGCCGCTCGCACTCGGGCCAGCTCCGATCCGAGCGGGCGGGAGCCCGCGCGCGGCGACGCGAAGCCCAGTGGAGGATCCCATGAGCGAAGACCTGGAAGCCCGGCGCGCAGCGCTGTCCGATGAGTGGCGGCGCGGCTTCGACTGGGTGGAGCGCACCCTGGGCGGCCGCATCACGGGCTTCGAACGCCACGAGCGCTGGCGCCCCGCCTGGTTCATCGACGTCGAGCGGGCTGGCGAAACGATCAGCGTCTACTGGCGGGGCGATCGCGGCGCCTCGGACCACGGCGTCTACCCCCTGGAGCACGAGTACCGCGTGCTGCAGGTTCTGGAGGACCACGACATCCCCGTCCCCCATCCCTACGGCATCTGCGACGACCCCCGCGGCATGCTGATCGCAAAGGTGCCGGGCCGCCACGACCTGGGCAGCTGTGACGACGAGGCGGAAGCACTCAGCGTGGTGGACCACTACGTGGAGTTGTTGGCGCGCATGCATGCCATCGACCTCGAGACCTTCGAAGCCATCGGGATGAAGCGACCCGCCACGGCCGAGGCCATCGGACTCGGGGACTTCGACAGCTACGAGCGCCGGTACCGCTCCTCGAAGTGTCGGCCCGAAGCGTGGATCGAGTTCGCGATCCGCTGGATCCGCCGCAACCTGCCGCGGGACCGCGACACGCCCACCTTCCTCGCCTGTGACTGCGGGCAGTTCATGTACGACCAGGGCCGCGTCACGGCCGTGGTCGACCTCGAGTGCGCCTACCTGGGCGACCCGGCGGCCGACCTGGCGGGCATGCGCGCGCGCGACCTGTCCGAGCGCCTCCCGAACTTGAAGCTCGCCTTCGAGCGCTACGGCCAATACAGCGGGCGCTACATCGACCCGCGCGTCATCGACTACCACAGCGTGCGCTTCGGCCTCTACAGTCCGATGGTCTGCGCCCATCTGTGTGCCCGAGCATCACGCGAGATCGCCTACGTCCAGTACCTGGCCTGGTACCTGGTGTACGGCCGCTGCTCACTCCAGATCATCGCGCAGCTCGAGGGCGTCGAGATCGAAGCCCTGGCCCTGCCCGACCCGGCCCCCAGCCGCCTCGGCGCCGACCACGAGTACACCGTGGCCATGCTCGAGCCTGTCGATGGTCCCAACTCTTTCGAGATCGACTCGACCCTGCGCGCCGCGCAACTCGCCGAGCGCATCGACCGCTACGGCCGCGAGCTCGAGGAGCAGGACCTCGACGAGGCCGCCAAGCTCCTGGGCACGCGCCCGAAGTCCTGGGCCGAATCCGACGCCGCCCTCGAAGAGCTGGTGCTGGCAGCAGGTCCCGAGCGCGACGCCGAGTTCGTGCAGTACTTCACGCGGCACATCCTGCGCCAGGAGTTCCTGCTGGGGCCGGCGGCGCGAGAGCTCGAAGGCGTCTCGCTCCAGCCTATCGACTAGAGCCTGCAGCCTGCGTCCACTCCCGATCGAGGGGGCGAAGTCGTTCGTTCTCGAGAAGCGTCCGCCGCTTCGGTTCTACGCCAGCAGCTCCGCTGCCCTGTGCAATCATGACGGGGCACACTGGGGGAACTGATCTGTGTCGTGCAAACAACGACAGCTATGTCACACAAACAATGACAGACTCGTCACCAGGGGATAGCCGCTCGTGGCGTTGGCGAATACGCGGCCTATTCGCAGTTCAAGGGTGGCATCGTGTTGGCATGGGTGCGGGGTGTGGAGGTTCGGACGGGAGCGATTGTCGATGCGAATTCTTCCGTTGACGCTCTTGATGCTCGCCTCGACGACTGGAATTGCGCCAGCTGTGAACGCTGCCGAGACGTGTTTTACGACCATTTTCGAATTCCAATCGCAAATGACTGCCTGGACGAAATTGCTGAGCGCGACTGAAGATGAGGGCTATCCCGGCTGGGAGAAGGACCTGATACCGGCCCATGAATTCATGGGATTCGTCAAGGGAACGCTCGACATGGGTGCGTTCCTGGGGCAGCTGTGCGTTCCGGACGGGGAGGTGCTGGACCTCAGCAAGGTGATCAAGTTCATCGAAGTGAACTAGGATGTTGCGGTCCGTGACAGCGGATACGATCCCGAGACAGAATGCGCGTCTGCTGCGCTGCTTGGTCTCGTCAAGGGATACTATCGATGTGAGGCGAAGCCCGACGCGGAGCCTCCTGCGAGGTAGGAACCCTGCTCGATGGGTTGGAGAGGGCACTTGGGCCAGGCCGGGCCCCGGCCTCGAACTACTGTTTAAAGGAGCGGATCAGGGCGATCATGTTGTCCAGGTCGGTGTCGCTGATTCTCACCGGGGCCATCATCGCTGAGCCACCGTAGACCAGCGCACCCTTGGTGATCACGTTCCTGAGGTCGATGTCGGTGCCGGGATTGCCATCCTCGTCCGTGTCGAACTTGAAATCACCCACCGAAAAGTCGCGCGGGGCGGGTTGCTTGGCGGCGGCGAGCGCGAGGCCTGTCGGGCCATCGCCCTTGCCCTCGGCGCCGTGGCAGGACGCGCAGAGCAGCTGAAATTTCGCTTTGCCCGCCTCGGCGTCGCCGGCGATCGAGACGCTCGGAATCATGAAGGTGGCGATCATCGTCAGCGTTGCAAACAGTCGAGTCATGGGTCATTTCCAAAAGTTGTGGATCAAGGATTTGAGACAGGCCGCATATTCTTCCGTTTGACACAAACCAAACGCGGCTCCGAACGCGGCCTCAAATGCGGCCATGGTGGCCACAAAAAAAGAACACGCGATCGAGGATGAATGTATCGAGATCCGGACCGAAGGGAAAGACCACGAACCGCGGAGCGCCCTCGACGAACTGTGCCTGGCAGGAGCGCAGCGAATGCTGCACCGCGAACTCGAACTCGAATCGGGGGGGACTCGTAGTCCGCGAATATTCTCTCCATGGGCTTACGACGGGGATCGGTGCACGCCTGGTCCTGAAGAATCAGCGGCGTGCCGCGAGAGCGAGGGCGAGGGCGAATCTGGACGTCATCGATGAGCTCCAGCAACCGAGGAAAAACCCATTGATTTCAAACGGTACGGAGCTTTCGCGGAATGCGCCCGACGCGAATCCGCCCCCGCGCAGCGCCCGACGCGACGGGCGCTTCTGGTACGATGATCGATGTGGGTGAAACGCTCGCCCACGCGATTCCCAATCGATCGACGATAGCGCCGGAGATACACAGAGATGAGAGCCCGCCTCCTCGACAGCTGGACTCGCAAGGCGGCCCAACGTCGCAATCGTGCCTTCCTCGAAGCCGCAATGGCCGCTGCCGCCCTGGTGTCGATGGCGGACGACGATGTGCGCCTCTCGGAGCAGGTCGCACTCGATGATGTGTTGAAGCGGATCGATCAGCTGCAGGTCTTCGAGCCCCACACCGCGATCGATCTGCATCGCCGCTTTTCCGACGGGATCCAGGCGGATGCTCTTGCGGGACGCGAGCAGGCACTCGAAGTCGTGGCCCATTACGAAGGCAGCCAGAACGATCGGCTGATCGTCCTCTACGTGGCGGCTGTGATCGCCCGAGCCGACCTCGATCTGTCGGAGATCGAAGAAGTGGCGCTCGCGCAGATCTGCGAGAGCCTCGGGCTCGTTGCCGAGGAGTCGCTTAGCCAGATCTGGGGTGCCGTCGGCGCCCGCGATTCGGCGGGTTGAGATCCGGGCGACGGGAGTCGGACGGAGAATCTCGCGTCAGACCATGGCCGCACGACAGCTCGGGCGATCGCGCCGCGAGGGTCGTCCCCGATCCCACCAGCGCCCTGCTCATGAGCCTGGAGCAGAGCCTCATCTCACGTCCACCAAACTGGAAAGGCCAGACGTTCCGCGCCCTGGCGCCGCGCCCGTCGATGCGGACGGCCTATCAGATCCGATCGATGCCTCCCGGCGCATAGCAACCCAGACTTTGGGTCGAAGCTCGCCGCCGAGAGCGCCAGCTGACTTCGTCCGCTCAGTAGGAGCGGGGTAGCCCCAGCCATCCTTCGCCCAGACGGTTGCGAACCATCTCGTTGTTCAGGGGCGAAAAGGACCACAGGCGCCCGTCGCGGAACAGGCGCTGCATCGCCGACGCGCGCGTGTAGCCGGTCCCGCCCATCAGCTGCATCCCCTTGAGACTGATCTCCACCGCCGCGTCGGAGGCCACGAGCTTCGCCATCGAGGCGAGTGAGTCGGCGTTTCCACCGGCGACCTCGATCTCTGCGGCGCGACCCATCAGGCCGCGAGCCGCCTCGAGCTGAACCGCGGCGTCGACCATCCAGTGCTGTGGCACCTGGAAGGATCCGATCGGCTTCCCGAATACGAGCCGTTCCTTCGCATGGCCGACAGCCAGCTCGAGGGCTCCCATGCCGACGCCCAGCGTCGCGGCGGCGGCGTTCAATCCTTCGCGATTCACGGTGGCGAAGACCTGGCGCATTCCGCGATCGAGATCGCCGAGGATCGCGTCCTCTCCGACCTCGACGCCGTCCAGGAAGACATCGCAGGTGGACAGACCGTGGATGCCAAAGGTGTCGATCGCACGGATCTCGATGCCCGCCAGGCTCGTGGGCAGCAGGAACATCGTGATGCCCTCCACGGGCGAGCGCTCGATCTCGGCACTGCGCGCGAGCACCACGAGCCAATCGGCCTCGGCCGCACCCGAGGTCCAGGTCTTCTGACCCCGGAGCACGAAGCCGCCCGATGCCGTGCGCTGGGCGCGCGTCTTCATCACGCGCGCGACATCGGTGCCACCATCGGGCTCGGAGAGCGCGAAGGAGACCTTCGTGCGACCGGCCACCAGCGCTTCCAGCACTTCGCGTGCCTGCGGCGTTCGACCGAAGCCCGCCAGCACCTGTACGACCGCGAACTGCGCGATCATGAAGGCCGCCATCGAGGTTGGGCCCTTGGCGAGCTCTTCGACCACGACCAGCTGGTCGCGCACATCACCGCTGCCTCCGAGCTCTTCCGGCGCGTCGATGCCCAGAAGGCCCAGCTCGGCGAGCTTTGAATAGAGCAGCTGATCGAAGGTCTCGCTCTCGTCGAGCTCGTTCGTACGCTCGTCGGGCGCCACATCCTCGATCAGCTTGCGAATCAGTCTCCGGAGCTCGGCGCGTTCCGGGGAGTCCGCCAGCGGGTCACCGGGTTGAGCGTCAAGAGCGGGTATCATCCAGATCCTCCCAGTAGATGGTTGCGTCCCGAGTCGGCGAAAGCGCCGACGACGCGAAGTCGTCGAGCTTCGCGGCGGCGCTCCAGCATAGCCCGGCCGGCATCGGGGCCAGGAATCGGGATGGGGTCTACTGCGCGTCTGCAGCTCTGCCGGATCGATGCTCTGCCCGGGGCGGCGGCTCGTGGTTTCCGCGACCCCAATGCTTCGAGACCCAGGCCCATCAATCAGGTGTACCGCGCAGCAGCGCGATTCAGTGTCGATGGTCCCTTTGAAGTGAGCGAAATCATCATCTTTCGCTCACGGCGTTCCGAAACATCGATCGAGGCTACGCCGGAGCGAGCCGGTGAATACGAGCGAGGTGGAGATGGGCAAAGTCTTGACAGGTCTGATCGTGGTCGTGGGCATCTGGGTCGGAGTCGAGCTCTTCACCCAGGGCCCGAGTCGCGCATTCGACGGCGCCTTCGCCGGTTTCTTCGAAGCTGAGACCGTCGAGGTCCTCACTCCCGCCACAGTGCAACGCGCAGGCGACTCCGTCAGTCGATCACTGGCCGAGGCGGAAGCGCGTCGCAAAGGAGTGCTTGGGGAGTAGCCGCTGCGGCGGATGACTTCGCGTACGGGCCCCGGTGTTCTCAGGCAGCTGGGGCACTTCTCGATTTGTCGCCGCCGGACTTCAGGAACGGGATCAGCGCGGGCGTGCTAGAGCGCCAGTCGTGGTAGTCGTCACCGAGCACCTCCAGGAGGTCCCGCTCCTCGATCGGAATCGCAACCAGGATGTACGCCGTCATGGATACGGCCAGCAGCAGATGGCCCTGGGTCAGATCGGGGGTCGCCCAGAACGTAATCAGCCAGCCGATGTAGAGCGGATGGCGCACGAGCCGGTACAGGCTCGGATTCGAGAATCGTTTGGACTCGTAGGGGCGGCCCTGGAAATAGAGCACGACCTGCCGCAGTCCGAAGAGTTCGAAGTGGTCGATGAGGAAGGTCGAGTAGAGGATGGTCAGAAGGCCGAGCCCGAACAGGCCGGTGAGGGCGCTGCGCGCTCCCACCGCTTCGACCTGAAAGACCATCTCTGGCATCGGCTGCCACAGGTAGAAGAATGCGATCAACAGCAGGCTGCTGACCAGCACGTAGCTCGCGCGCTCGACCGGGTCAGCCACTCTCCGGCTCAGCCAGCGCTTGAACGCGGGGCGGGCCGTGCCGGAGTGATGGGCCGCAAAGATCGACAGTAGGCCGAGATTGATCAGCAGGGCCTGCAGCGGTGGGCTGGCGCTCCCGGAATCGATTGTCTTCGGGACGATCACGTTTGTGAGGAACGCCGCGTTGTACAGAAAGACGCCGAGGAAGATCAGATAGGAAACGGTTCCGTAGATGAGAAATGCGCTGCGCTTCATGACTGGCTCCTTGTCCATCTCCATTGGGAGTGCGTGAGGGCACGCTGGACCGCCCTCCGGGTCCATCGGGAGTGCGTGAGGGCACGCTGGACCGCCCTCCGGGT
>PVBE012188575.1_pt1 | contig 24478 bp, 21 predicted proteins | sample 1631181 | NCBI WGS metagenome assembly PVBE01 (sample SAMN08397723, study PRJNA350692) | Marine metagenome, whole genome shotgun sequencing project. | isolation source: water | place: Pacific Ocean | collected 2012-04 | reverse complement strand
GGCCAAGGTCAAGGCCAAGGTCAGGGCCAAGGACAGGGACAGGGCCAAGGTCAGGGTCAAGGACAAGGACAAGGACAAGGACAGGGACAAGGCCAAGGCCAAGGTCAAGGTCAAGGTCAGGGTCAAGGACAGGGCCAGCAAGGTCAACAAGGCCAACAAGGACAGCAAGGACAACAAGGACAGGCTGGACAACAGGGCCAACAATCTGGACAACAAGGAAACCAAGGCCAACAAGGACAACAAGGACAACAAGGCCAGCAACAAGATAATGGTCAAGGTCAACAACAGAATGGTGGAGACCAAGGTGGCCAGCAAGGTCAGCAAGAACAAGGAAACCAAGGCGGCCAAAACCAGAATGGGCAAAACCAGCAACAGCAAGGTCAAACCCAGAACGGTCAGCAAGGCCAACAAGGTTCTCAAAATGACCAACAGCAAGGCCAACAGTTAGATAACCAAGACCAAAATGGTGATAACGATAACGATGGTGATGGAATCCCAGATGAACTCGACAATGATGACGACAACGATGGAATCCCAGACTCACAAGATGATTCACCACAAGATCATGATAATGATGGTATAGATGACCATGAAGACAATGACGATGATGGAGATGGAATTGACGACCGTGAAGAAGTGAATGATGGTAATGATAATACTGATGTTTACGACCATGATAATGATGGTATTCAAGATAGGTATGACTTTGACATTGACAATGATGGAATTGACAACCGTAATGACGTTTACGAAAATGGTTCTGATGCCAGCCGAGACCACGATAACGATGGTCTTGATGATGCAATAGATGATGATGATGATAACGATGATATCCTTGACGTGGATGAACTCGGCGGCGCATGGGGTAACTATCGTTACGACCACGACAACGACAACATCTGGGATGCTACCGATACTGACGATGACAACGATGGACTTTCCGATTGGTTTGAAAACAACGATGGAAATCCCATGACAGGTCAATTCGATCACGACAACGATGGTCTACCAGACCACGAAGACGCTGACGACGACGGTGACGGTGTTCTGGATATCTTTGAATCATAATCCCGCTAAAATGGGGTCATGCAGGTTGCCACTGAGCCGTAAGGCTCGGTGGTGACCCCCGAGTCAAGTTCCATAAATATAAATAGTCGTATCGTCCAAGTAACACTATGACACCTATGGGATTCGTTGGAATCGGAGTTATTGTCGGCGGTGGTTATATGGCCATCACTCAATTACGTTCACTTTATATGAAAGGGTGTCATACCCCGGCGATGTATCTCGTAGGTTCTGTAGGAACTATTGGATTAGGTCTATGGGTGCTTCGTAACTTTGGAGCCACTCCTGAACCTGCTGATGAGGAAGAAGCAGAACAGGTGGAATAATGTTACCACATAGTATCTTTCAAACTGAAGTGCAATTCAATGCACCCACTTCCAGTAGTCATCTGGCAGGAGGGCCATATCAAACCTCTCACCCCACAGGCGACCCTGCTGTTAACAACACAGATATAATTAGGTCCGGCTCCAATCCCTCCAATCCTTTCAGAGTGAGTGCTGCTTATGTATGGGATGGTTGTGATACCTGTAATCCTAAAGTTCCCAAATCATGGAGAGCCAGAAATGCATACATTCAGCATTTTTCAACTTTACAAGACGCTAAAGATTTCATAGAGAACAAAGGTAGGCATTGGATCGATAAGGCATCTGGTAAAGTTGCCACTACTTCAGGACGTAGTTCTGGTTCCACTAAATCTAAGTCTAAGAAAACTTCATGGCGTAGTGGTCTTAAAGCACTAAGACGAAAATGGAAGCGCAGGACGTGGCAGTGGGGCTTTTAAATGAGTAATTACGAAGATTTCATGAAGGCTCTGCGAGCCGAAAGACAACATGAGTTAAGAGTGGCTCAAGCCCAAGGTTTAACTCAACGTCACCAACGCCAACCCGATACTCGTCTCGTGCCTTTACCACCCCAACCTACGGCTAATTTCTTTCCTACCACACCCGCATGGATTTCCCAAATTGAGCATCATTTGTTTACTCCTGAACTCAATGCTGCCATTGATGAACAAAAGCGAGCCTCTCGCCAGAAACAACGTTTGTTTGGAGAGTCCCAAAGAGTGACTAAAGAACAATTGATTACTAAGCGAGCCATGCGAAGATTAAATCACTTAGATGATAAACGAGGAAAAGTTTGATATAGTAGCGTCGTCTTAATATATTTATGGCCATTCGCCGTCAGGGTTATCTGTTCGATTTCCAAGATCTTGGTAATCTACCGATTATCAGAATTGATGCCCTTTCTGCTCGTCAACAATCCGTATTGGTTGGTCTTAACATCAATGATGGTTTCGGAGTGCTAACTAAATCACTTTACACTCCTGCCGACCAATTTATTGTTTTAGAATATGTGGGTTCAACCCCCGGCGGTTTTGAGGCTAATGAACTTAAAGGCCCTAACTGGGGGCCTCGTGGTTTCGTTAACATTTTGTTGGACGATACTGGTTATTTTCAAACTTTAGATGGTCGAGACTATGATGGGATTTCAGGTATCGGTGCACCCTTTCCAGTTTCTCTTAATTATCAACCAGCATACAAATCTTTTATCCCTATTGAGATTCCACCCGGAACTTGGTATGATGTGCGATATGTAGCCTATAACAGAGTTATCGAAATTGAAACTCAATTTACTCCCGGTGATGAACCCTGTAATGAATACAATCCTTTTACTGATTTGGCTGGTTATACCCCACAACCCACAGTTTATGTCACCACAGAAGACTATACTAACACAGGACCGTGATATCTTGGGACTATCATTCGATCTTACTGTTGAAGAACTACCTCCTTTGATTTTAGATCAGGCTTGGGCTTATCACGCCTTTATGGACGGTGCCGAGGGGTGTGCTATCGGTTATGGTGAAGCCAGCCCATTTAACCCCAACAGCAGTGCTTTATTGACTGGCGAAGGAAGCATAGATATGGTGTCTGCAGGACGATGGGCAGGTATTCAACCTGTCCCCGGCTCATGGGTAATAAATAAAATTATGTGTGCTAATGGCACCGTTTTTCTGTGTGGAAATTATCGTTGTAAACTTAATTATGACCAGTGGAGCGTTAATCTTTGGGATCGAACTTTAAACTTGTCTTTTGACCTTAGTGACCTCGATGCCGCTTGGCAAGACCCACAAGTTCAATTTAATGGATTTTTAGATGGTTTCTTTGCGGCCTGTAGATACGATGAAATTGACAATCCTGCCGCATGGCATATTCTCCCCACACGTTCTCAATTAGAATTACCAGAATCCGAAGGTCCTGCCGATAACGATCCTTATTTTACTAATGGTGAGCCTATTCCTCAAGCCAATAATCAGCAAGGAGGTTTAATGGATATGTGTGTGGACAATCGTTCTTTCAACACCTTTGTCCGTGAAGGGTGGTCAGCCATGGAACCAGAAATATATGGAAGCCCCCAACCATTAGTTATTCAATGTGTGGGTTACATGCCATGTTTAGGATATGGAACGACTCTCCAGAATAGTAGTTTTGTTACCGAGGGTGGTTACAAGCGGTCTCTGTATACCGAACAAGATTTTATTCCCATAATGTATTCTTTCGTAGTAAATATATTTAATGACCAATATTCTGGTAATGATAGTGCCGATATCTATAAAACTATCAACCCCCAATATATTAATTCTCAACTTACCAGTGCTAATTCTGGTATCGGTGGTTTTGAAACAGAAGAGGTTTATCGACATTGGAATTATAACTGGTGTATTGGTGACAGTAACCTTGAGGGAATGAATCCCCAGATTCCTTATGGCTATGGTCAACCAGATCAGTGTGGAACAGGTATGGCCACCTTCGGTGCCTTTTCGGGCATTCCTGCAGGCACAGCACAAGGGGCTTTTCAGTCTACATTTTTCGGCCCAAATAATCTTCGGATTCCGTGGAGTAGTTGTGCTGCCCGTTATGGTTCTCTTCAGATATATCCTTTTGAACAGGTTACTTTTCGTGCTCATCAGATTGGTATTACTGAAACTAAGTTTACTGGAAATCCATTTTATCCATCAGCCAGCACCTTATCGAGTTTTACATATGAAAATACATGCCCCCGCCAACCCAGCACCTTTTCTTTTTGTCCTACTCCCATGATAGGTCAATTTCCTATTAGAAAACCAATGGAAATGGTTTTTGCTACACCTAATTTTTTAGGTTGTAAATCTCGTTATCAAGATACAGGTAATCCAGACGATGGATATCCTAATACCGGAAGATGTGAATGGGCACCCCAACCTAATTTTTACACCAATTTAATGCCCGCAGAGCAGACCGTTTCTGCCATTACTGATGGCGAAATCTGGAGACATGGTTTTATCCCCCGTCAACTAACTGGTATTACAAACTCTTTCAACACCTTTGCGGGTAGTGCTGGGTTCTTAGGTCCACAAGGTTTATATTATCCTACTTACGAAATATCACAACCATTTCCTGATTTAAACAACCCCAGTTCATTGGGTGTAGGGAGTTTTGACCCCACCTCTCTTATTTCTTACTTGGTTATTACTGGAAACTGTTTAGAAGATCCCACTACCGATCCTGCTTTAACTTATTCTTGTAAGACTTCGGGAGGTAAGCCTATTTATTCTCCTTTGTGTGTTTTGGCCAATACTGGACAATCTGTGGCAGGAGTTGGTGCATTAGGTGATTATGCCCCTGCAAGGCTAAAAGCCCTTCCTGCTGATAATGCCAATTGGATAGTGGGCGACCAACCTCCGCAGGTTGGTATCGCTAATAATACATGGTTTAAGTGTTATACACGCCGTAATATTTCTGTAGAAGATGTCAACACTGAAAATGCTTGTAATTTATTTGTTGCCCCTACCAATACTTCTTTAGATAATGCCAGTTTTGTTAAACCATTACCTGTAGTTCGTGCTGATTATCCTGCAGAAAACAATCAAGTATTTAATGTCGGTCTTTTATTACAATCCAATGAATTAGTGGGTGGCACCGATGAAAAACGTGCAGAAATATATATTTTACAACCGTGGTTAGGAATTGATGCCGCATCGGGGATCTCATTTGATACTAAAACTATAGTTCCTTACATTACTTACTTTGGTTGGGCTGAAGCCACTATTGCCGAAAAAATGGTAGTAACTACTACTTGTGAACCCAATACTTCCCAACCTAACTGGACTACTGAGACCTATTTAGATTCCGCCCTTTTACCCAGTGAATGGATTTCTACTCAAACTCAAGGAGTTCCTTTAACTACTGAGCAAGTGGAATACCAAAAGAGTTGTTTTCATACTTATGTAGAACCGACACCCTATCAATATGGCGACCCCGTAGGATTAGGTCAAACTTTATTAGGTTATTGGAAGAATCGTGTTGTCGGAGGATTGGGTTGGAAACCATTTCAAGCAGGCCACCCTAATTTTAACGGACCTACAGTTCATGTCCAAGACCCCGGCAACATATCTTTAGATGTAAATGCAGTTATTAACAGTTGGACGGCTATTGCTCAAGCACCTGTTTGGGGAGGTGTTTACCGATTGACAGTTCCATACAATGGTTATTTACAAGATGTAGGAACCACAACTACCAGCCCAGATATTTATGATAGTTGGGATAACCGTATGACTGCAGTCGCACCTGCAACTGCGATCCCCGTGCCACAACAATATCTTTCTTTACCTACCACCAATACTACTAAAGTAGGCAATTCTATCACCGGGAATCTTTTTAATGATGTGGCTGGTCAAGGAGCAGGTTTTTCCTATGATATTGCTATCAATAAAAGCCAACTGGGTGTAAGTGGCGGTGCGCCACCCGGAGCCACACTTCCATTTGGAACTGGACAGTATACCACTTTAACCACTTTAGTTAATGATATAAATACTTCTTTAGATAGTTATAGAAGTGCTGGCAATCCCTATGATTTACCCTATTCCAAGTTCAACAATCCCGGAGTAAGTTCTGAGTTTGGATTAAAAGATATTTCCTGTTATGCAACCAGTGATGGAAGTGCTATTTATTTCCGAGACATTAATCAAACTACGCACCCTACCGTTAATCTTTCTTTAGGTCCTTTATTTATACGCTCCAACAACAATGCTGCTATTGACGCAGCAGGCGCAGAATATTATCCATGGAATACCGATGGCGGATTACCTTATCAATATGTAGTAATGGCTTCCAATGGACCTGTTGGTTTCAACAATATTTCTGGCCAATCAACATGGGGTTGTGCAGCAGTAGTGGAAGAACCATCATATAACGCCATTTCATTTAATATTAAAAATTATGGTAATACATTTAATAAGGAATGTCCCGGTGGTGCCACAACTACTCGCAGACCAGTGTGTGCTGATTTCGACTTAGACCGTGCCCAATGGATGGTAACTTTGGCAGATAATGATAAAGCAATTTCAGAACAAGGAAATGGCTTTTCAGCGATTTCAACTACTCCCGATTTCAGTGAGTTCTTAGATCAAACTAAAAACTTTGGTAACGTTCCTGATTTCTACAATCTTGCAGTTAATAATTTTAATACTGGAGCCAGCAGTGTCTATGCATCAAGTCTATGGGCTGCTCGACAAGGTAGCCCTAATTTAGATGGAATCGTTTGGATTGGTATGGCTGACTATAATACTACCGAAACCTATCCCTCAGCAGTTGGAATCCAAGACACATCTTTAAGTTATGTGTGGGCTAACTACTGGTGTGACGATCCAGCATTCCCAGTCCCACCATCTATTGCTAATCCTTACAATGGTGGAGCATCATGGCAAGAGGCCCAGTATATGCCATATCTTACCTATCAAGGCGCAGCCTTCCCCTTCTGTTATATCGGTAACAATGCTTATCAGATTAAGGGAACTACTGGTAGAACGGTTCAAGTTTGGTTAAACTATGTTCTTTATGATGAAATTGATTCCATTATTGCTGTAGAATGTCAAAATCTTGGTCTCCGAGTTACTCCTGAAAACGTAGAGTGGTATAAACGTAAAATCTTGAAACAAGACAGTGCGGAGATGACATTAGAAGAAATAGAAGAGTGGATGTCTAAGCAACGTGCAGAATATCAAGACATTCTTAAAGAAAGAAACCGTGGTTGGAAAATGCGTAAGCGACGAGAAGAGGCAGGAACTCTAAAACCCAGTGCTACCGAAACTTTAGAACAACAATTAGCGGGTGACTTCTACGCTTTAGACGAACAATCTATTGAAGAACTACTCCCACAATTAAATATACTTCCACCCAACCCAGATACAGATGAAATGATGGATGTTGACGCTTTCGGCAATACAACGTCCGGAGATATACAGAAAACGGAAGAGAAACGCCGTAATTCGGAAAATTAGTGATGCACGAAGGGCTAAAGCATAAATAGCGGAACAAACAATCCTCAAGTGGAGGGTAAAATGGATAAAAGCAAAGACTTTAAAATCCCCATAAGCCGCACAAGTTCCGTCATCGCTACTGTAGAGATGGATCCCGGAACCAGAGTAGAAAAAATAATTATACATCCCTTAGATAATTTTAATACTGCTGATTATGTGATGCTTAAGATTACCTGTGGCAACATTACTGTTTATTCTGGTGAATTGGTATCATCAGGTATGGTTATTACTCCCGAAGCCCCATTCTTTCCTAAAGAAGACCTCACTATCTCTTTAGAGTGTCTATCTCTCTGGGAATCTATTATGAGTGGCATCACGTCGGCCAATGAAACCGAAATGTTATATTGTCAATTCAGTATTGTTACCGAGAAGCAAGAAATTATAAAAATAGATTTAGATGACTTATCGGAAGAGTTTTCTGATGATTTCTTAGAAGAGTGGGCTTAAGAAGATATAAATACCAGCGGTATCTATACTTAGATATGACGAAGTTACTATTAGTAACTGGAAAGGGTGGAGTTGGAAAGTCCACAACTTCTGCCTCTTTAGCCCATTACTATGCTGAGCAAGGTATGAAAACTATACTTATTTCTTCTGATCCTGCTCATAGCACTGATGATACAGTTGGTGTAAAGATTGGCTCTACTCCTCAAGAAATTGCTTCTAATTTATGGGCGATGAATATTGATGCTGCCAAAGCCGTGTCGGGACGTGTATCTAAAGTAAAGGAAGCCTTTGCTTCTATGTTTAGTAATCTCTTTCCAAATATGGATACAGATGTGGTTTCCATGTCAGCACTCCCCGGTTTAGATGAATGGGGTGCTTGTGAGATTCTTGGAGAACTAATGCGTGATGAAGAATATGATTTAATTGTATTTGATACTGCACCTACAGGACACACCCTCAAAGCCTTGACTGCACCAGATACCATTAAAGAAATGTTACTCAAGATTCGTCGTATGAAGAAAAAGATTTCTGGTAAATTACTCAAGGGTATTGTTTTCAAGGGTAGTGATACCGATGAGTTAGAGGAACTGTTAGCCTCTTTTTGTGATGAAATAGATTTATTGAAATCATTTTTGGAAGACACTGAGAGAACTAAAATCATGTTAGTATCTATCCCTACTGAGGCAGGATTCATGGAGTTTTACCGCACCATCAATTTCTTAAAGTCTATTGGACTTCCTGCTAATACACTTATTATTAATCATATCGTTCCCGATCTCAAACAACACTTTGATATCCGAGGAGAAAATCCTGCCGTGGCTATGGTGTGGTCTGAACACCAGAACCAGCAACCATGGATTAACAATTATCAAAAAGTCTGCAAAGAACATGAAGTAGCCGCTATTGGAGTAACTCGTTTACCCTACGAACCTAAAGGCTTGGGTGAATCTGGACACTTAAAGGATTTTGCTGATTTAATTATAGGAACTGATAAAATGATATTGCCGGGTGAGTAAAATGGATGACTTAACAATTATATGGTTGATTATGATGGCTGTAATACTACACGGCTTTGCTAATATATATTTTGTGCGCTGGGTTTTATGGCGTAATGAACAATTAAGTAAACTCATGGTATGGTATCATGAAACTATCAATTCTAACGAAGAAGAATAATCGTTAAATATAAATAGTAGTATGGTGGTATTCTTTACATGGGCTTTGTAGATTATAACTCATTCGGAAAGTTTCAGGCAGAAACAGATCTCCCGCTACCCTCATTTAGTGCAGAAAGTTTGATGTCTTTACCCTCAAAACAATTCGGTGCTGCTACCGTAGACGCTGATAGTGTATCAAACTATGAAGAAGATCATTGGTCTTCGTTTGTTATAGATAAAAGCGGTTATACTGATAACGAGTCTGGAGGAATTGTTACTCGCTCTGATAAAGGATTCCAATTTACCAATAAGGCTGATTCAGGAAAGGTTTTGGGAATTAAATTAACTGATGCCCGAGACAGAAGCCAAAGTCACACATTCTCTCTAAACCCCGGCGACACAATTAAACGTGATGGTGGATATTCCACTGTTACTTATGTCCCTGCAGGCGGAACTGAATCAGTAGATGGAGTTGTCACTGTTATACCATGGATGGTTGGATGGAGGTCCACAGATCCCAATGTAGAAAAGAAGTTTTCTAACACCGGCAGCAAAACTCGTCACAATTATTTCCTTGATGTTCTACCTGCTACAGCATGGGTTGACCCAGATGCTGGCACTAATGGCGACAATGGCACCAATGGTAGTGACCCTGTAAGTGGATGCACCAGTGTTACGGCTACTAACTACAATTCTACGGCTACTATTGATGACGGTTCTTGTATTGAACCTTCTGGTGATGGTGACGAAGAAGAAGATTCACCTAATTACTTACTTTATGGTGCTGGTATTGCGCTACTGGCTGTTGGTGGCTTTATGGCTTCCAAGATGATGAAGAAGTGATTTCTATGAAATGGCTCTTTAGTCCACATAAGGATAATAGAAAGTTAGTTTCAATGGGAGTCTTTTTAGGAGGATTCCTACTAACTGAGTGGTTGGTTCCGAATCAACCTCATCAATTGTTCAAAAGGCTTTTGCCCGCAATAATCGCAGGCGGAATGTGTTGGATAGCATATCCATACGTTGCAGCAAAAATGATTCCCTCTGACAAGTAAATATATAACAGAGGTTGTTACTAATTACTTCTATGGGAGTGCTAACCTTTGATTGGGATGATGTCGCTATTGATAATGAAATTGTCCAACGGGCTTTAAGCCAATTGGCCGAATCATTTCCTGAATGTATCTGGTATCGAGTATCTTCCAGCGGCCAAGGGCTTCATGTCCTTGTGGGCGAATTAGATGATTCCTATCATCTTCGTCCCATCGCCGTTGATTCCGATGATTCCTTTGCATGGCGATCTCTTTTCCATGACCCACCTTTTGAATTAGAATGTGGAGGCAGGTTGAGAGCCGATAACGAGCGTCAAGCACATGGTTTCCCCGTAGGTAGACTTTTCTCTCATAAAGATGGTCTCGTGGCTGGAGAATGGCAGTTATACGAGGTGATTCCATGAGTGAATGTGTAATGTGTAGCAGTGAAATTAAAACTAATAAACCTGTCGTTATCTTCACCGATACTTTGTTTAACGCTAATGGTAGATGGTCTGAACATCTCAATACTGACTTAGTATGTTCTACTGCTTGTCTCACTGAATTGCTTCAAGATGAAGATGGTAACTGGTTAGATGATTCCAGTTTCTTAGAATCTGAAGACGGTGCTCAATGTAGTTGTTGTGATTCTCACTTTGATATGGGACACATGGTAACTCTTGCATGGCATAAAACTAAATCTGCTCGTTGGCATAAAGTAGTCACCACTCGAAGTTATTGTGGTTTCCGATGTCTTACCCAAGATTTAGATAATGCCGAATCTCCTGTCAACATGACTCTTGGTGCCAAACCCCGGAAAAAGTCTAAAAAGAGGCGTAAAAAATGAATAGTATTGAAGAAAACGCTTTGCGTCATTTATTCCAATACCAATTGGATTTAGGTTATTTATACTTCGTAGAAGGCGACCCTGTGACCGATCCTGACCAATTGATTTCTGCTATTAAATCTAATCGTAAAATTATTTCTGTAACCCCTCCTGAAGAAAAGATATAAATAGGTAGTTTGCCACATGGTTTACCATGACCGAGACACGATACTGGGAAAGAGTCGGATTTAGAGTTACCAAGCCACAGGCTTTGGAAATGGTAGAAAAAATGCAAGAAGGCGTAACTGGTAAAGTTATGGACGATGAACTTGACGAATATGTCAACGTTGATGCTACTGATTATTTGACTGCCGAACAAGAAGTAGAAGATTTGTTTGAATCTGATGATGATGGTCGTCAAGTAGATGATGAAAATGCTGCTATTCTCGCTCTCATGGAGTTTGAATCCAATCGTAAAGCCTATATCAAGGACAAAGTAGCCGAAGGTATGGAATTGGCTGATGCTAAATTAGCCTATGATGCTGAAAAAGCAGACATGGTTAGAATCTCTTTAGGACTTCCTGAACCTGAGTTAGAAGAAGAGGAGTGACCTCTTCATGGCCAAGGATGAAAAGGGTTATGATTTTTCAAAAGACCCTGAAGAAAAGCCCGCAAAGCGAAAGCGAGACACCCGTCCACTACCCTTGACGGAATCGTTAGTTTTTGATATTGTGGATTATCTCTTGGCACACGAAGGCTACGGCTACTCTACAGAAATCTCGGAAAAAATGGTGCAACTCAAACCACGAAGATATACCTCTCGTGAAGTTATCGGTGTGCTTCGCAACCGACCTATGTTCAAACACGCACAATCTAAAGATCGCAGAGGCGGGATTAGATGGCGTTTAGACCTTTTAGCACTGGTAAAGTATTTAGAAAGTAAAAACTTTGTCAACCGTGCTGAAGAACGAGGAGTTTACGAAAGATTGCGTGAACTTAAATGGCGACAAATTGTTATGACTATTACTGCCCTACAAGAATTGATTGGGCAAATGGAAGAAGGTGAAGAACCTGATGACGATACTCTGGATAAAGCCTATGAATCTTTGGCTACTGTCTGGTCATAATCGGATAAGTAATTCGGATTCATGTCCCAAATTGTCCGAAAGGTATAAGTAGTTGAACCGTCTTATATGTTCTATGCCCTACTTCATCCGCCGATACGAAAAAGGTGTCAAAAACTCAGGATGTCAAGATGTCATTGTTTCCGAAACTGAAATCCCTTTGGAAACCTTTGTTAATCTTGCTCATGCTACAGGACCCGGAAAGTATTTATTGGGAGAGCGTGGAAAAGGAATCCGTGGTTTCAAAAAGATTACTGATTGTATTGTAGAAGCCGAAGAAGCCCCTATGTTTGAAAATACTTATACTACTTTTGCTGCTGAAGATTCAATTTCTGTTAAACGCAGTTTGCGACTCAGTGAAATGTCTGATGCCGACCTATCAGATCTTATGCACACTATGGAAACAGCAGAGATTAAGTCCGATGCAGAGTTTACTAAGTTCCGTAAAGATATGTCTGCACTTCATCGAGAAGTCCGTCGTCGTATGCAATCCCGTTCACCTGTTCAGGGTGTTCATCATTCTGAAGAAACCAAAGGTGCCGAAAGTGCTTTCACAGGTAGTGCCGTCAAAGATATGCCCGTAGCATCTGCTATGTTTGGTGTATCTCCATGGACCAGTGGAGCCATTGGAATGGTAGTTGGTGGACTGGGTGGAGCAATTGGTATGTCAATGTATTACAAAGGAAAAATAGATTCCCTTGGTTCAGAAATTGATAATATTGGAACAAAATTGGCTGAGGCTGAAATTGCGATTAAGCGAGCCGAAGATAACCGTCAAAAAGAACAAGCAGTTAAAAAGGCAGAAGCCAACTTTGACCGCAATAAGTTCTTTGATGCAGAATTACTTCGTAACTACCAAAATCGTAATACACCCCAGTATTGAGGTGATTAACTTTGGATAAACTGGATCTCAAGGGTATGCAAACTATGTTAAAGAGTTATCGCCGTCTTTTAGAAAAAGAGCGACAACATAACCTTTTAGTTCAATTTGATTCGTTTATGGACCAAATCGGAGTTTCCGACCCCGAAGATTCTGAACAATATTTTGATAATTTTATGTCTATGTTACAAGTATTAGAAAATCAAGACATTCCTGCTAAAGATAAAATGAAATCTGCTGTGGAGTCTGACTTCTTTCATCAAATTATGTCAGTTAAAACCAGTTTCCGTGAGCGAGAAATGCGGAAATTAACTCACCAACTCTGTGATTTCATTGATAAGTCGGCTGCTAACTCCGTAGATGATGATTCCTTTTTACAATCTATCTTGGCTAATTCATTACGCCAAGCGGCTGATGCCATCGAATCTTCTATCCGTGAACAGCGTGATGAAGGACAAACTATGAACGAAGTTTGGGTAGATGCACTCAAGGTTGGTTTTGATATTGCCGTAGGTCGCCACCATAAGATATAAATACAAGAAACAACGATGGGATATTATGGCTGAGGAGAATCCCTTCGATCATCTTATTCAAAGAGATGAACTTGATGAAGTTGAGCGTTTGTTGGCACAAAAAAGAGCCACCCCTAAATTAACTTCAAAAGCAAAGAAAGAAAAGCAAAAATCTTTGATGGAAATGCTGGTTGGCAGTAACAACCAAGCAGATTTGGCTCGTAAGTTTAATGTAGACCCTGATATGTCAGATAAGGTTTTAGTCCCTGTTCTTAATTTCTTAGATAAATATGGTGTTGGAGATAGTATTTCTACCAGCCCTACGGCACAAACCGCAGGAAGTCTTATCGAGTTCTTAACGGATGTCACCCCTGTTGTCAAAAACGCTATGGAATATTTCGCTGGCAAACAGAAAGAGTTATCAGACGAAGACCGTGATTTCCTTAATCAAATAAAAGAAGCACAGTCCACAGGCGACATGGGATTATTCATTGGTGAAACTTTAGAACCTGAAGCCGAGGCTACTCCTGAACCCGAGGTAAAACCTATGCCCAAACCCCGGGCAACTAATGAAGGTATTCCAGTTAATAGAGATATCTTTAGTGAAGGTGTAGATTGGGAAGAGGCTATGGGTATTCAACCCAGCCAAGAAGAAGAATATAATGCTGAAGTTCATAATACATTTATGACTGTTGGTTTAGAAAGGTTGGCTGCCGAGGCAGGTATGGATATGGACCAAATCAGAGGTAGCGATCGTCAGTTAAAGACTAATAACTTTGGTAGAACCAGTAATGCTATTGATTATACAAAAGGTGATGGCATTTCTTTAGATTTAGGATTAGAGAAAATTAATGAAGCCATGAAGATGGAAAAACAAAAGATTTCTCACACCAGCAAAGTAACTTTCAAAGATTCTGATAAAATGCCTGTGCCTACTAACTTAGAAGGTGATTCCAATCCAATGAATGGCGGAGTCCGACAAACACCATCCTTTGCAGGATTCCTTGAACCAGTTGATTTAACTATATTAGAAACTGAAGAAACTGTAGAAGCCCCATGGGAAGAAGAAGAGTTTAATCCCAGTGACTTTGATGAAGTAGTTTCTTACCCAACCCAAGAAGAACTTGAAGCCGAAATCATTGATGAAGGAGTCGTGGAGAATGATGTCGGAGAAGAAGAGTGAGGTTGAGGAAACCAACCCAGTTTGGGCAAGATTTTGTCAAGTTCAAATTGAAGGTTGGTTAGAATGGGTTACCAGCATTCATGTTAATTCCTATTTAGAAATGGCAGATAGATTTATTGCCCTCAATCCTTATTATGTTCCCGATACTGAGCATGATCGCACTCCATTATTTGACCAGTTAATGATAAATGACGAGTTTCTATCCTCACTTTCTGATGTAGGATTATCAGTTTGGGCTAACTCCAATTTCCGAGATTTTTTAGTTGCTTTGCGCCCCTATGGGAAAGTAGATAAGCAATTACAATATGTAGTAGATTTCTTTGATTCTCAAGTAGCATGGTTTTCTCGTGTTTACCAATTTGTCCGAGCGTCTGCTATTAAAGGACTAAGAGAAGAAGGTCGCCAAATATAACTATAACCCTAAACTATAAATAGTTGGGAGAGGCATTCATAACTATGCCAGTCCTTACTGAACTTCAGTGTGACACCATCATTCACTATCTTCAAACAGAGGCTTTAAAAGACGCAGTTATCAGAGGCCCCCTAATTGATGACGTTGTAGATTTACTTAATGACAACGGATACACTATCCCTACCTCCAGCCGTGGAAAAGTTCTGTTGGGAACTTCTGGCAACACCCAAAGATATGCTCAAATCTCAACTATGAAACTAAGCCTCACAGATGCTAATACTGTTTCACAACAACTTGGTTTTAATGACCTCGTAGAAAAAGATGATTATACTCGTAATATTCGAGTTACGGGCAAGGCCACTACAGGAACTATGAGTGGTCCTAAACTTACTCCTGCAAAAGTAACACCACCATCTCGTGCCCTCAATGCTACCTTCTTTGATCATAATGGTCAGATGGCTGCTAACATTCTCTCTATTGCTTCCAGCGGAAGCCCAACTGCCAGTTGGATTGCAGGTGCTAAAAAGGTTGCAGGTGGAACTAATTATACTACTGAGTTCCCCGTAAGCGTTGGACCCAGTTATGTTATTGGTGACCGTGGTATTAACCAAATGCTCACAGGAACTGCAACTTCAACCCCGGCGAATCCAGTAACACCATCACCACCTCCACCCCCTCCCGCACCCACCCCTGCTGAAGAAACTGAAGAAACTCCTGAAGTCGTGGAAGAAGTTGTTGTGGAAGAACCCGCAATCATATTAGGAAAAGGCGAATCTGCTATGCAAGAGAAGTTAACTTCCAAGGTTCAGAAAGCATTTACTAATGCTGATAAAGATAATCGTCGTTTGTCAATTCCCAAGTGGGAAGAAAGAGACAAAACTTCCAGTGGTATGTATCCTTACCCTCTAAAGGAACAACCAATTTATTTCCTATTACAACCTGCTGCTGAAGATGGTGCTCTCCAGTTCAGTGAGTTCTTAGTAGACCCTGAAAATTGGGATGCTGATCCTAATACCCCTGCTCGTCTTTCCGACCAAGGTGTTATTATAGTCCAATCTGGAATGAAATTAAAGTTTACTACCATGGCTAATCTTTTAGGTAGTGGTGGCGAGCAAAAGGCAGAAAACCTCAGTTCGGACAATATCGCTGATTTTACTCTTAAGTGGTCACGCCCCGGCAGTTCTAACAAGATTGAACTCTTTGAAGCCAAGAATAAAAATGGAGCCACTATTTTTAAAGTCATTGATGGCACCATCACTGAAATTGCTTCTAATAACGCTATCCTTGCTACTCAAACCAGTGGATTAATGTCTGCTAATCAATCGGTAGAACTTAGTCAAACTGTTTTACAAATCATTACTCAACACACTCCCGACTCTGGCTTGACTGCCAGCGATTTAGGATTTCCTCAAAATGGTGATGCTTGGACAGAAAATATTCCTACTTGGACAGAAGCCAACCCTGCAGCCCAAATCTTTTTCTATTCTGTAGACACTACTCCTGTAGCCACTGTGGATGTTTATGAACAAGAAATGACTGACCTTGATGGTAGCACAATTCCGGCTGATGATCTTTTGGCCCGAGTTGCTGGAACTGCAGACCAAAGTGTAGACGTTCAAAATAAATATATTAAGGTCTTTTTAGACTTTGATTATGCTGGTGCTCGCACTACTGATTTGTTTAGTGGTCGCATTCAGGATTCAGAAAGTCGCCTAAGTGCTCTTATCTTCCCGGGTGACCAAATAGATTTAGATATTGAAGGCGTTAATGCCGAATTAGGTTTAGTAGACCAAATGGATAAAGTTATGGCACTCAAGAGTGTTCAAACCAGTGCTTTAGTTCCTGCCTTAGATAGCGATGGAAACGCTTTGGGTTACGATACTTGTAGTGACGCTACTCTTACTTTTGAACACAATGGTAAAACTAAAGTTATTCAGATTCCAAATGCTGACGGAGAAGTTATGGCTTTTGACCGTAATGGTGAAGAAGTCAAGGGACAAGTAGATTCTATTGAAGTTCATTCTGGAAATGCTGCTGCTATGTATGAAACTCAAAAGATGATTCGTCGTAGCAACCGTATGGCACCTTCTTTCAACCTACCTAATCCATCAGCCACCGACCAAAATGCTACTGCTTCCGTTGCTTTCCGTATCGGGCGCAAATACTATGTCATCGGTCGTCGTGAAGGACAACCAGTTCTTATTGAATTGGATCTTAATTACCAACAGGAGGCACAATAATGACCGAAGAACACTTTAATGCTGACGAAGATGAAGAACAAGTTGAAGAACTTCAACCTTTAGATATGGATGACATGGAGGACCTCATGGAAGAAATGGAAATAGATTCCACTGATGTTCCTTCGGAACCCGATGTTGAAGAACTTATGGAAGATATTGAAGATTTTTCTCAAGACGAATCCTTCTTTGAAGAGTTAGATGATAATGAAGAAGTCATCGCTGAAATCCCTGACAGTCCACAACCTATGAATAACTTAGGTGTTGATGAAGCAGAAGTAAATGCTATCAAGCAGGCTATGGAAGGCGAGTATTTGGCTGCAGTTTTATCAGATGATGAACTCAAGGGATTACTTCCTAACGAAGTTGTAACACCTATCTTCGTTCCTGAAGGTGAAGTCAAAAAAGACGCTACTCAAATTGCTCTTGAAAATCTGGAATCCATTATTGGTGATAAGGCTACTAACTTGATTGCTCGTATCGCTAAAGAACGAGGCGGATTGTCAGATGTTGTTTCTATCATTCCACTAACCGATGTGGCTCGTATTGACATTCTGGACGATCGTGATGGACGACCAAGATTTATTCAATTATCTGACATTAATGGTGCCGATATTACTGCTAACTTAGGACTCCCACTTAACCAAGATAACGAAGTTGAAGTGCAACAAGTTCTGGACAACTCTGTTTTCACTAATTTAGAACATGATTCCATTAACCGATACAAGGCTGATGGCATGGGTGCTTCTATTATGGGCGCACTCAAGGAGTTCCAATCACTTATTGGTGAAAAGGAACGCCGACAACAACGTGTTGATTTGCTGAAGTGGATGCGAACTCTTATCTTTAAACTCAATGATGTTTTCGGTTTTGACGATTACAAACAATTAGAAGCCCTGATTGCAGCATGGTTGATGAAGAACTCTACCTGTCGGTTGTCTGGTATCCCCGGAACTGGAAAGACTACCGTTATTGAATGTGCTTCAACTCTCTTGGCTAACTCTTATGGTTATCACACCTCCAAGACATATGCTGCTGGTGAACAATACTTAACCAATTTAGGTAATTCTGTTGATCCTCGTATTTTATTTGCTGATAACTCCAGTAGTGATAACATCTATCAACCCCTGATTTTTGAGAAAGGTATGTATTACGATATTAATTACAATCAAAAGTCTTATGCGGATACGGCAGGTGTTTGGGAAACATGGAGATTTACTTCTTGGTCAAATCCTCCAGTAGATGCCTCAAATAATTATAATTATTCCACACCACAACGCAGTGGTTCTTACCTCTATAACTTTAAGTTCCTTCGCAACCAAGAAGCAGAAACTTTCAACCATCGTGGAGATATGTTGTTCCCACCTGTAGACTCTAAGAAAGATGTTACTATTGAAACCTATCGTAATCTGTTACAAAACTGTTGGGAAGTTCGTGTTCCAAAAGATTTTGATATTGGAATCTACGAAGATATGGGAACCAACTCCTATGCTGACCACCCTAATTGGGATCCGTCCTCTATTAAATATACTGAATGTGAAAAAGAAATCTATGTTAAACCTATCAAGATTTTAGATGGCCAAGGTCAATTTATCGCCTTTGAGCAAGGAACCAAACCTAAATATGGACCTTTTGAAATGTCACTTCGTAACGCTAAAGTAAACTCCTCTTTCTATGGTCAAATTATGGGTAGCATTCCTGAAGAGGCTCGTAAGCAACTTATTTTTGCTGCTGAAATTGATGGTGTTTACACTGATGCTGGCCGTAACGAAGGATATTGGCTTCGTGAAATGATGTGTCACTTCTTGCGTGATATCCGTGCCACTGCCAAAGGTGGTATTGATGCTATCGGTATGGAAATGCTCGGTGAAATCGGTGTGGCTAAATTAGATTATGATAAGCGACCTGATGAAGTTCTTTACGGTCTGGAAATCCAGAGTGTTGAAGAAACCTCTGCTATTACTGGTGCTACTACTAACACTTTCGTGTTTGAACCTGAGCCAAAACCAATTGTTACTCAACCAATTAAGTTCTTTAACGAAGCCAACCGTTCTCAATCTGGTGTAGAAGACGCAATTCTGGGTCTTATTGCCGAGCGAAAGGTAGAATATCGTGGTAAAGTGTTTAACTCACCACCATTCGTTGCTTGGATGGATACTAACCCTCACCAAAAAGGAAACGATTTGGCATTTACCGATCGTATTGACATGGAATTACTATTCCGTTCCGTTGGACTCGGTGGTCGTTACGACCAACTAATGGGTAAATACGGTGGCGGAGGCAGTGGTGAACCACAACTTCGTATTGTTCAAGAACTAACTCAAAACAGCCGTAAAACTCTCATACCTATGCGTATTGATGACTTAATGAAGGTGTGGACAACTGTCGGCAGTCTTGGATTCACACCCCCGGGATCTTCTTACAACGGTCTGCGTGATATCGGTATGATTTCCATGCTGTTCTCTCAGCGTTTCGCTAAGCGACCTACATCTATTGCTGCTGGAGGCGAGGACTTGGAATACAGTTTCTCTGCTGGTATTGGTAACGTTCATGAATCTCCACTTTTGGATTATTCTATTACCACTAACACTGAAACTTCTGGAGAATCCACCACAACACCCCTGATTGGAGCCGAAGATGCCGAATCAATTCTATCTTTTGGTGATTTCGGAAGTTCTGATGGTGATGCTGCACACGTTCCATCTGCTTTCACTCGTGTTCTTGGATTCCGTTTCACTAACTCTATTGTTAAGTTGGCTCAAGCATTCTCATTCTTGCGTGGTAAAGAGTATGTAGGCCGACAAGATATTCTGGATGCTGTTCCATATTGTCTTGCACACCGTTTGGGTCGTGCTAAAGCCGGTGCTCTTGACTTACAAGGAAACAACAAGGGTCTGGACGGAAGCACTATTAAATATGTTAACGAACAAGAGTTCCTACGAGAAGTTCTGGTTCGTGGATACATTCAAAACAAACCTACTACTGGTATTGGACAAGAAGGACAAAACTTATTAGATAACTTTGACTTGTTCTACCAACGATGCCGTGATGTTCTCGCCTCTGTGCCTTCTGTCTGGCAATACGAGGTTGACGTTTTACTCCCACTCCACCAAGCAATCAAGGAGTCCGAAGGTGGTGGACCTCTTGAGGAAATCACACCAGTTCACTGGCATATCGCCACTATGGTTGTGGAAGAAGAAAGAATGGCTACTAACGCTTCTGGCTCTACCAACAAACCACAGCGAAGTTATACTGTAGAAAATGCAGGCGTAGATGGTAGTTACAGTCAATTAGGTGATTACAACTCTATGTATTCCTACTTCCAGAATCTAATTTTGGATCCAACAGGCAGTGCCAAAGAGCCAATTCTCTTTGATTACTACGCAGTTCGTGGTATTATTGCTCGTGATGTAAACTTATTTACTAATGACCGTCAGAGATTGTTGGAGATGTTGGATTCTGAAATGCGTTCTATATCTGGTGCTTCCATTATTGACAGTCCTTCTGAACTTGAAGTGGATGGTTGTAAGCGTGGTTCTATTATACCTATGCCTCAAGCAGTTACTCCACCACCACCCGGAACCACTAAAGGCCCAGTGCAAAACGATTTCTTCGGGGATGCGTCCGAGCGAGATGGCCCACGACCTCATCGTATGGGTTGGAGAACTTACTTTGACAGCATGGGTCCATATGGTATCTTGATTAACCGTGGACAAACCCAAGGACTGAATGGTATGATGCTTGGACCCTCTGCCAGTATCGTTGCACCATTAACTGCTGATTTGGCTACAGCAGTAAACAACGCCGACCAAGGATTGCGAGTGATAGGTCGCTATCAGGTCGGTAGCACTCGCAGTGGTAGCCGAGTAGAAATTGGAACTGTGCTCACTAATTTCCAAAAGACTTTCGATCAGTATGTAACTGATGGTCATGTCTTCCAGAACTTCGGTGATGCAACCAACATGACTATGCGTTCCACATCTTTAGAAGATTGGATAAAACAAGCCTCTCGTGCACTTCAACAAAACATTCGTGACCCCACGAATGCCCCTGAAGAGGATGTTATTGGTTGTTTCGTTTTGAAACACGCTCCCACTACCACCCCACAGGCAGTCAACCGTGGTATGCATGGTGAAGACACTCTGCGTCTTTGGGTTAGACTTCAGCGAGCAGGCGACCAAGCCGAATCCCAACCTTCAGAAAGTGAGGCTGAATATGTTACTATGTTATTTACAGCCGGTATCACTTCCGCTATCGGAACTACTCAAAGTGATGAAAAAGGTCAGTTGTTACAAGGCACACAAGTTTACATTGTTCCTGCTGATGTAAGTTCACAATATCACACCCAATCCTTTACTGACCAATCCAAGTGGTCTACTGCTTTCAACGATTACATGAAGGAATTAACCAAGAGTTTGCCAACCAAGCAACGAATCAAGGCTAAGGCTTGTTTAGTAGATACTGGAAATATGTCTCTGCAAGACCGTAACTTCTTCAATGCTCGGTTTAAAGATTGTCTACAATGATAAACTTTATATAGTCTCCCTGCAGTATTATAATTATGGCAGACGACGCTGTTCAACAGGCTAACGATGAGTTTGCTGAGGCGTGGGCATTTCTAAAACAGGCTACAGCCATCCCCGGATCTGTTAAATGTTTCTTAGGTAATTCTTTCAAAGGTGCTAAAACTGATTCTAAAAACGTAGAGTTCAGTGATAGTTTTATGCAAAAATGTATTTCTGAAAATTACCATGGTTATCCTGCCGACCATATCGCTCGGATTGCTGGCACTACTTTCGTTATTGGACACGAGATTGGACATCTGACCACACACCCCGGCAGAGGATGTGATTGGCAAAAAGAAGTTAAATCTTATCCCTGTTCACCCAGCCAACAAGGAATGTGGTCTAACGTTTTATCTGATATCGTAGTTAATTTCAATGTTACTCGCAGTTTAAACTGGAAACGTGTCCCTGATAAAAAATTAGAAGGCTTGTATCGTAAAGCCATGGCTGAAGGCCGAATGTGGGAAGTTTTAACTCGTCAATGTGGAGTTGGTAAAAACCGTGATGAACATTTGACTCGTCATAATGATTTGCGTGTCCGTGGTAAAGTAGTTGATAATCGTTGGGCACCTCCCGGTGGCAAACCCGGTGAGTTAGAAGGTTTAGATAAAGTCACCGGAAAGCCCACTACTGCCACACCTTTGTATCAAACTGTGCAAGGAAATGGTTTAGGAACTCAATTTTATCCTCCTATTGGTTTTTGTTTAGGCTCTGGATTAGATCCTAACAAGTGGGCTAAAGTTAGACTAAGTAAAACTATTACTGCCTACCAAGATAGTAATACTAACGAGATTTATTGTTGGCCTAATACCTCTGCATCACCTTTGGGTGGTTCTGGAAGGAAGTTAGGAACTCTCACCCCCGGCGATTATGTTGTAGAACAAGTAGTTCACTATGGTGGAAAAACTAATACTACCGATCCTGACCCACCACGCTATTATAAAATTAAAGGCAACCTCTATCCTGTGCAATATTTTGATAGCCTCTGTCCAGATTGTGGATTAGTTATAACTAATCAGTTTGTAGGTGCTTATCAACCATCTACTAATATTCCTGCTGGACATCCAGATCGTGACCATAATTTTATGTATCGGATGTTGTTAACACAAGAGTTTGCTGGTAATGCTGCTACCAATGGCTATGGAACTCTAAAAGGAAAAGATGCTGCCCGACAGTGGATTGCTGATATTGCCTACCCAAACCATGTAGCCTATAAGGAGTGATAAATATGGGAACTTACGAAGATTATCCGTTCTATTCAGCCAAAGGTCAACAAATTATGTTAGATATATTTAATGGCATCTACCAAACAGATCCTAATGATGCTACCACTATTCAAGATACTGATGAAAAACAAATGGTTAGTCATTACATGAAAAACAAAGTTGGTATTGTTTACAATATCCGTAAGTTCTTATCCAGTTATAGCCCCGTTACTCCCGACAACTCCTATGATTCAGGTATTTATATTTGTGACCCTTCTATGGGTGGTTGTGGCCGTCGTGATTTTATTTATAATTGGGAGTTCGTAGATTTTGGAGTTTACGGCAATATGAAAACATGGCGGGGCAACGTAGATTTATTGAGGAATACTATGAACGGTCAATCTGGTTTCTTAGTTATGACTCGTGTGCGTTGTAATTCTTATGTAGTATGCAAAGATTGTGGTGAACAATGGGCCACTCAAAACTCAGGTGCAGGTGTTTGCATCTACTGTAATTCTTCTAATGTGGAAAAGCGTGGTTGTGGCAAAGAAAGTTATTCCAAACATTTCGTTAAAGAACAGAATGTTTCTAATCTACAGGCTGAATCCCAAAACATGGTAGAATCACAAAAATATGTCTGGCAGATTCTATCTAAAGGAAAAACCGCTAAATTAGACAATGGAAAACCTTTCGCCTATCGTTTGACTTATAGTTCTCCTGCCTACGATCGTCAAATTAATAGTTTTGAAGAGGCTTGTGAATACATTCCTAACTTAGAAGTAGGTTACCAAATAGGTGCCTACAAACGACCTTATGGTTTCACTTGTGATACTTGTGACCATGAAAGATTTTTCCCACCACCTTCTACCAGTTATCCTTTCGGCAGACCCATGAGTCAAAATGATGTGGACACTAATTGGTCCTCCAATCCAAATCAGCCCCAAACTGGCGGTATCTATATGGGCATTGGCAAAAATGGAACTAATCGTTGCACTGAAGCAGGATGTTCTGGAAATTATCTTCCTAACATGGGGTGGGTAATAGGACATCCCAAGGTTTTGGGTCCAACAAGAGAATATAAGCCTGAATATGTGGCCGACATGTTCCAGCAACAAATCGCTCGTGCTGCCAATGCCACTCCCAGTCGTTATCCTATCAGTGCTATGCGTCATGCTTTTACTGAGGACCCTAAGATTATATGCACTGCACATCAAAGTAGTAGGGGTGAGGCAGGTATGCCTGTTTTATGGGCTGATAACGCCCAATCTCGGTGTATGGTTTGTGGAAATCAAAGGGATTATGATATGTCTGGACAACAATGTGCTGGAATGTCTGCAAATAACTGGCAGTGTGGTATTGGAGGCACTGCTAAAGGTGCTAACATGGGCAATAAATGGGATGTCCTGCCCCCCGGCAGAAAAACAGACTATTGTAAGGACTGCACCACATCCGATCCGGCTAATTTCAAACAGTTTAAAG
>PVBE011729277.1_pt1 | contig 24481 bp, 24 predicted proteins | sample 1631181 | NCBI WGS metagenome assembly PVBE01 (sample SAMN08397723, study PRJNA350692) | Marine metagenome, whole genome shotgun sequencing project. | isolation source: water | place: Pacific Ocean | collected 2012-04 | reverse complement strand
TATCAAGCCAATTATAATAAAAGTGGAATGAATCTTTGTTTTGTTTCCTATCATTTTAGGCTTTACTATATTGTCTATAGGTGTAAATATAAACAGTCCAAATAATAGAAGGATTATGCCTTTGATAGCAAGTCCTGTGTTACCTTCCATGTATCCTGATATAAATAAGAGAATAGAGCCAGGTATCCAGATTATTGTAGGACCTATAACAGGAAGAATTGAGAGTATCATCATAAGAATACCCCAGAGAATAGGGCTGGATAATCCAAATATAAAAAATAGAATTGCTAATATAGTTCCCTGGATTACACCAACAATAAGATAACCGTAGATAATAGCGGAAGTGACTTCATTAATTTGTTTAATAATTTGTTCTTTGTACTCTTGTTTAATAGGTAATAATTCTTTTATTTTCTTGATAAACATGTCTTTATCTCTAAACAGATAGAACATGACAAAAAATAAGACAACTATATCAAAAATTCTTCTTGGCACTGCAATTATGAACCCTGAAATCTGTCCGGTTACGAATGAGGAGATGCCTTTTATGGTAGAATCAATATAATATCTTTTTTTAGGGTCTGATGCAAAGTTTTTTACGCGTTCTGATAGTCCGCATAGAAAATTATCTTTGTCTGTACATCTTACACCAAATATATTTCCCGTAGAAATCTTTTGGCTGGCAATTACGCTTGTTATAGCAGCTTCTTTTATAATGCTGTTCAGGACAAAGATAAATGGAATAGTTATGATAAGAATAATAGCAATAGTCATAATAAGGGAACTAAGATTCTTTCTCTTAATTTTGTTGTTCAATCCCTTATATATCGGATTAAAGATATAAACTAATAATGCAGCAATAATTATTGGTGAAACAAGAGGCTTTACAATCTTGTAGGAGAGGTATATTAGTCCTAAGAATAATGATAGGAAGAAATACTTTGAATATGTTACTTTATTAATCTCAATCACCTCTGATATTATTAATCTCTTTTGAACATTTAATATATTCTGAGTTTATAAATCTTTTTTATTTAATATAACTTTAATCTTTTTAGCAACCTTTTCCCTGCCTACTTTGCAGCCATTATAATCTGCTTTGCCTTCTATGACTGCTTTTGCAAAGGCCTCGCAGCTTGCATGGCCGCAGGTGCCGCAGTTTGCTCCAGGCAGTGCGTTGATAACTTCTTTTAATCTTGGGTCTTCCTTGATAGCAAACTTTTTGGATGCATATGAAAGTATTAAGGCGAAGAAAAGCCCTAACAAGCCCATTACGATTGATGAGAGTAGTATTTTGTTCATTTTAACCAAACCTCAAACTAGTAAACCCTGAAAATGCTAAAGCTAACAATCCTGCAATTATAAGAGCTATTGGAATATTTCTGAAAGGTTTTGGGACAGGAGCTATTTCTAACTTTTCTCTTATTCCTGCCATGATTATTAAAGCTAAAGTAAATCCTGAGCCTGCTCCAATTGAATAAACAAAGCTTTCTGTGAAATTGTACTTGAGTATAGAGTTTAATAATGCTAAACCAAGTATTGCGCAGTTTGTAGTTATCAAAGGCAGATAAATCCCAAATGTTTTGTAAATATCTGAATGATATCTTTTTAGATACATCTCAATCAGCTGGACTAAAGATGCTATCACAAGGATAAAAGCAGGATATTGGAGGAAAGGCAAACCAAACCTGTCAAGGAGATGGTTCTGGATCAACCAAGTTGACACACCTGATATAACCATGACGAATGTGACAGCTGCTCCCATGCTTAATGCTGACTTAATATGCCTTGAAACGCCTAAGAAAGGGCAGATTCCTAAAAACCTGTAGAATACGAAGTTGTTTATAAACGCTGCAGCGATAAAGATTGTTATTAAATTGCTCATTGTGCTGTACTCCTTACCTTTTCATTGATTATATTCATCAAGGCTATCATTAAACCTAACGTGATAAAAGCTCCAGTGGGAAGCTTCATTACAAGCATGCCGGGATACCAACTGCCTAATAATGTTGCTCCGAATAGTGTGCCGAAACCTAAAAGCTCTCTTACTGAGCCAAGCAGGACAAGAGCCCATGTAAAGCCAAGACCCATGCCAAATGCGTCAGCGATTGAGTTTAATAAAGGATTCTTTGAAGCGAAAGCTTCCATTCTTCCAAGGATTATACAGTTCACAACTATCAAAGGAATGTATAAGCCTAATACTTTATGAATATCTGTGTAAAATGCTGCAAGGAAATAATCTGCTAAAGTAACAAAGCTTGCGATAATCACAATGTAACAGGGAATCCTTACTTTGGAAGGTATAAGCCCTTTTATGATTGAGATTATTATTCCTGATGCAACCAACACAAAGAGAGTTGCAAGCCCCATTGCAAGGCCGTTAACTGCCATATTGGTGACAGCAAGAGTGGGGCACATGCCTAAGATTAGCCTAAACGCCGGGTTCTGTTTCCATAATCCTTTCAAAAAATCTTTTGTTGGTTGGAACATTTTAGTTAAATTCTATATTTATGCTGCTTATTAATTCTTCAACAGTATCTATAACAGCAGTTGATGAGATTGTTGCGCCAGTGATAGCGTCTATCTTTTCTGGTTTTCCTATGAATTGATCTAAAAACTCTTCCTCTTCAATTCTTGCTCCAAGACCAGGAGTTTCAAGATGTTCCATAATCTTAATGCCAGTGATTTCCCTGTCTTTATTGATGCCTGTTAGAATCTTTATATCTCCTCCATAGCCTAATGCTTCTGAAAGAATTGCGTAGCCAATTATTCTGTTGTCTTTTAAGCCTTTGAAAATATAGATTATACCTTCTGGGTTTGAGATTTCTTTTGCTTCCTCAAAGTTATCTGCTAAAGGTATAACTTCTTTGAGAGCAGCTTTGAGCCTGATAGCTTTATTTTCTTCAATGATTGGATTCATGTTTTCATATACAAATGATAAAGCAACGGCTGATAGAATACAAATTATTGTTAAAGTTAAGGTTAATCTTATGGTTTCGTTCATATTATGATTCTATTGGATATGTATGCTTTTAAATGTTATGTTCAAAAATCTGCCAAACTCTTCTGGCTTGTATTATAAGTCTTTAATTCTTGCATTGGCTTGTTAGGAGGCACTAACTGCCCATAAATACCTGCGCCGCCAGGGATATAATTGATTTTGTCTTCCCTAAAGTATTGGATGTATTCAGCAATTGTTGGGTTTATGGTTTCAAGCTCTTCATACTTTGCGTTGAGCAATATCCTGGTTTCTGAGTTGAATTTTGTTATAAACTGTTTCCAGATATTCTGTACCTTGTTTGACATGGCGTTCTTTGTGTTCAGGGCAAGAGCAATGATTTCGCTTAAAGGGATAGTATGCTTGTATGGTGGCCTATGATTAGGATGAGCGTCCTTGTTAAGGTTAGCTAATTCTTCTATCCTGAAATCAACACCTTTTTTTATTGATTTTCTGCATTGAGGACACTTCCAGTTGAGTTTCACTGCTTCCTTTGGTTCAAAGAAGGTTAAGCAGCCAGTGCATCTTGTCTTATGATACTTGCCTTCCAAAGGGTTAAAGCCTACATTGAGTATAGAACCTCTTCCATCTTCTCTCTTAAGAGCCTTGGCAATTTCGTTGAATGTTACCTCTTTGATTTTGAAAGTGTTAAACTCTCTGCCCATCTTATTAGACCAGGGTGAATGAGCGTCGCCGTTACTGAGGAATGTAAGGTTATGCAATTCACTGATTCTGTCTGCCATATTTGTATCAGCGGACAATCCCAATTCCATAAAATGGATATCCTTCCAATATTTTCCATAACAATCTTTGTAAGAATCAAATTTTGAATATAACCCAAAATAAGGGGTGAAAGCATGAGCAAAGCCTAACATACAGCCAGATTCGAGGCAAACCTCTGCAAGCTCTTCGCCATTAAGCCAAATCTTAGGCCTCCCATCTGTATCAAAGTCTTTGCATTTGTTCTTGAGCTTCTCTTTGACTTCTTCAACCTTTGAGAATTCAGGGAAAAGGATTATATGATGTACTCTGTTATTGTCTTCAACCTCTGTCTGGAGAATGAATTTTGTTTTGTTTTCATGCTCGAGAATTCCGTTTCCAATATCTTTTAGTTGTTTCTTGACAAGCTTAACCCATCTTGCGTTAAGAATATCAGCTGTGCCAAGAAGGTTAATACCTTTCAAAGGCGCCTGCTCAGCGATAGTCTTTGGAATCATGCTGCTGCTAACAGCTCCTGAATAAAGGCCGTGCAAATGTAAATCAGCGTTGCATCTTATGTAATCTGCCATTATAAAAACCTCTTGGAACAGTTTATATTTAAAGATTGTTGTATCAAAACATTTATTAACTTCTTTTATCCTGAATAGATATTATGAGGAAAAGATTAGTTTTGGCGTTAATGGTAATATTAGTTTCCCTAAGCGCATGTGTTAATAAAAATGCTGGCTCGACCCAATCTTCTGACGTTTACAAGGGAACAGAAGGTATTGTTATGAACTTTATGCCCAGTATGCCTCCGAGCCAGATATATTCTTCTGACACACTGAACTTTAACCTTGAAATAAGGAATAAAGGGACTTATGATGCTGGGACTGTGCCTAATAATGAAAATGGGCCTTATGAGAAGTTTCTGAAGTTTTATGTAAGCGGATATGATAAAAGCATATTGACAGGCAAAAAGGAAGGTGGCAGTATTGATCCTATCTTTGACAAATGGCTTTTCTGGGAAGCTGAGCTAGAAGGAAAATCTGAGTTCAATCCTCAAGGGGGCATAGTCTATAAGGATTTTTCAACAAAAATAGGAACATTGCCTGAAGGAATGGATTCATTTAGAACAAACTTTCTTTTAACAGCGTGTTATACATATGAAACTCTTGCAGTGTCTTCAGTCTGCATAGACCCTGTACCTTATTCAACTGTAACAAGAGAAAAAGCATGCACTGTTAGTGATGTTAGCCTTTCAGGAGGGCAGGGCGCGCCAGTAGCTGTTACAAAGATAGAAGAAGAAGCAGCCAAAGGCAAGGCAAGGTTTAAGATATATTTTGAAAATAAAGGGAATGGGAAAATATTTGATATGAGTTCTAATAAGAGGACTGACAAAGATGGGAATCTTAAATGCAATCCGTATAGTGAGGAAGGTCTCGGATATGATGACCTTGATAAGATAACACTAAATAAGGTTTCTGTTGGGAGTGATGATATTACTTTAGACTGCGATCCTGTGATGAAAGATGGCAGTAATACTATAAGATTGATTGATGGCAGAGGATTTATCATCTGTGAGAAGGATGGTCTTACAGGAACTTCCGCTTATAATACTCCTATAGAAATAAATGTTACTTACGGATATACAACTTCTATACAAAAAGAAATAGAAATTCTTAAAATACCAGAATGATTATAAATCTAAATTTAGCTTAGCATAATTAAACTTCTTCAAATTCTCTTCAATATCCTCATAAGATTTTCCGCAGAGCATGCCACCTGCGATAAATAGTTCCTGAGTAATATCTATTAGGCAGAATGCAGGTATTTCAAAAGAATCTTTCTCTTCCATTGTCTTAAACTCAAAGTCAACGACAATCAAGCCTTTTAAAGCTCCCTGGAAAACGTCTATTTCTGCGATTCTGTTGTTGTGATTGTAGTAGTATCTTGTCTTATGAACCCTTTTTCCTTCTAACTTTGATAATTCGTTGAACTCGGTTTCAGTAAGAATAATAGTTTGCTCTTCCTGACGAGATGAATCGCCTTCATTAACAGGCTCTTTCTTAGTCATCTCGTATTTATCGCCGTTCTTCCTTATTCTGATCTTTGGATGAGCATTTGATTTAGGAATGTAAATGTCAATGATTTCTTTAGAATTACAATCTTTTAATCCTTGAGGAATTTCTTTTGCTAAGTAGGTTTTTTCTAATTCTATCATAAAAATTATTGATTAATTATTTGTTTATAAATCCACCTAAAATAGAATTCTTATAGAAACATTTAAAAACAATATTCAGTTTTCTTATGATATGGCAAGATTAAAGAGATTTGCACGTTATAAGGACTTAGAAAGACCTTATACAAGGATATCAAAATATAGGAAGAAGTCTTACATAAAGGCTAACCCTAACAAGGTTATAGTTAGGTATGACATGGGAGATGTTAACAAGAAATTTCCATGCACGCTTAACCTTTTGTCTAAGACTGGTCTTCAGATAAGGCATAATGCTATTGAAAGCGCCAGGCAGAGCTCTAACAGATTATTAGAAAACACTCTTGGAAGAAAAGGTTATTATTTCAAAGTTAAAATATATCCTTTCCATATATTAAGAGAGAATCCATTAGCTTCAGGAGCTGGAGCTGACAGGTTTAGCACTGGAATGAAACATTCATTTGGCAAACCTATAAGTTCGGCTGCAAGAGTTAAAAAAGGGCAAACTTTATTTACTATTTCAACTGATACACAAAACTTAAGTGTTGCAAGGAAAGCAATGGATAGGGCAAGACATAAAATGCCATGTTCGTGTTCAATACAGCTTATTGAGAATAAGAAATAAATTTGTTTTAGTTAAAAAAAAGAAAAAAAAAGAGGATGAACTTAAACTTAGACTTTTTACCCTGGCTAAATGATTTAGTTGGGAACGTATACATTCAAGCACTATTAGTTTTTATATTATTCTTGTTTCTGGCTTCTGTAATGTTGGTTGTTTATAGAAAATATGTTAAAAAAATAGCTTCAAAAACTAAAACAAAAGTGGATGATATTATACTTGAGAAATCAGAAATGCCTTTGTTTTATATGCTGATTCTTTTTGGAATAAAGCTGGCTATAAAGCCTTTAAATATAACTAACTCATCTATCCAAAAAGGAATTAACACTGTTGTGGTAATTATAATGGGTTATATAGTTGTCAGCTTTGTGAACACTGTAATCAAACTATGGGGGAAAAAGATTGCGGAAAGAACAAAGTCAACGTTTGATGATGAAGTGCTTCCTCTCATTCAGTCGCTTTCAAAAATTTTTGTGGGAATAATAGTATTGCTTATTGTGCTTGACATATGGAGCATAAAGATAGGGCCGTTGCTTGCAAGCTTGGGTATAGCTGGCTTAGCAGTTGCATTTGCAATGCAGACTTCTCTTGGAAACATATTTGGGAGCATATCTCTTATACTTGACAAGACGTTTAAAGTAAAAGATGTAATCCAGCTTGAATCAGGAGAAATAGGACAGATTGTTGGAATAGGGTTAAGGAGCACTAAGATAAAGACTTTTGATAATGAATTATTGATTGTTCCTAATGGAATGCTGGCAACAAGCAAGATAAAGAATTTGGCAAAGCCAAACAATGTGTTAAGATTAGTTCTGCCTATAGGAGTAGCTTATGGCTCGGATATAGATAAGGTTAAGAAAACTCTTCTTACTACGCTTAAGAATGTTAAAGGAGTGGTGCATGGAAATGAGAAGCGCAAACCCTTGGTAAGGTTCAATAAGATGAATGATTTCTCATTAGACTTTGATTTAGTGTTTTTTATAGAAGATTACAAGGAAAGATTTGACATTTCAGACGAGATTCTTACAAAGGCTTATAATGAGCTGAATAAGAAGAAGATAGACATACCATTCCCTACAAGAACGGTTTATTTGAAGAAGTGAGCTTGTACTGATTAGCTGATTTTTGATAGATTATAGATATTTTTATAAAACCTCTAGGATTCTTGTTGATATGAGCGAGGAGAAGACTAGAGTTGTCTGGAGAGATCCTGAGAGATATTTCAAAGAGATTGGTCATGACTTTGATCTTGAATTCCAGAATAATGGAAAGTTTATGAGATATATGAAAGGTAGAGCTGTTAAACCTTTTCTGATGGGAGATTTGTTTAAAAAATTAAGTCTAGTAGAGTTTGATGAAACGAAAGACAGGCAAGTCTATCATAGTGATAAAAGCTGCTTATTCTCAAGGTTTGAAGTAGAAGGAATTACTAGGTATAAGGAGATTGTAAAAGATCCTGATATCAGTGTTGCTTGGTGTCCTAGGCATAGGTTCACTGGGGATTATATAGGCATGCAACCATTGCTTGTTGATTGTGTTTATAAGTCGTTGGATGAATCTTCTGAAAGTATGGAAGGTGAGAAACAGTCTCATAAATATTTGATGATTCCAGGAGGGGATAATCTTTTTGTCCGAGGTTTTAGTACAATATTAAAGAAGTTTGGAACATTTATGTTTCTTAGGAAAGATAAGGCATTTTCTCTTAAAAAAAAGGATATAGAAGAAATAAATCAAAATATGCCTCTTGTTAAATATTTTATAGATAAGGATGGGAAAAGAAGGATGATTGATTCTGAACATGAAGAAAATGTTGGTGAGTTAGAGACATTGCTTGCAGATAAGAAAGTAGAGCAGTTTTTGGATGAAAGATATTATTTGACTAATGTATTGCCTTCATATCTTGAACAGCAAATGTTTGAAGGTGTAAATGGGAGAACATGTGATATTATGCCTTTTGTAGAATATAAGATTGGCGTTAATGGGAAGGTGAGCACAGGCAGATCAAAAACAGGAGAATTAGGAGACATGAGCCCGCTTTTTTTTAAACATCTTTATAGGATTTTGCAGAGGCATAAGGGTGAAAAAGAGCTGTTAATTGTTCCTAGTAATATGTCTGGGTCTAAATATCCTGATGCCTTAAATTTTGTTGGCAAACCATCCTTTTTATTGGGGTTAAGCAGAAGCCTGAAATATATTATGGATTCAAATTATTTTTGGATTAGGTATCCGCATTATGCAGAAAAACATCCTGAAGCAAAGATTGAGGCAACTGTAAAATTTGGTGAACCAATCTCACTTTCAGAGTTTAATAAAAAGTCTGTTGTGGACGATCTTCCTGGAATACTTAGGAAAAGAATTGGGCTTCTTGAGACACCTTATCCTGTAGCAGTCCTTTGTAAGTTAATGGAGGGTGAAAGTGAAGTTCTTTATTCTGTATTGAATGAAAGGTTTAAGCCTCTTCTTGAATATTATCAGAAGCTTGGTATAGATGTTTCTAAGATTACTAGTCCAAATGGGAATCCTTTGGATGCAGAAGATTTGACAGAAAGAGTTGCTCTTACTCTTAATAGTAATCCTAGGATATATTCTAAAGGTGGGAACTATTCTAAAAAGATTATTGAGCCAAGACAGTTTTCTGTGAGAAGCAATAACAGTGATTTGCAAGTATGGTATGCAAATATGTTGAAACATCTTGAGATTTAGATTAAAGAAATATTAATATAAGACATAAGTTTATCTAAATCTTCTAAGAAAATGATATCGTTAAGCATGCTTCTTAAGCATTATAAAAGAAAAGAGATTCAGGAAGAAATAGTCAGGAATGCGAACGGCAGGGAAGTTGCAGTCAAGTTCGGAGAAAAAGGATTTGGGAAAAGGCCGGATGTTCTACAGTATCCTAATGATGTATTAAATCTTGCGAAGAAAGGCGCTACATCTTTTCATGTCTCAGAAGAGCATTGGGGAAATGTTCTGCAGTTAAGCACAGGGATGAAAAAAAGCGAGCAGGATGAGATGAGAACAGGGTTTGACCTTGTATTAGATATAGACTGCCATAACCTTGAGTACAGCAAAATAGCAGGAGACTTAGTTGTCAAGGCGTTGAAGCATAATGGGATTAATTCTTTATCATGCAAATTCTCAGGCAATAAAGGGCTGCATATTGCAGTGCCTTTCAAAGCATTTCCTAAATTGATAAATAATATTGAGACAAAAAAACTTTTCCCTGAACTGCCAAGAAGAATAACAATGTATCTAAAGGCAATGATAAAAGAGCCTTTGAGCAGGGCAATACTTGAATATGAAAATAATGATTTCTCTAGAATTGTTGAAAATGTTGGCAAGAAAGCTGAAGAGATTATGATAAAAGAGAAAAATGAATCAGGAAGCATGGTTAATAAGCTTAACACAGAATCTTTCCTTGACATAGACACTGTACTTATATCGAGCAGGCATCTTTACAGAAGTGTTTACTCGTTCAATGAAAAATCAGGGTTAATTTCTGTGCCTGTAAAGCATGATGAAATTTTATCGTTTGACAAAGAAATGGCAAAGCCTGAGAATGTAAAATTAGGTGAATTAAAATTTCTTGATGAAAATAGAGTAATAGAAGAGGATGCAAGAAGACTTGTTATGCAGGCATATGAGTTTGTTGAGAAAGAAGGTGAAAAGCCTGAAGGAAATAATAAAAACTATGGGAAGCCCATGGAAATCAAGCTGGATGCCCCCATGCCTGAAAAGTTCTTTCCTCCGTGTATCAATTTTGTGTTAAACAATGGGCTGGATGATGGGAAAAAAAGAGTATTGTTTATACTCGTTAACTTTCTTACAAGCCTTGGCTGGGATCATGAAAAAGTGGAGAAGAGGTTGGGTGAATGGAACAAAAAGAATCCTGAAGCAATAAGGGAAACTTACATGGTTGGACAGATAAGGTATCATAAGTATAAGAAGAAGAATATACTTCCACCAAACTGTAGCAATAAAGATTATTATCATGACATTGGAATATGCAAGCCTGATAATCTATGCAATAAGATAAAGAATCCTGTTAATTATTCATTGAGGAAGGTTAAGTTCTTGAAGAATAAGAAAAATTAGTTTTTGTGTTTGCTCTTCTTCCTCTTATACCTGCCTCTTTTCTCAACAGTTTCTAACCTTTCTATCACAGCATCATAATGTTCTGAGATTGACTTGTAACCTTCTAACACGTATTTGAAACATTCCTCCCAAATCTTATAATGCTTTGATTCCAAGGCCTGTTTTAAAAGATGTAGGTCAACAGCTTTATCTTCCACTTTAAGTGAGGAGACGCTAAGCCCAAAATCAATAAAATAAACTCTTTCTTTGTCGTCATCCTTGAGAATCATGTTTGATGTTGTTAAATCTCCATGGATAATCTCATTGTTATGCATGATGGCAATGTTTTTTCCTATCTCATTGCAGAGGAACTTGTAATCACTCTTTTCAAGGATGTTTCTTATGCTGTCTCCTTTGAGGAATTCTATCTCTAATAGCTCTTTGTCATCTGACCTGATTAGTTTAGGGCAAGGAAATCCTAAAATGTTGAGTTTTTTAATGACTTTTGCCTCTTTCTTTGTTCTTCTCTTTCTTAGTTTTTCATCTATTTCACTAATTCTATAAGATTTCTTTATTCTGTCCTTTATTATTACGTTGTTATCTAAGAAAAGCTTTGCTTCAGCTCCCTGGGCAATAAGTTTTTTCATATTATGCTTTAAAATATGGATAGTATATAAAAAATATCTCTTAAAAATGGTTAAATCTGTGATCTTAATTATTTAGTTTGGGTTTTATACCCCGATGCTTGCATCGGCTTAATACGCAAACTAAATACTAAAAATACCCCGCAGCTTGCTGCGATTGGGATTTTTTATTTGTGAAAAAGAGCGCTTTTTTAGGCTGAAAATCCCTTCAAATTTAGAGGTAAAATACACATAATATAATCTGCTTTGTCTATATTCTATTACCATAACTTTTATTAATGAGAGCATATATATCTATATAAAAGTAGTTAAAAATGGCTAAAATGCCTTAACATGGCTCAGAGAGGGGTTTATTTGGTGATATAACTTGGCAGAAGACGACGTAAAAGTTCATTATGATTGGGAATCTGAAGACATAGAAGACAGTGAAATTGCAGTAGATAAAGCTGTAATTAAGGAGAAAAGTTCTAATAAAAAAGCTGCTAAGAAATCTAAGAAAAAAACTACTCCTCTAAAGAAAAAGGAAGCAAAAGAAGAAACTGCTCAAACTACGTCCGATACTAATTTAGTTGGCAAGGAAGAGATAAAAGAAGAAGCCAAACCTGAAAAAGTGGAGAAAGAAGCTCCAGTTGTTGCTGCTGAAGAGATGGATAAACCTGGTGAAGTTGTAGAAGAAGAGAAAAAGGAAGTAAAATTAGAACAGAGACCTGAAGATAAGCCTAAAGAAGATGTGTATGAGCAGAAACCTGAAGAAAAGCCTTTTACTCCAGAAAGTTCTACTTTTGCAGGAGGAGAACAGCAATATGGAGAAGAAGAGCCAAAACCTAATTATATGATTGCTTTTGTTGCTGTCGTAGTTATAATCATTCTTTCAATTTTCATATTAAAAACAAAAGATATTTTCCCATCTTCAGGGAATGATAATGTTGTTGCTATGGTTAATGGCGAAATAATTACTCTAGAAGAACTGGAAAGTGTATATAAGGCTACTGTGCCTGTTGAATATTCTGCTTTTATAACTAAAGAAGACTTTTTGAATCAGTCGCTTGTGCCTGAGAAGGTTTTATTGCAGGAAGCTGGAAAGAAGGGCATAAAGGTATCTGAGCTGGAACTGCAGGATGGCCTGAAAAAGTTTCTAATGGAAAATACTATGACAGAGGAACAACTAAAGAGCAGGCTTGAGTCTGATGGCGTAGATTTTGAGAGTTTTAGAGTAAATTTTAAGACAAGATTAATTATAACAAAACTCCTTGATGAAGAAGTTGTGTCACAGATAAAAATTAATGATTTTGAGATTATAGATTATTATGAAAGTAATAGTGATAAGTTCGTTGCAAAGCCAGGCCAAATAAGAGCAAGGCATATTCTGGTAGATTCAAAAGATTTAGCTGAGGAACTTTTAGAGGAGATTAATAATGGAGAAGATTTTGAGGAATTGGCTAAAGAAAATTCTATAGGCCCTTCAGCTCCTTTTGGCGGTGAACTCGGATTCTTTGGAGAAGGTATGATGGTTGAAGAATTTGAAGATGTAGCATTTGGGCTTGAGGCTGGTGAAGTATCAGATATTGTTGAAACAAATTTTGGTTATCATATTATTAAGAGAGAAGAAAATGAAATGCCTCTTGAAGAAGCAAAAGAAAGTATAAGGGCAACATTACAAACTTCTAAGCAATCAGCAGCAGTTGAGATTTACATTAATAAACTTGTTAGTAATGCTGATGTAGTATTTAAGCTGGATAAAGCTCCTGAAGCTACAGGTTTTACCCCAGCGGAAACTACAAGTAAAAGGACATTTGTAGATACAGGGGATGAAGTGTATAAGATAGATGGGAAACCAGTTATAAGGCTTTATACGACAACGTGGTGCCCGCATTGTGTATGGGTAAAGGATACTTTTGATAAAGTAGCTAGGGAATATATTGCACAGGGAAAGATAGTTGCATATCATTGGGATGTTGACAGTGGGGATAACACTTTAACCCCTGAAATAGAGACAAATATTCCTCCTGAAGAGATAGAAATATTCAAGAAGTATAATTCTAAAGGCTCTATTCCTACGTTTGTGTTTGGTAACAAGTATAAGAGGATAGGCAATGGTTATGAAGCAGAAGATGATCTTGGAGCAGAAGAAGCTGAGTTTAGGGCAATTATTGAAGAATTGATTGCAGAATAATTAGAATACTTTTTCTTTGAATGTTAACACTAAAATAGATAATATAATAAAAAAGAAGAATAAAATCTTATAAATCATTACTAGTCAAAAGCCCTACGTTTGTTGAGTTTGACTTTATTCTTGTGTCCATTCCAATCAGGTATCTTATGTTTGTCTTCTCAGCTACCTGAACAAGGTCACGTTCTATGATTCCGTCAAAGACAATGGAATATACTCCTGTTGCCAAGCTTCTGACAGTGGAAACAAGCTCTATTGTAGGAACCTTGCCTAGAATGTTAAGCTTTTCGTCCAATATAAAAGCGCCTCTTGTGCCAATAAGTTCTTCTAACATAGTGTTAAAAGTCTTTTTTTCGTTCATAGATAACTGTTTTTTTTCATATTTGTTAACAGTAGTACTGGGAGAAGTGTTTTTGGCAACAGTTGTAGGTGGTTGCTGTCTTGTACTCTGTGATGGTCTTACAGGTGCTGCGGCAGGAGATGTTCTTTTTATCTGAACACCTTTCTTTCCATTATGGCCATAATTGTCTTTGCCTAACTCAAATGCGGCCTGTTCTGCGGAAACCCTGTTTCTAAGAGCTTTATGTATCTCTTTCTTTGTTATCTCTTCAACTTCTTTTCCGTCAGGAGCTTTTGTTACATAGTCTATCTCACATGTTTCAAATAGCTCTTTTAGTATAAGGTTACCTCCTCTGTCTCCATCAACAAAAGCAGTCATAACCTTTTTCTTGCTAAGATCTATTATTGTTTGAGGTACATTTGTTCCGTTAAGAGCAATAGTGTTCTTAAATGAATGCTTTAAGAGGTTAACTACATCTGCTCTTCCTTCAACTAATATAATGTCATCTGACTCATCAACGGCTGGACCGGCAGGAAGCCTGTCATTACCATAAGTCTTGATTTCCATAACTCTTACGGAATATGCTACTTCATCAGCAAGTTCCTGTGAGTCTGGAAGAACGCCGTCTTGTAGTTCTTTTAATAGTTCTTTAGCTCTTTCAATCACGAAATTTCTTTTTGAAATTCTTACATCTTCGATTTTGCTTACTTTTATTCTTGAATTACAAGGACCTATTCTTTGAATAATTTCTAATGCAGCTCCAACTATGGATGTTTCTGCTTTGTCTAAAGAAGAAGGAACTGTTATTGTACCGGTTGTTTTACCGCTCACAGTGTCAACATTTACTTCTATTCTGCCTATTCTGCCGCTTCTTTGTAATTCTCTTAATTCTAATTCAGAGCCTAACAATCCTTCTGTCTGGCCGAATATAGCTCCAATTACATCAGGTCTGTCTACGATTCCGTCAATATCTATGCTTGTGTGTATGATATATTTTGCTGATACAGGACTTATTTTTCCCATTTTTATGACCTCCACGTGATATTTAATTGTTAAAGACGTATGTCTATGGTTAAATCCCTGGTTTTAGAACAAGTTTCCATAACTATATACTGAAATACTTTAGTGATAGTGATAAATGAATGTAAACTTGTTCTTTAAGGATTTAAAAGATGTAGCCCGTAACACTAACTCTCTGTCTCATTGCCTGAATCCTCAAAAACAAGGTCTTTAAGGCCTTAAAAAAGGTAGCGTATCTTTTTTAAAGTTAATTCGTGAGCTCTGCAGAGTTCTCTCGTGACGGGCTTGTAATCATGCTTTGTTTTGAAAAAAGAACCTTAAAATACTCTTCTCATAACGTATTAAGCCCAATTAATTAATGATAATAATACATTAATAGAATGATGGTGAATTTATAAAACTATCGTATTTTTAAGGATTTGAGAGTGAACAAAAGGGTTTTTTTGTTTTTTACACTTTCTCCTGCCCTTTGTAGAAGTCCTTAACCATGCTTAAAGTAGAGCATTCGTCAGGTTTACGGTCTTCCCTGATTCTTGCTAATCTTGGGAATCTTAAAGCAAAACCAGAGGAATAAGTAGGGCTTTTCTGGATTTCTTCATATTTGATTTCTATCACAACCTTTGGCTTGAGCTTTATTGATCTGCCTTTTTCTGCTATAATATGAGGTTTTAGCAGCTTTGTTAGTTGTTTAAAGCTTACTCCCTCTTCTTCTTTTTCTTTTATGCCTGTTCCTACTTTGCCAATTTCAAGGAAACTGCCTTCTTCGTCAATACAAGCTACCGTGAAGGAGCTCATCCATTTAGCTCTTTTGCCTTCCCCCCAGTCTGCTCCTACTATGGTTAAGTCAAGAGTTTCCATTACAGGCTTTAACTTTATCATAAAACCAACCCTTGCGCCTGGTTTATAGGGTGCATCAAGAGTTTTTAGCATAATACCTTCATTGCCAGCTTTTAATGATTGTTGGTAGAACTTTTCAACTTCCTTTTTATTAGATGTGATTATCTTTTTTGCTAATACGATCCTTCTTTCAGATGGCTTGATGATTTTTTCTAATAACTCTCTTCTTTTTTTGAAACTTTCATTAATCATGCTCTTATTATTGTAAAAGATTATATCGAAAACATTGAGCTCAACAGGAAACTCTTTTGTCATTCTTTCTATCTCAAACTTTCTCCTGATTCTCTGGGAAATATTCTGGAAAGGAAGACATTTGTTTGTTTTAGGGTTAAAGCCTATTGCTTCAGAGTCAAGTATGAAAGAATCACCTTCTACATTGCTTTTTACATAAGAAACAACTTCAGGGAACTGGTTGGTTACGTTTTCAAGCCTTCTTGTAAAAAGGGTTATTTTATTATTGTGCTTATGGCACTGAATTCTGAAGCCATCATATTTCTGTTCTATCTCAGCAGGTGTGCCTACTTTCTTAAAACCTTCTTCAATAGTGTTCACTTTTAATGCTAGCATGACTTTTATTGGATGACCTGGCTTGAGTTCTATGTCATTTAAGCCTTTTAATCCTTTTTTTCTGATAGTTTCAACTATTTCAGAGAAATCGTTGGTTATATCATAAGCCTGCTGGACAGAATCAATATATGTGTTATACTTCTTTCTATCTTCAACTTTGAAATCATTTTCTTTTTTGTTGTAAGTAAATCCTATGTCCTTTGAGAAAAAAGCCCAAACAATAGCATCCCTTATGCTTCCATCTCCTACGCCAACCCTTAAATCGTTAAGCACAGTTCTTGTTATATATTTAGCTTCAATTGGTTTAGCTAAGAGCAATAGTTCTGAAATTAACTGCAATTTCTTTTCAACAGTGCCCTTGCCTTCCAGCTCTGCCAGCTTTCTAAGGTTATCAAAAACCTTAATTATGGTAAGCTCACTGCTGAACAAGGTTTCCTGCTTGTTGGATTTTATAACTTCTTCTGCAACACTACCTAAATCGCCAGTCTTTTTCCAGCGGTCTTCAATACCCTTTGCTGAAACACCAGTAGCAGTTGTGATAGCCTTGATAACTAATCTTGAAGCAACTCCTGTTTCTCTTTCATCCCATTGTGGGAATAATCTGCCCTGGAGCAAAAGAGTAAGGGTTGGAAGCTCAGTTGCTGGAGCTGACTTAAGAAATTCTGATATAATTAAGGTTTTTTTAAGCCTTTTTGAGGTGCTTTCTAACTCTGTGTATACCTTGGCTAATTCTTTATATAACATAAATATAAGATGGGGTTGATTATTTATAAATCTAATGAAATTTTTTGGAATACGTTAAATATAAATACTAGCAAACTAAGTAATTTTGTATGGATGTCAGAGAATGTATTTACACAAGGCGCTCTGTAAGGAAATTCCTTGACCAACATGTGGAATGGGATAAAGTGGGTGAGATACTTGAAGCTGGCAGAGTTGCGCCTTCAGCAGGTAATCTTCAGAACTGGAAGTTTATTGTAGTTCTTGAAAAGGATACAAGGAAGAAGATAGCAGATGTCTGCCTTCAACAATATTGGATGACAGATGCGCCAGTTCATATTATTATTTGTTCAGAGCCAATAAAAGGCAAAAGGTTCTATGGAGTAAGAGGAGAAAGGCTTTATTCTGTGCAGAACTGCGCAGCTGCAGCTGAAAATATGCTGTTGATGGCTCACTCTCTTGGATTAGGAGGATGTTGGATAGGAGCTTTTGATGAGGATGGATTAAGCAGCACATTAGGCATAATAGAAGAAGTAAGACCACAGATAGTGCTTACTATTGGATATACAAATGTAAAACCTTTGATGCCTACAAGATATAAGCTTGAAAATGTAGTTTTCTTAGAGAAATATGGAAACAGAATGAAAGATGCAGCAGCAACAATGGGGTTGCATTATGCAAAAATCCAAAGAGGTATTGGTAAAACTAAAGATATATTGGATAAGGTTAATAAGAAGGTTTTTAGGAGAGAATAGTTCTTAGATTAGTAGAATTCTAATTATATTTTTAAAAAAATAAAAAAAAAGCCTTCACAAAATATTTTGGGGGTATTTAATGAAGGCCAAGAACTCATAAGAGTTATTTACCTTATAATCTCTATCCCCAGCTCTTCGCTTATTTCCTGAGCCTGAGGAGTTGGTCTTGAGTAATCTTGTTTGCCTAGTATCCAAGGAGATTCTACGCCGGTTATGATGGTCATAACACTTAGCTTACCTTTCATGTCATCTCCAACTCTGGCACCCCAGATAACATTTGCATCATCATCAAGGCTTTCAGTAACCAATTCACCTACTCTGTTTATATCGTCCAAAGTAAGATCAGGACCTCCTGACACATGAATCAATGCGCCGGTTGCGCCTTTATAGCTTATGTCCAGTAATGGGTTAGATAATGCTCCCTTTACAGCTTCATCTACTTTGTTATTTGTATCTGAAGAGCCTACGCCAATGGCAGCAACACCGCCATTAGTCATTATAGTCTTAACATCAGCATAATCCAGATTAACTAAAGATGGAATTGCTATTGTCTCAACAATGCCTTTAATCATAGTAGATACCAATTCGTTAGCTACAGCAAAAGCCTGAGTGATAGGCAGATTTCCTGCTATGTTAACAAGCCTGTTATTATCTATTACAATTACTGTATCGCTTACCTGCCTTAACTGCTGTAATCCAAACTCTGCCTTGTCAACTCTTGCCCGTTCTATCTTGAATGGCATAGTTACAGTTCCAATGACAATTGAACCAGTATCTCTTGCGATTTGAGCAATAACTGGGGCTGCTCCTGTTCCTGTTCCTCCACCCATGCCTGCGCAGACAAAAACCATGTCAGAACCTTTCAATGATTCTTTTATTTCCTGCACACTTTCCTGGGCAGATTCAGCACCCTTTTCCGGAAAGCCGCCGCAGCCTAAGCCTTTAGTAAGATCTTTTCCAATTATGAATTTTCTGTCAGCTTCAATACTGTCAACATGCTGTTTATCAGTGTTGCATGCAACAATCTCAGCACCCTTTACACCTTTCTTATATAACCAGTTGACCATGTTATTCCCAGCACCGCCAACACCTATAACTCTTATGTTTGCTTTACCAACGAATACATCGTCAGTAGTTTTTTCCTCGTAATTGTTTAATGCGTTTTCTACAATTAAATCCATTTTATCTCAACCCCCTTTTTTTGTTTTTTTTAATATTTTCATATATTTTACACTAACGAAAAGTTTATATACTACTTACCCTCCATTATCTCTTAAGAAACAGTTGTATTACGCCAATGATACCTAACTGTGTATGAGGGGAAAAATAACTCATAAGCCAAATTTTCTGTGTTTAAGAGACAGACTAAAATATTAATTGCGCCAACAATTAATTATTTTTATGAACACAATCATATATAAATACTTCTATAGTGGAAACTATATATCTTAGAATACTATTTATCGCTCAAAAAGAGTTTTTCTCTTCCCAGAATATAATCCCATGTTACTCATTTGTTCGAATTGTGCTTTTGCGAGTGTAAGGGCTGAAACCGTAAAATTATACTCTTCCTTGATTTCTCCGCAGATATTTTTGACAAGGTTGCTGTCAATATTTTCTCCTATAATAAGAACATTAGCCCTATCTTTCAGTTCAGATCCATGCAATATTAAAGATTCAACATTTGGCATCTTAGAGGCTGATTCCACAAATATTTCAACAATGCGCTTGTCTTCCTTGATAAAAGATTCTAAGAATTCTGTGCTTTTATTTTGTTTTATTTTGTATAATTTGAATTTCTTGATCTTCTTTTCATCTATTATGTTAAGAGCAATAAGCTTGGTAATTATCCTATATGTAGAAGCTACAGGCACTTTAGAGAGCTTTGCGATCTCTCTTAAATAGAACTCATTTCCCTTGTCAGCAAGGAAAAGCTTTAGGACTTTGAGAACTTTTTTGTCAAACAATTCTTCTAGTAGCTTGATGTTGTCAATTTCCATTAGATGTTCTTAATCTATGTTATATATAAATGTTATCAAAATTGGAAAAGTGTTTCAAATTTGGAACAATGAGTTTTTGGTTTGAGTTTGATGAAGAATAGACTGAAAAGAAATCCTAAGATAATAAGCAGAAAGAATTGTATGCTTTTATATCAAAACAGCATTAACAGCGCCATCCTGGCCAGGCCTTGAGGTAACTCTTGCATTGCCTTTGTCTGTGTTTATGATCGCACCTTTTGTTATGATATTTCTTCTTATGAATTGCTTGTTAGCAGAATTGTCTATGATTGAGAGTATCTTTGCCTTTGAATATTTGTTTGTCTTTTTGTCAAGAACGTTAGCAGTATCAATACCTAAAAGCCTAAGCTTCTGGTTTCCGCCCCTTGTCTTGATTTTTTTGAGCTTTTTCTCTTCAACCTTTGTGTGAGATGGTATTCTACCTGCTTCAAAGAGCCTCTTCTTTCTGATAGCTTTATACCTTCCACCAGTTGATTTTCTTAGTGATTTTGCTTGACTTATCATCTTAAAATATAGAAAATTGGTTTTAGTTTATATTTGTTTCTAAATATTTATAAATTTTCATTGTTTCTCTCTAAAATAATGATAAAAATATCAGCTTCTTTGATGTGCGCGGATTATTCTAATCTTGCTGAGCAGGTTAAATTGTTAGAAAAGGCAGGAGTTGATATGCTGCATTTTGATATAATGGATGGGGATTTTGTTCCTAACTTTGCGATGAGCCAGCTTGAAATGAAGGCTTTAAGGTCATTGACAAGCCTTACCTTTGATGTGCACCTTATGATTAAAGAACCTATAAGGTATATAAAGCAATTCGCGGATGCTGGAGCTGATATACTAACTGTTCATGCTGAGGCTTGTGAACACCTAGGAGAAACAATACAAGGGATTAAAGAGCATGGGAAGAAGGCAGCGGTTGCGTTAAATCCTTCAACACCTTTGTTTGCAATACAACATATGTTTGGTGAATTATGGTACTGTTAATGACAGTAAACCCTGGCTTTTCAGGCCAAAAATATATTCCTTCTGTTATTCCAAAGATTAAAGAATTAAGAGAACTGTTGAATAAGAAGGCTCTTACTATGGATATACAAGTTGATGGAGGTGTTAGCCCAGAGTCAATAAAGCTTATGGCAAGTAATGGAGCAAATGTGTTTGTTGGCGGCTCATCAGGAGTGTTTGTTAAAGAAAAAAAGTTTGAAGATAGTGTAAACACTCTAAGAGGGCTGGCAAATATTTAAGTTATAAATTGTCAATTACACTTCTTCTTCCATTTCTTCTTTATATTTGCCTTTTGTTGCAAGACTGTTCAATTTTGCCCTAAAAATAAAAGCTTTCTGGGCAGCAAGAAGGTTTTCATCTTTTCCTTGCCAAACCTTTAATGCAGGTCCTTGTAAGGCCCTTGCATAAGAGAAGCTTACATTCCAGGGAAATTCTTTTCCTAAAGTGTGTATCCTGTTCAAGTGTGCTGTTGCTTCTAAAGGAGTCTGTCCTCCTGATAAGAAATTAATGCTCGGCAACTCAGGTGGGACAACTTTCTTTAATAATTGAGCAGTTCTTTTTGCAACTTCATCAACACTAGCACGATTGTTAGCTTGGTTACCTGAAATTATCATGCTTGTCTTTAGAATAAGTGTCTTAATGTCAACTTCTTCTTCTTCCAATGCTTCAAACACTTTGATAAGAACTTTCTCATTAACCTCTTCAGATTTGTCAATTGAGTGTGTTCCATCAATAAGCACTTCAGGTTCAATAATTGGAACAATTCCATGCTCTTGGCAAACTTTTGCATATCTTGCAAGATCCTGGGCGTTTATTTCGATAATCTCATCACTTGGTGTATTTTTAGAAATAAGATAAACAACACGCCATTTGGCAAACCTGCAACCCATTTTCTTGTATTCTTCTAATCTTTCGCCTAATCCTTCAAGACCTTTTGTTGTAATTTGTTCGTCTTTATCATTAATATCCTCCAAACCTTTGTCAACCTTAATTCCTGGGACAATTCCAAGTTTTGCGAGAAATTCTGGAAACAACACGCCATCATTAGATTTTTGGCTTAATGTTTCTTCAAATAAAATAACTCCTAAAATATATTTTTCAATTCCAGGAGAAGTTAGTATCATATTCCTGTATTGTCTTCTTGTCTCTTCTGTTGATTCAGTATTAATAGCAACCAATCTTTTAGTAGCTGTTTTAACACTTTCATCCGCAGCTAAAATACCTTTACCTACAGTCACAATCTCTTTAATAGTTTGTTTAAGTTCTTCATTAGTCAAGTTTACCACCTCTTAGGTTTTTATATAATTAATCAAATCTATGAAAAGCCTCAATAAATCTTATAGTGCCTGTCCTAGACCGCATAACAATAGAATGGGTTATGGTTTTGTCTTCTTCAAACCTTACCCCTCTTAACATTGGGCCATCTGTGACTCCTGTTGCAACAAACATATGAATATTGCCCTTTGCTAAGTCGTCTGTATGAAATATTCTTTCTTCTGGTTTGTCTATTCCCATTTCCTCTGCTTTTTGCTTTTCTTTTTTATCCTTAAACACAAACCTTGCCTGGATTTCTCCACCTAGGCATTTAAGCGCTGATGCAGCAATAACGCCTTCAGGCGCTTTTCCTATGCCCATCAGGATATCAATGCCTGAACCTTCTACTGAAGGAGAAATTGCTCCAGATATGTCTCCGTCTGTTATAAGTTTTATTCTTGCTCCTGTTTCTCTTATTTCTTCTATAAGCTGTTCATGCCTTGGCCTGTCAAGCACTACAACAGTTATCTCTCCAATCTCTTTATTAAGTTTTCTGGCAACAGCAGTAATATTTTCTTTAACAGAAGAATCAATATTAATACTTCCTTTTGCATTTGGACCAACTGCTATCTTATTCATATAAACCTCAGGTGCATGCAACAGACATCCTTTAGGTGATGCCGCAAACACACAAATCGCATTTCCTCTGCCATAAGCTACACTATCAGTACATTCAAGAGGGTCAACTGCTATATCAAAACTAACGCCATTCTTTTTTCCAACTTCTTCACCAATATATAACATAGGCGCTTCATCAATTTCTCCCTCGCCTATTACAATCTTACCATGAAAATCAATATCATTGAGCCTTTTTCTCATCTCATCAACAGCAGCGCCGTCTGCTTTCTTTTTCTCTCCCTTTCCTAACCATTTAGAAGCAGCTATAGCAGCAACTTCCGTTGCCCTTACAAATTCTAATGCAATATTTCTATCCATTGATTTCACTCACTGTTTTATGTGATGTCATCATACGTTATAAGACGATTGTATATAAACTTTTAGTTTATCATACTTTTTCATACAAAAACAAAATATTTAAATAAAAGGGTGATTCTTGGTTGTTCTATGAAAGAAAGAGTAACACTTACACTTGATTCTAATATACTAAAGACTGTTGATAAGAATGTTGATGGCTTTAAAATTAAGAATAGAAGCCATGCAATAGAACTTTTATTGTTAAGGGCTATGGGAGCTAATGTACCTAAGAAGGCAGTCATTCTTGCAGGCGGCAAAGGCACAAGGCTAAGGCCGATTACTTATGAAATACCTAAAGGATTAATACCTATAGATGGAAAAACAATAACTCAGTATCTGCTTGATCTTCTTAAGAAGTTTGGAATAAATGAAGTTATTCTGTCGGTTGGTTATATGAAAGAAAAAATAATGGATTATTTTGGAGATGGCAGTAAGTTTGGTGTTAGTATAAAATATATAGAAGAAGATGAGCCACTTGGAACTGCAGGCCCTTTAAAGATGGCAAAACATTTGCTGAATGAGACATTCATAGTTTCCAATGGTGATGAGTTGAAGGATATTAATATAGAGGAGATGTATGCTTTGCATAAGCAAAACAATGCTCTGATAACTATTGCTTTAACAACAGTTAGCGACCCAAGCAAGTATGGTGTTGCAAGATTGTCTGGCTCTAAAATACTTGAATTTATTGAAAAGCCCAAAAAAGAAGATGCGCCGTCTAATCTTATCAATTCAGGATTTTATATAATTGAGCCTGAAGTGATTGAAATGATTCCAAAAGGCTTTGCAATGCTGGAAAAGGAGATTTTCCCTAGATTGGCTAAAGAAGGAAGACTGGTTGGCTATCCTTTTTCTGGCTATTGGTCTGATATAGGGACAATAGAGAAGTATGATAAAGTTATAAAAGATGTTAAAGAAGGAAAATATAAAATCTGAGTAATTTTAGTAAATATTATATACTTCTTTTTCTAGGGTAGTTAAATGCCATTTTATCCTATGAGTGATTTGAAAGATAAGCTGGAAAAATATTTCATGTTCAGCAGGACAGAAGTTAAAGATCTTATAATTACAATACTAATCCTGGCTTTTATTGTTTCCTTTAAAGAATGGGGCGCAAAGGAGTTTGATATTTTAATTGGAATGAGAAACCTGTTTAATGCTGTGCTAATCATGACATTGGTTGTTCTTGTTCATATATCTGCGCAGAGGATTGCAGGGCTGCATGTGGGCATAAGGGTGGAATATAAACTATGGTGGCTTGGATTGGTTCTTGGATTGATATTTGTATTTGTTTCAAGAGGCAATGTCTGGCTTTTATTGCCAGGAGGGATAATGTTTCATCATATGGCAGTTCATAGAATAGGGTATTTTAGGTATGGAATAAACATGCTGACAATGAGTTCTATCTCTTTAATGGGTGCTTTAGCAAACATTATGTTTGCAATAGTGTT
>PVBE012370887.1_pt1 | contig 24496 bp, 27 predicted proteins | sample 1631181 | NCBI WGS metagenome assembly PVBE01 (sample SAMN08397723, study PRJNA350692) | Marine metagenome, whole genome shotgun sequencing project. | isolation source: water | place: Pacific Ocean | collected 2012-04 | reverse complement strand
GAGTTCGTTCCGCTGGACGACGTCGTCGCCGAGATCACCAGGTCAGAGTGAACCCGACCTCCGCGCCCACCGGCGACGCGGCGGCTCCCACCGACACCTTCGCCTGCGCCCGGTTCTTGTGCGCCACGCCCACCGGGATGCCCAGCAAGGCGCCGACGCCTCCGCCGATCGCCATGCCCAGGCCGGCGTAGTAGAGCCCCTGGCCGCTGCTCCATCGCGCCCGCGTTGCCGCGCGATAGGCCGGTCGCCAGGAACACGCCGCCGGCGGCCGCCACGGCGATGCCGACGACCACGAACCCCACCTCGGGGACCGCCTTGGCCTTCGGGGCCTTCTTGGGAGGGGCCGGCTGCGCGTTGTCGATCTGCACCCGGAGGCTCTGCCCGGGCTCCTGGTCGGTGTCATCCGTGGCCAGCGATTCGTAGCGGTCCAGATCGGTCGAAGCGCCCACCGGGTCGCCCAGCTTCAGTCGGCACAGGGCCCGGTAGTACAGCCCTCGAAGGTGGTCGGGGTCGGCCGCGAGCACCCGATCCAGCACCCATCGAGCCTTGGCCCAATCCCCGCTGCTGACCAGGCCCGAAGCTTGGATGACGAGGTCGTCGGGGCGGTCTTCCGCGAGGGCCGGAGCCGCGAACGCGACGGTCAGGAGCATCAGCCAGGCGAGCAGGGGGCGCATGCCTCGATCCTACCCAGTTAAGCTGGCCTGCGAGACGTACTGCCAGACCCTCGAGGCCAGCTGCGACGCCGAGGCCGACGAAACCCCCGACTGTGTCGAGCTCTGCGAAGCCGACGTCTTCTACGAGGGCAGCGTCTCCGGGGAGGTCGGCGAATGGGGAGCCTCCAGCGGCAACTTCCTGGCGTGCCGGCTGGAGCACGCCTACCGCGCCTCCGAGGCCAGCGAACCCGCCGACCAGGCAGCCTCCTGCAGCGCCGCCGCGACCCACGGCGGCGATGTCTGCGGCAGCTACCAGGACGTCTGGTGCAAGCTCGGCGCGACCGTCTGCGGCCCGGACGCGGCGATGCTCCCCGATGAGCCCACCTTCCAGCTCGCCACCCCCTGGCGGGACGGTTTGGACGCCTGCCTGGCGATGGACACGAGCGCGATGACGGACGCCGAGTTCGAGGCCGCCTCGGGGGATCTGGCGCGGGCGCGCAGGCACGCCAGCCAGGGGGACTGGGCCGACTTCACCAACTGCTGCCAGGAGGGCGGCACGGGCGAGGATCTGGACTGCGGGCTCTAGCTCTCGACGCTCCCGTCGCGGCCGAGCAGGTCGAGCTTCTGCCAGATCTTCCGCGACAGCCCTGAGGCCAGCGTCTCCACCTGATCCGCCGCCGTGTGGATGACCGGATCGGGGAACGCCTGCCCGTACAGCGCCGCGACCTTGCTGATGGTCGAGAGCATCTCGCTGCAGTAGTCCAGGTACCGCCCCAGCTCGAACCGCGTCATCTTCCGTACCGGCGAGGACGGCGTGTCCGGTCCGTGTCGGCGCGCCCGCTCGGGGTCCTTCGTCAGCTGGTGCATGTCGACCACGTGGATCAGGGATCGCAGCTCGCCGATCGCCTCCAGCACCCGCTGGTGCTTCCACCGCTGCTCGATGCTGATGACGAAGACGAAGAAGGCGCCGATGAACACCGAAGACCCGATCGACGGCTCCAGGAGCCCCACGAAGTCGGCGAAGGTCAGCGAGCCCTTCACGGAGCTCCAATCGATCGCTCCGAGGAAGCCGTACAACAGCGACAGCACCGTCAGCACGAGCAGGGTCCCCGACGTCGCCCGCAGCGGCCAGTAGGGCTGCTTGAGCTCCTCAATCCGGCCGGAAGTGGCGCGCACGCTCCGCTCGATCTCGGCCGCCGCCTTGCTCAGGCTCGAGCCCGGGAACCGCTCCTCGATCCGCTGATGCAGGATCGTGGCCGTCTCCAGGATGCGCTTGTCGTCCAGCTGGAAGTAGTCGATCGCGTGCATGCGCAGCGACAGGTTACCGCCCCTGAAGCTCCCGGCCGAGCAGCCGCAGCAACCAGGGACGGAAGCCGGCGCCCGCGTCCTCGTCGAGCCCGACCCGGCGGCGCACGCCGTCCCCCACCAACGCGTCGCCGTACATCGCGAGCAGCCCCAGCATCACCACGTAGCGGGTCTCGTCGAGCTCGGTATCCGGCCCCCGCTGGCCGTGGAGCGCCTGCGCAACGACCTCCAACCCATGCTCCTCCTCGGGCGGGAACGGGTCCCGGCCGGTCGCTACGAGCCACGCCAACAGCCGCCCCTCCCGGGGGTCGCGGAGCCGCTCGAACGCCGAGGCCACGGCGGCTCCGATGGCCTCGGGGGAGGCGTCGGTGGGGATCGACGCCAGCAGCTCCTCGCGAAGCCGTCGCCCCGCCCGGCGGTGGAGCGCCTCGAGCAGCTGATCGACCGAGCCGAAGTGGTGGAGCACGCCCGGGTGGGAGATGCCGACCGCTTCGGCGACGGCGCGGATCCGGACCGCCTCGGGCCCGTCCGCGAGCAGGAGCGCCTCGGCGGCGTCCAGGATTTCGCCACGCGCCTCTTCGGCGCTTCGTCGTCGTCGGGCCACGGTTGACCACTACTTACCATGTGGTAAGTATTCCCGCCATGGCCCGCCGGTTCGCCCTCGTCCTCCTGCTCGCGGGCACCGCCATGGTGCTGGTGATCGCGCTCAACCGCGGCCGCCCCGCGGCCACCCCGGACCTCGAGCAGACCCGCGCTCTGGGCGCGCCCGAGGACCTGCACCAGCACTGCAGCGAGGCGATCGGCGACCCCCGGGTGGAGGAGGTCGCGCCCGACGTGTTCGTCGCCATCGGCTACGACCTCGCCAACACCATCGTGGTGCGGACCGACGCCGGCAAGGTCGTCATCGACACCTCCCTCAGCCCCACGCGGGCGCGCGAGGTGCGCGCCGCCGTAGACGCCGTCGTGCCCGGTCCGGTGGCGGCGGTGATCTTCACCCACAGCCACATCGACCACGTGGGCGGAGCGGACGTGTGGGCCGGCCCCGACACCGCGGTGTGGGCGACCGACACGTTCCAGCACCACTTCTTCGAGAAGTACGGCCTCTTCCGGGAGATCGAGAACATCCGGGGCGCCCGCCAGTTCGGCCGCCACCTCCCCCCCGAGGCGCTGCCGTGCAGCTCCATCGGCCGCACCATCGACGTGGACGAAGCGCTGGAGACGGGCGCGGTGATGCCGACCCAGACCTTCTCGGGGCACGTCGCGTTCGAGATCGGCGGGGTCCCCATCGAGCTGCACGAAGCGCCGGGGGAGACGCCCGATCAGCTCTTCGTCTGGCTCCCCCGCCAGCGCGTGCTGATGCCCGGCGACAACTACTACGCCGCCTTCCCGAACCTCTACACCATCCGGGGAGATCGCCCCCGCCCGGTGGAGGACTGGATCAACAGCCTGGACGCGATGCGGCGGCTCGATCCCGAGGTCCTCGTGCCGTCGCACACCGTCCCCGTGTCCGGGACCGCGGCCGTGCGGGACGCGCTCCGCGACTACCGCGACGCCATCCAGTGGGTGCGCGACCAGGTGGTGCGCGGCGCCAACGAGGGGCTTGGCCCCGACGCCATCGCCGCCCGCACGGGGCTCCCTCCCGCGCTCGCCCAGCGGCCCGGGCTGCGGGAGTGGTACGGGCAGATCGACTGGTCGGTGAAGGCGATGTACGCCAACGAGCTGGGTTGGTTCGACGGCTCCGCCGAGGACCTCTACCCCCTCGCCCCCGACGACCGCGCCGCCCGCGAACTGGCCCTGATGGGCGGCTTCGACCGGGTGCTGGGGGAGGCGCAGGGGGCGTTGGCGGACGGCGAGCCGCGCTGGGCGTTGGAGCTGGCCGGCCGGCTGGACGCGGCGGACCCCACCGGTCCCGCCGCCGAGGCGGTCGATGCCCTCGTGGTCGATGCCCTCCACGCCGTCGGCGGAGCTTCCGGGAACACCAACGGGCGCGCCTACCTGCTGGAGTCCGCGTGGGAGCGGGTGCACGGAGTTCCGAAGCCGGCCGCGCCGACCCCCTCGGACGGCCTCGTCGAGGCGATTCCGCTGTCGATGCTGTTCACCCAGATGCGGGTGCGGTTGATGCCCGGCGCGGCCGAGGGGGTCACCGAGGCGGTGAGGTTCGACTTCGACGACGGCCAGACCTTCGTCATCACCGTGCGCAACGGCGTCGCCGAGACCGTGGCCGGCGAACCCCTCCCCGGCACCCCGCCGCCAACCGCCACCGTCACCACCTCGCCGGCCCTGTGGCGCGAGCTCGCGTTGGGGCGGATCGGAGCCCCTCGAGCCATCGCCACGGGCCGCCTGGACGTGGATGATCTCCGCGCCTTCCGCGCCTTCCGCGCCTTCATGGCCCGCTTCGATCGATCCCTCTAGCGCGCGTCGGGCCGACCTGAGGTACCTTCGCGCGTCTATGGTCAATCCCTCCGACGAACGCGTCAAAACGCACAAGTGGTTCCGGTGGCAGCAGCGGCCTCCCGAGCCGGACCTGCCCGTGCCCGACCTCAAGGCGTTCGTGCCCGAGGGGGCGCCTCCTGCGGCGGCGTTGATCGCCGATCGCACCGCGCAGGCGTTGGCCGGCTGGCCGATCCTCAGCCTCCGCCTCCTCGGGACGATGAAGGGCAACCAGGCCTTCGGCAGCAACCCCGGCAAGTGGGCGCGCGCCCACCTGGGCGACGTCATCGACCCCTTCTGCATCTGCCCCGGCGACCGCTGCCGCTTCGACGACTGCCCCGCGGGTCAGCTCATGGGCCGGCACGCCACGGAAGGCCGCCCCGAGGGCGAGGCGTGGGCGCCGTTGGTGGTCCGCGCCAACGACATGCCCACCGGCAAGGTGAGCGAGCGCACGTCCCTGAAGATGGAGGTCGTGCTCGCGGGCGAGCAGTCCATCAACCAGGCGCCGATGTTCATCGAGGCCCTCAAGGACCTGCCGCCCCCGCCGCCGAAGGCGCCGGTGGTGTCGTGGTCCACGGTCCAGGCGCTGGTCCTCGGAGACGAGGGGGAGTTGCGCTTCCGCAAGGTCGATATGTCGGGGCCTCCGCCGCTGCTGCACCTGGAGCGGCTGGCGGAGCCGAAGGTGCGCCGCACCCGGCTGACGATGACGTTCCTGACCGCCACGCCGCTGTCCCGGATGGGCGAGGAAGGCCGGCCCACCGCCGACCTGACGCTCATCGTCGATCGCATGACGCGGAGCATGGGCGCGTGGATGGGACGGACCGGCCACAAGGGCCCCCGGCTCCCCGTCGACGACCTGCTGCGCTCCGCCGCGGCGGCGACGATCTCGTCCGACAACAGCCGCGTTATCGAGATCCCCGCGGGGATGATGGGCGCCGCCGGCGCACGCGACGCGGCCTCCGCCGGACGGGTCCCCGCCCTCACCGGCTCCATCACCTGGAAGGGCGAATTCACCGCCCTCGCTCCGCTGCTTCGGGCCGCGCACCACCTGGGCATGGGCCCCGGTCGGCAGCACGGACTTGGGCAGATCGTGATCAGGTAACGGAGGGACCCCGGTAGTATGGGACGCCTGATGCGACCGCTCCTGCTTCTGATCCTGATCCTGATGCTGCCGGCCCTGACGGGCTGCCCGGCGGACAACATCATCCCGATGCACATCAACGACCGCGGTGAGAACTGCGGCGACAACCGGCCCCCGCTGGTCGGCAACGTCGAACTCAACTCGTTCCTCCCCGAGGGCGCGGTCGACTACTCGCTGTCGATCCACTTCGACTGGCTCGATCCGGGCGAGACGGAGGCCACGCAGGCGCCGAACCTCGAGGGCGGCGTCTTCAGCATCGAGTTCTCGGACGCGGCCAGCCAGGACGTGGCGATCACCGAAGACCTGCTCGTCGCGGCCTGCTTCCCGACGCCCAGCGAGGACAACGCCAACCCGTGTGCGGGCTCGGGCCACAGCCTCGGCGGCTGCTCGCCGGGCCAGATCGACACCTGCGTCGGCGCCGAGGTGACGTTCATCTACCAGGCCGCACCGGCCGTTCAGGGCGACTTCATCGACATGGAGTTCCGCATCCACGACCGCTGCGACGGCACTTCCAACGAGAAGAGCGCTACGTACGAGGTCGGCTCCGGACTCGCCATCGAAGGCGGGGGCGGTGACGGCGAGTAGAGCGGCATTCGCGGTCGGCACCTTCGCCACCGTTCGCGTCCTCCTCCACCAACGATTCGACGCCCGACCCCGCTTCGGAGGGGCCGAGGCCAGCGATCTCGCCAACCTCGTGCGCCACCACTGGGGCGCGACGGGGCTGGACGTTCCCGGCGCCACCGGCTTCCTCGGCGACCCCTACAAGCCGCCGCTGTTCTACGGCGGCATCCCCGAGCTGTTGGCCGGCGCCGACACCCTCACGCCGGGCGCTCTGGCCCTGGTCCTCGCCGCGGTGACGGCCGTCGGACTGCTCGGGGCGTGGCGGCTGGGCTGGCTGCTGGGCGGCGAACGCGGCGGGTTGGGGGCGGTGGTCCTGACGGCGGTGCTCCCCGCGCTCGTGGGGCGGGCCGCGATCGTGGGCGTGGAGCCCCTGCACGCGGCGTTGGTGCTCTGGATGCTCGTGGCGCTGGTCCGCCTCGACCGGGGTGAGGAGTCCGGCCCGGCGGCGATGCTCGCCGGTATCGTGGTGCTCGGGATGATGTCGAAGTGGACCTTCGCCATCCCCCTGGTCGCGGCGGTCGGGATCGGCGTCGCGCGGCGACGGTCGGCCGCCGGCTGGATGATCGGCGGAGCGGCCCTGGGGCTGGTCCCGTTCTTCGGCTGGATGATGTACGTCGACGCCTGGGACGCCATCGTCGGCGGCTCCGGGGCGGAGACGAGCACGGCCGAAGTGCTGGGCGTCCACCCTGCGCTCTACTACCCCCGCTGGCTGCTTCTCCACGGCCTGCAGCCGGGCGGCGTGCTGCTGGTCGTCTGGGCGCTGACGACAGCGCGGGGTCGGGAGCTGGCGTGGATCCTGGCGGTGCCTGCAGCCGTCTGCGCTGCGCATCAGCTCATCCCCCACAAGGAGGTCCGCTACCTCGTGCCCGGGCTCGCGCCGGCGGCCGTCTGGCTCGGTGTCGTGCTCGCCGAGGAGCTGAGGACGTCCCGGGTGCCTCAGGTCGCGACGGCGGTGCTGGCGATCGGGTTGATCCTCGCGGTGGGGGCGCCCCCGTTGATCGAAGCGGACCTTCGCTTCCGCCCCGACGCCGACGACCGGGGACTCGACACCCTCGCCGCGCAGGTCCCTCCGGACAGCGTGGTGCTCCCGATTTTCGTGGAGGATCGCTGGCCGGAGCTGCGGGACATGCTGATCTGGGAGCTGCACTGGCGGCGCGGTGCGGTGCTGCTCCCGGTCCGGCGGGAGCTCAGCCCGCTCATCGACTTCGAGGGAGTCGACGTGGTCATCACGCAGACCGCGCTGGATCCGGCGAAGGATCGGCCGCTCGTGGAGGCCGGGTTCCGGGCCGGTGGGTCCGTCTGCTTGTGGTCCGCGGAGGGGTGTCCGCTGCAGCTCTGGCGGCGGTGATCGGCCTCAGCGGCCCGTCATGCTCGGCACGAGCGCGGCGTACTTGCGGGGCGTGAGAACGACCGAGGCGACCAGCGAGAAGCGCACGTACATCGGCCCCAGATCGAGCCGGCCGAGGCCCTGCAGATCGACGCTCGGCGCGGCCGGGGTGGCGCCTCCTCCGCCCAGGCGGGCGCCTCCCTCGGCGGCGAAGCCGAAGGCGAACGGGATCACCCGGTCCTTCACGCGGTGGGGCGAGACGATCTCGAGGCCGCCGCCCAGCAGCGCGTAGGGGGTCGCGCCGCGGTGGTCACGCTGGCGCAGGTTGCCGTTGATGTCCGTGTCCACCGCTTCGACGTGCACGCGGACGAAGCCGCCGCCGGCCCGCACGAACCCGCGGACGGGGAACGACGGCGGGCTGGGGATGAACCGGGCGGACACGTCCAGCGAGCTGACCCGGGGGCGCAACTCCAGGGCCCCCTCGCCCCCGTAGACGTCGATCGTGTGCCGGCTCGTGGTGGTGCCGCCGATGGACACCGCCAGCCGGGGCAGCAGGGACACGTCCAGCGACCACTGGAACGCCTCCAGCTGCTCGCGTCCGGTCAGGTCCTGCCAGCCTTCGTCCAGCATCGCGTGGCGCGACCCGCCGAAGGACAACGCCAGGCCCAGGTAGCGCTTCGCCACCGGCCGTTCGACGACGGGCTCGGGGGCCGGTCCGGGCTCGGGCTCCTTGGCCTGCTCCGCGGCTTCCTTGGCGTCGACGGTCTCGACCACGACGGGCGGCGCCTCCTCGGTGGGGCGGGCTCCTCCTCGACCTCATCGGGCCAGATCTCCCGGGTCTCGGTCTCTTGGATCAACGGCGGCGAGGCCGGCCCCGACGGCTCGTCGGCGGGGGCCTCATCGAGCTCGTCGGCGGGGGCCTCGTCGGGCTCGTCGGCGGGGGCCTCGTCGTCCTCGTCCTCGTCGCTCGGCTCGTCCTGCGCCAGCGCGCCCATCGGCAGCAACAGCGTCATCGCGATCAGCGCCATCCACCAGCGTGCGTAGGTCATGGCTACCTCCCTTCCAGCAGGCGGCTCGCCGCCATGCCCGCCACCGCGGGGAAGCCTCCCGACGGCACCTGGTCCGTCGCGGGGGCCAGGAACGACACGAGGCCGAGGTCCTGGTCGTGCACGACGTACAGCAGCTCACTCCCTCCCTCCGCCGGGGGGATGCGGCCGATGGCGTGGGGCAGGGCGTACGTGTCGAGCACGATCTGGGCGTAGGTCCGCAGGTTGTAGCGAACGAGCCGGGCCGAGTCCTTGAGCACGACGATCACGTGCTCGTCGTCGCTGTCCGGCACCACCCCCGAGTCCAGGAAGATGAGGTCCCAGGCGGGGGCGTCGAGCAGGATCCGGCTGGGGGCCCGCTCCTCCAGGTTGAACAGCGACAGCGACTGCGCGGGCACGAAGCCCCCCGCCGTGCCGTCGTGGAAGATCACCGCCGCGGTCTCGTCCGGCGACAGTGACACCCGACCACCGCGTCCTCCAGAAGGAAGACCTCGGGGTTGTCCGGGGCGGTGCCCGAGTCCGTGAGCTCGACCTTCGTCAGGTACGACGAGCTGCCCGTGTCCGAGAACAGCAGCGCGAACTGCGGCCCCTCGTTCTGCGACACCACGATGTTGTTGACGGGGTGGGGGAGCTCCAGCACCTCGACGTCGAAGCTGCCCAGGTCCAGGAACGTCACCCGGGGGGAGCCGTCGGCGAGGATGGCCCGCGAGCCGTCGCGCGACCAGACGATGTCGCGCGCGCTGCGCTCCAGACCGATGACATTCTCGATCAGCACCGGCGACAGGCTCAGCACGAACAGGTCATCGACGCCGTTGACCGTCACCAGCGCCTGGTTCGAGTCCGGCGCCGGCACCACCAGGTTGGGGGTGCGGTGGACCGCCTCGTCCGCGGAGAAGGGGACGGCCTGCTCCAGCACTGGATCGGCGTCTAGATCGAACACGTGCAGGCGGGCGGTGCTGGCGATCAGCGCGTGCCGGCCGTCGGCCGAGTAGCTCACGTCCTGCGGCTGGAACGTCAGCGATCCGGGGGTGATCTCGAGGCTCCCGTCCTCGGCCTCCCGGATGACCGCGTAGGCGTTCAGGTTGAGCGAGCCTTCGACCTCGATCGACGACGCCAGCGCGGGCTCGATCCAAGCGATGGCGCGGGTGCCGTCGGGGGCCCACGACAGGGTCGTGAACGGCGCCCCGAGGTCCCACTGGTCGACATCACCGTCCAGATTCAGGCGGCTCAGGGTCGAGTCCTGACGCTCCAGGGTGAACAGCTCGTCGCGCGTGGGCGGTCGGCTGAGCGCCGTCGGCCCCCGCCCCACGGAGATGCTGGTCCAGTCGCGGGCGCCGGGGTCGATCTCCACCACCGCGTCGGTGGCGGGGGCGAGCAGGTAGACCCGGCCGTCGCGCGCCTCGGCGGACAGCGACAGCAGATCGCCCTCCCACGAGACGCTGTGGTCGGTGCCGTCGCAGCCGGCGAGGAGGCCGACCAGGAGCATGCAGGCGGACAGCAGAAGCGGCTTCATCAGATCCCCCTAATCGATGTCGCTGTTGAGTTCGAAGCCGGTCACGGTCTCGACCGACAGGTCCTCGGGTTCGACGAACGAGATCCGCCCCGGGCCCCGCCGGCGCAGGCGTACAACGACCTGCTGATGGACACCGTCACGGACCTGGGCAAGGGGGCCTACGTCTACATCGACTCCGAGGCGGAGGCGGGCCGGGCGTTCGGGCCGGGGCGGCTGGAGCAGACCCTGGCCCTGGCGGCCAAGAACGTGCGCCTCGAGATGACCCTGCCGCCGGGTGTGGTGATCGAGCGGTTCAGCGGCGAGGAGAAGAGCACCGACCCGGACGAGGTCGAGCCGCAGCACCTCGCGCCCAACGACTCGATGCAGTTCCACCAGGTGATCCACGACTGCTCTGCGGACGACGAAAGCGGCGCCCTGGTCTTCGACTTCGTGGTCACGTTCGAGGATCCGGTCACGCACGAACCGCGGTCCGAGGCGGTGAGCGTGACCCTGGACGAGCTCCTGGAGGCGCCGGCCCCCCAACTGGCGAAGGCGGACGCGATCCTCGCGTACGTCGACGCGATGGACGGCGTGTGGGGCATGAACTTCGGCGACCGGCAGACCTACCTCGACGCGGCCGCGGACTGGCTCGACGTGGAGGCGACGTCGCTGGGCGATCCCGACCTGGCGGAGCTCACGGTCCTCGGCTTCAAGCTCAAGCCGACGGCGGAGCAGTTTTGAGGACCGCCCTGGCGCTGCTGGGGCTCGGACTGACCCTCGCGTGCGCGGCACCTCCTGAGGACGCCGACGAGCGGGAGGACCGGAATCAGTTCGAGGACGGCTGGCTCCTGGACGATGACGACTCGCAGGACGACGAGGACTGCCCCCTGATGCTGACCCAGACCAGCTTCGGCGCGGTGTTCAACGTGATCTGCGACGCCCCCGCGGGGGATGACGACGACTCCTCGGGGGATGACGACGACTCCTCGGGGGATGACGACGACTCCGCGCCCGAGCCGCCCCTCGAGGCGGTCTGCGCGCTCGAGGCCCGCATGTCCGTCCGGTTCTGGATCGACCACGCCAGCGGCCAGTTGAACTGCGAGCAGGTCCTCGTCGGCAGCGGCACGATCTCGCTCGGCGCAGGCGCAGCCGTTGACTTCGCCGACAGCACAACCAGGGCGCGATCATGTCGGCCGGCGTGCACGCGGCGCTGGGCACCGACTACGGCCTGAACAACGAACTCTCCGCCGCGGCCATGCAGGAAGCCTACGGCGACTTCGGCCTCACCTACGCGGGGCTGCGCTTCCAGGACGCCCGCCGGGGCGGGGCCGCGGCGGACCTCGGCGATCTGTTCGCCCCCGCCGGGGACGCCGGCGACTACGTCCCCGACATGGTCCTCTACTTCAACCCGGAGACGAACCCGGCGGCCGATCCGACCGTGCCCACGGGGCTGGTCGGGGAGCACGCGGCCGGCTCGACCTACCTGTTCACCGGGCTGTAGGTCGCCTGCCTGCCCGCGTAGGCCTCCAGCACCGCCAACCGGGCGGGATCGTGGTTGTGGTCGAACCAGTAGGTTCGGAACCACCTCAGGTCCTCCTCCACCTGCGCCTACCGGAGCAGCAGCCAGGGGTCGCGCCCCTCCAGGGGCCTGAGGCGGAGGACCGCGAGGTCACGAAACCGCTCCGGGTGCAGGCGCGCCATCCCTGATTTGCCCCGCAGGAGCGTGCCCCCGCGTTCGGCGAGGTAGCCCTCCGGCGGTCTCTTCTCGTGCCCCGGACGCCCCCGTCGGGTCAGCGCCGCGCGGGCCACCGTCACGTCCGTCAGGCCGAGCACGTCGATGATCGGTAGCCGCGAGTAGTAGCCCATCATCCCAATCCCGCCCGAGCCGAGCGTGGGCCTGATGCCGCGATCGTGCAGCGTCTCGGCGAAGAAGAGGCCGACGTCGAACTTGGCGGAGCCGACCCGCACCGGATGCCAGCCCTCGACCGGGTAGTACCCGCTCTCGTCGACGATCCCCCAGGTCCCGTGCTCGGTGATCGGCTCGCCCACGCTGGAGGCCAGCAAGAGCCCGGCGGCGGCGGCTCCGAGCGTGCGCTCCGACCGAGCCACTCGATGCGCCAACGCCTCCGCTGCGACCGCCAGCAGCGTCACGAAGAAGCAGCCGTACATGAAGTCGCCCCCGACCTTCGCCACGTAGACGTTCCAGAGCACGACCGCGCCGACCACGAACACCTTGGCTGCCCGCGGCGCTGGGGTCAGCAGCCAGGCGCCCGCCAACAGCAGCCAGATCCAGCCGTGGCTCCCGAGCCAGAAGGTGGCGAGGTACACCAGCCCCTGGTCCCACCACGCCACCCCCGCGGACTTGGCGAAGTACGTGTTGGGGACCACTCCCCGTACCAGTTCAGCCGCCACGCCAGATGGAGGACCAGCGGCAGAAACGTCAGCGCGTACCGCGCGAGCTCCTGCGGATCCCGGCGCTGCGCCGCGAGGGCGACGCCGCCAACGACCCAGAAGAGGCCGTGGTCCGGCCGGGTCAGGGCCGCCGCGATCAAGAGCAGGCCCGCCAAACCGCTGTGGTCGCTCAGGAGCGCGAGCAGCCCCGCCTGCACCAGCAGCGCCGCGAACCCCGTCTCCAGGCCGGTCGTGCCGAAGGAGAGGAACACCGGGTGGAGCGCCAGCGCGAGCACCGCCAGGGGCACGTGACGTTGGCCGTCCTGCGGCGCGGAGAGCCGAGCGCCCAGCTCGAACGCGATCAGGAGGTTCCCCACCAGCGCCGCCAGCGACAGCGCCAGGCCGATCTCGGGCGCCTCCCAGGGCGTGCCCCGGTGGAGCAGGCCGATGACCAGGGTCCACAGGAAGTTGGTGTAGCCCTCGACCCGCTCGCCCAGGTTCCAGACCAGGCCGTAGCCGTCGGCGAAGTTGCGGGCGTAGCGGAACGAGATGAACGCGTCGTCGACGAGGGATGCCCGCCGCACCGCGCCCGCCAGCCCCAGGACGAGGCCGAGGGCCAGAAGCGGGGCCGCCGGCTTCCTCAGCCGCGCATAGAGCGCGAGCACCGGCAGCGCCGCGAGCACCAGCAGGAGCGGTGCTTGCGCCGGCAGCAGGTCGAGGTAGGCCCCCGCCACCTCCGTGATCGTGTTCCCCCGCATCGCGTTCCCCGGGTGCGGTCGGCCGCGCGGGACGAACCCTCCCCCGGGTCGAGGGAGCGGCGAAGGGCTGAGTCGGGCCCGTGTGATCGGGTGCCCGAAGCGCGTGCCAATCGGGCACCGTCGGGCCCGCGGAGGGCTACTCCGGCTGCCAGCCTTCGGGCAGCAGCGGCGCATCCCCGTAGGGGCGGTACAGCGGGTCGCCGAGGAACGTCGCCATCCACTCGGTCACCGGCGTCGCCATGTAGGACGCCTCCGCGAAGCTGTAGCCCTGGAAGAGGAAGCGATAGAACTGGTCGTAGCCCATCAGTCCGGCGACGTAGGGCTCCGCCACCGCCCCCATCGTCGCCACCGCGCCTCGCTGGAGCACGTTGGCAGACCAGTTGGTGCCGCCGCGGGGGTCGCAGGCGGAGCACGAGTCGAAGTGCAGGCTGATGGAGCCGAAGTTCCAGTCCCACACGTCGTTGTAGTTGTTGAACGAGTACCAGCCTCCGTAATAGAGGGCGTCGGGCCCGGTCAGGGGGGCGGGGTCCGTGCCGATCTCGGCGTTGTTCTCGTCGTAGATCGTGGTGAAGCCAGCGTCTTCGAAGGCCTGCACCAGCCGGGTCAGCTCCCACTCGACCGACTGGTAGCTGCCGAAGCCATCGGTGTCGTCGCGCGTCTGCCACCCCCGATCGACGTACGCGAGGCCCGTCAGGTCGGTCTCTTCGGCCAGGATCGCGTCGTCCACGAGCCGCATCGCATCCGCCGGGGTGGCGCCGTCCAACCGGGTCACGAGGTAGAAGTTCGCGCCCCCCTGCTCGCGCCAATCGGCGATCGACAGCCCCTCTTCGTAGACGCCGCCCATGGAGTCCGCGGCCCGGTAGTACGGCGAGTAGATCGGGCTGACGGGGAGCTCGTCGTGGCGGTAGGGCGCGGTCAGCAGCGCATCCAACGACGCCGGCACGATGTTGCTCGAGTCGGCGAGGTCGCGGGTCGCCCCGACGACCCGGTAGGGCATGCCCCAGACCGTCACGAAGATCAGGTAGTCCCCCCACGCGCCGTCGATGCAGTCGAGCACCGGCACGCCCACCCCGGCGCTGTAGGCGGACGCCTCGATCGCGTCGATGCCGCCCGGGGTGGTGGGGCACAGCGCCGAGTCGGGCAGTCCGCGGGAGGCCACGTAGTGCTCGGCGACGGCCAACGAGTCGGGCTCGTCGGCGTTGTAGATCACGAGCATGCGATCGGTGATCGGGGCCTCGACGGGACCGGAGTCGTCGTCGTCGGCGACGTCGTCGTCATCGGAGGCCGCGGAGTCGTCCGCGGCGGAGTCATCGTCGTCGTCACCGACGGGGCCCGGCGTGGGGCAGCCAACGAGCCCGCCCAGGAGAAGGAGCAGCAGCGGCCAACTCCGCGTCATTTCTCGAAGAATTCCTCTTCGAGGGCCTCTTCGTCCTGGCCCGGCATGAGCAGTTGCGCCAGCTCCATGCACCAGAGCACCGCCCGCAGACCCGCGAACCCGATGACGATGAAGCCGAGCGTCGGTGACGACTCCCGGAAGGCCATCCCGAAGAACAGCAGCATCGCGACGGTGCCCAGCCCGAGCAGCATCCGAGCCCCCCGGGGGAGGCTTGCTATGGTCCCACGCATCATGCTTTCCGTCTCCGTCGTGATGTTTGCATACAACGAAGAAGCCAACATCCGCCCCTGCATGGAGGAGGCGCTCGACTTCCTTGCGTCGGCCTGCTCAGACTACGAACTCATCCTGGTGTCCGACGGCAGCAGCGACGGTACACCCGATGTCGCGCGCGAGGTGATGGCGGAGCGCCCCGATCACGTCCAGGTCGTCCACTACACGCCCAACCGGGGCATCGGCGGCGCCCTCAAGGCGGGCTACGCGGTGGCGCGCAAGGACTGGATCAGCTGCCTCCCGGCGGACGGCCAGGTCCCTCCCTCGGGGCTGCAGAACCTGTTCGACGTCGTGCTCCAGGACCCGTCGATCGACCTCGTCACCTGCCACTTCCCGCACCGCTTCCAGGAAGCCGACAACCTGATGCGCAAGGTGCTCAGCCGCGGGCTCCGGGTCGTCATGTGGACCGCCACCGGGGTCTCCCGGAAGCTCGACGGCGTCTACCTGATCCCCCGCGAGACGGTGCAGGGCATGGAGCTTCGCAGCGACACCTTCTTCCTCAACCTGGAGCTGCCGATCAAGGCCATCCGGTCGGGGATGAAGCCCGGCGAGGCGACCATGCACATCCGCCCGCGCATGAGCGGCAGCTCCAAGGTGCTGAACGTGCGCCGGATCAAGATGGTCGCCCGCGAGACGCTCCGGCTCGGGCTCGAGCTTCGCCTGGGGGTCTGAGCCGCGTGACCTCCCGTTTCCGCCGAGCTGGCCTGGGGCTGCTCGCGATCGCCGCCCTCGTCGGCCTCATCGTCGGGGTCGTCGTGCTCGTGGGCGTGCTGCGCCCCTCCGGCATCCCCGAGACCCCCGTCGATCAGGCCGCGGACGAGACGACATTCGCGTGCCCCTCGCCCTGCGACCGCTACGCCATCGCGTTCGCCGGCGACACGATGATCGGCAGCGCCGCGTCCAAGAGGATCCGCAAGCACGGGTACGAGTACGTGTTTCAGCGGGTCCCCAAGACCCTCGCCCGGGCCGACTACACCATCGTCAACGCCGAGGCGCCGATCTCGACCCTCAACGAGCAGTACGACCCCGATCGGAAGTGGTCCTACGCCACCCGCCCCGCGGCCGCCAAGGCGATGAGCGACCACGGCATCGACGCGGTCGGCTTCGCCAACAACCACACCTTCGACCGCGGCCTCGAGGGGATCGAGCAGACCTGGACGCTCGGGCCCAAGAACGGGCTCGCCGTCTTCGGAGGGGGGAGGGACCGCGACCAGGCCGAGGCGCCGCTGATGATCTCCACGCCCCACGGAACGGTCGGCATCGTCGGCATCGAATCCCGCACCCGGGTCGGCCACGAAGCCACGCCCGAACACGCGGGCACCCCCCGGCTGCGGCGTGAAACGGTGCGGCGGCAGTACGAGCGCGCCGTGGCCATGGGCGCGGACTGGGTCGTCGCCTACGTCCACTGGGGCGCGAACTACTGGAACCTGCTCCCCAACCAGAAGCGGTTCGCGAAGGTCTTCGCCGAGGAGGGCTACGACCTCGTAATCGGCCACGGACCGCACGTCATCCAGGGCGTGGGCCGCTTCGGGACGATGCCGGTCGTCTACTCCCTGGGGAACTTCATCTTCAACACGCCGGGGCGGTTCAAGCACTTCGAACAGCCCGGCTACGGCCTGATCGCCACCGCCTACCTGGGCCCCGATGGGTTCGAGGGGCTCGAGCTGGACTGCATCCAGGCGGACAACCAGCAGACCCGGTACCGCGTCAGTCGGTGCAAGAAGGAAGAGCGCGTCGACGCGTTCGCTCGGCTCGGGGGCCTCGTTCAGGTCCGCCGCCACCTGGGGGTCGTGACGTGGTGACTCGACGTGACGTGCTCCTCGCCGGCGCCGTGCCCGTGCTCTGGTTCGCGGGGGTGCACGGGGCCGCCGCCCTGGGGCTGATCAGCCAGGAAGAGACGACCTTCTCGTACACGATCATCGGTCCGGTGGCGGCGGTGCTCTGGCTCGCCATGGTGGTCACGGAGATCCGCGAACGTCGACGCATCGCGTGGTTCACGCCGCTGTTCGTCGGGCTCGCCCTGACCGCGCTGGTGGCGCACCACGGACGCACCCTGGTGCCGACGATGACGGGCGACACGTTCCGCTCCTGGTCCGTCTTCCACTACTACACCGGGAGCAAGTACTTCGAGGAGCTCGGCTACTTGGAGCTGTACGGCGCCACGGTGGCTGCCGACGACGACTTCCTCGCCGCCGGGGGGGACGCCGCGCTGTCGTTCGGCGGAGCCAAGAAGGTCCGCGACCTCCGCACCTACAAGGTCCGGCCGCGGACCGAGATCGCAGCCGAGTTCGACCGGTCCCTGATCACCCCCGACCGCCTGGCCGAGCTGGGGCGGGACACCCGCTTCATGGCTGCCCAGGAGCGCGCCCAGGGACGGGAAGACCGGGTCCGCCGGGTGCTCATGGACCTGGGCTACAACCCCGCGCCGCCGTGGACGATGCTCGGGGTCCCGCTGGCCTCCACGATCGACCCCGGGGGGCGGGGGTGGGCGTTGGTCACGTCCTCGGATGTCTGGATGCACGTCGTCATCGCGCTGGCGTTGGCGTGGGCGTTCGGCCTGCGGACGGCCGCCATCGCGATGGTCTGGATCCACGCGGTCCTGTTCAACAGCCGGATCTTGATCGGCGGGTTCTTCAACTTCGACTGGCTCGCCGCGACCGTGCTCGGCCTCGCCGCCTGGCACAAGGGGAAACCGGCGCTCGCAGGAGCGGCGTTGGCGTGGGCGGGGATGACCCGCATCTTCCCGGGGTTGATGGCGCTTCCGTTGGTCGGGCAGGCGGCCTGGGACCTGGTGCGGCGCCGCCGGCCGGACCCTGCGCAGCTCCGCTTCACGCTCGTGTTCTGCTCGCTCTGTGCGCTGCTGTTGGCCGGGTCCCACGCCACCGGGCGGGGCGCCGACACGTGGCCGGAGTGGAAGGAGAACATCGAGATGCACACCTCCCAGCACGCCCGGTCGGGGGCGCGCCGGGTCGGCCTGGGCAAGCTCGTGCGTCACTTCCCCTCGGAGAAGCGGTTCCTGCGGGCGCCGCGCCGGACGAGCCCGGAGCAGAACCAGACGATCGTGCTGCGCAAGCGCGTGGCCTCGGTGCTGGGGCTCCTGCTCCTGTTCGCCGCCCTGCGCGGCCGCTCCGACCTCGAGGCGATGCTCCTGATGCTGTTCGCGGCGTGGCTGCTTACCACCTCGAGCCGCTACTACGCGTCGGTCTGGGCGCTGTTCTTCCTGCTGCCCACCCAACGCCCCGACGGCTCGGCGTCGTGGCCTGGCGTCATCGCCGGCGGTGGGGTCATGGCGGTCGCGGTGCTGCTTCCGATGTTCCCCAACCCGGGCTCCCGCTACCTCGCGCTCAACTACGTCGCCGGTGCGATGTTCGTCGCGCTGTGTGCCTCCTACCTGCGTTCCCGGGCCGTCGCCCGGGCGTGAGGTCACAAATCTCGTAGGATCCAAGCGCGTGCCCACGATCACCTGGAACCAGGCGGGCCCTCATGAGTTCGAGCCGATCGAACTGGGGGCCTATCGTCTTGTCGCCCGCCTGGGCTCGGGCGGCTTCGCGACCGTGTTCCGCGCGATCAGCACGGGGGAGCTCGGATTCGAGCGTGAGGTCGCCGTCAAGGTGCTGCACCCGGAGGTCGTCGCCCGCAACCCGGCGCTGACCATGGGGCTGGCCGACGAGGCCCGGCTGCTCGGTCGCATCCGCCACCCCAACGTCGTCGTCGCTCACTGGTTCGGTCAGCTGGAGGCCCCCGACGGGGATTCGGTGTGGGCGATCGTGATGGACTACGTCGAAGGGCAGACGTGGCGCAAGCTGCTGGACGAGGCGCGGCGTGCGGGCACGCGGGTCACCCTTCCCGATGTCATCGACATCCACCTCGCCCTCGCGCGGGGGCTCAAGTACGCCCACACCCTCACCGGTGAAGGGGGCGAGCCCCTGGGCCTGGTGCACCGCGACCTCAAGCCCGAGAACGTGATGGTGTCGGCCCAGGGGGAGGTGAAGCTCCTGGACTTCGGCATCGCCAAGATGCGGGACCGCATGGCCGACACGACGGTCGAGGGGTCGGTGCGGGGCACGGTCTCCTACATGTCCCCCGAGCAGGTCCGGGGGATGGAGATCGACCATCACTCCGACTACTTCGCCCTCGGCACGATGCTCCACGAGGCGATCACCGGGGTGCGGCTGTTCGACGCCCGGGAGTCGGTCGTGTCGATGTACCGCATCGCGCATCTGCAGTTGGAGGACGCCTTGGCTCCGGTGCGCCGCTCTGCGCCCGCGGCCGTGCCGGTGGTGGCGAAGTTGATGGATCCGGAGCCGGTCAACCGGTTCCAATCCGGGGACGAGATCATCGCCGCCCTGGAGAGCCTGCGGACGGCCTTCGGTGAGGCCCCCACCCCGTCGACCTTGAGCAAGCGGGTGGTCGATGGGCCGCCGCCCCCCAGCGCCAATTCGGCGGCGACCCTCGCCTACGAGCCGGAGGTCAGCGCCGACGCCGAGACCGCCGGTCCGAGCCGAGTCCGCGGCCCTCGCCCTCATCCCGTTCGCGGTGCACGCGGGCTCCCGCGAAGTCCGCTGGAATGGCACCGCCCTGGCCGATCCGACGGCGCGGGTGGAACTCGGCCCCGGCCGCCACCTGCTGCAGTGGAGCGATGACGACAGCAACATCTTCGGCGCCTGGGTCGTGATCGCGCCCACCGCCAAGACGCCGGTGCTGGTGACCTCCAAGCGGCCCCACGCGGTCTCGTTGCTCGCGACGGGCATGGACTCCGAGGCCGGCCGAGCGGCGCTGGGCCCGTGGCTGGACGCGATCCGCAGGGCCCACGGACTCAGCGGCATCGTCGTGCTCGTCGACGGAGAGCGCCCCCAGAGCGGCTACCGCATCGGCGAGGACGGCCTCACGGCGTAGACCGCGGACGTGGCCGCGGCCGTCGAGATGCAGCCCGACCGGGCGCGCGTGCTGCTCGGCGGCGGTTGGCTCACCACCGGGCTGGGCGACTTCCAGCACGGGGACATCCGGTTCGCCTTCGACATCAAGATCGCGGGCCCGCTCCACGTCGTGGTCGACATCAACACCGGGGCCGCGCCGATCAGCCACTCCGGGAACGCGGACTGGGACGGCGGCATCTCGTGGCTCCCCGGGTTCGGTGCCGGCATCGCGATCCGCAAGCCGCTGGGGCTCGTGCAGCCCTTCTTCAGCATCACTGGCGGGATCTGGAGCACGCCCGAGTTCGACGTCGAGGCGAGCCTCGGCGGGGTCCCCCTGGACGAGGGGGCGAGCAAGTTCGAGCGAGGCAGCGGCCCGGTCACCCCCCGCCTGTTCGCCGACGGCGGCATCGACGTCATCCCCGCCGGCGGCCAGGCGGTCATCCGCGTCACTGGCGGCGTCGGCTACGGCCTCAGCTTCCAGGCACGGGCCAGCTTGCTGGTCGGCGTGCGCTTCGGGCGGTAGCCTCCCCGCGCATGGGCGCAGACAACCTCACGTGGCACGCGGGCAAGGTCTCGGCTGACGACCGCGAGCGTGTGCTCGGTCACCAGGCCGCCTGTTTGTGGTTCACCGGGCTCTCCGGCTCGGGCAAGTCGACCCTGTCGCGGGCCGTCGAGAAGCGCCTCAACGAACTCGGCGCCCACGCCTACTGCCTCGACGGCGACAACGTGCGCATGGGGCTCAACGGCGACCTCGGGTTCAGCCCTGAGGACCGCACCGAGAACATCCGCCGCATCGGCGAAGTCGCGCGGCTGTTCGTCGACAGCGGCGCCATCGTGCTGACCGCCTTCATCAGCCCCTACCGGGCCGACCGAGACGCCGCCCGGGGGCTGATCGGCGACTCGTTCGCGGAGGTCTGGGTCAACCCGGGCCTCGCCGTGTGCGAGGAGCGTGACCCCAAGGGGCTCTACAAGCGCGCCCGCGCCGGCGAGATCGCCCAGTTCACCGGCATCTCGGCCCCCTACGAAGCGCCCGCGTCGGCCGAGTTCGAGGTCGACACCGGAGCCTTGGACGTGGACGCCTCCACCGAGCGGGTCGTCGAATGGCTCCGCGAGGCGGGCATCCTGCGGTGAAAGAACGGCTGGAGCGATGGCTCCCCGTCGCCGCCGTCGCCGGGCTCTGGATCGGCTACGGCGTCCTCCGCGAGGGGGCGCTCGCGGACTACGGCTACCGCGCCTCGATGTGCCTCGTCGGCACCATCCTCGTGCTCGCCCGGGCCTACGCGCCCAAGGACAACCCCACCGCCCGCGTGGTGATGACGCTGGTCCTCATCGGCTGGTGTGGGGCCGTGGTCGGCAGCATGACGGGTCGCGACCTGGACCGCATGCTGCGGCGCGGCGAGCTCCGACTCTGGTCGCAGTACCACTACTACCTGGGGGCGAAGTACTTCCCCGAGCTGGGCTACAGCGGCCTGTACGACCAGACCCTGGCGGCAGACCGGGAGGGGGAGCGGACCCTCAAGGACCTCCCCGACGTCCGGAACCTCACCACCTACGAGCGGGTGCCCACGGCGTACGAGTGGCGGCGCCGGAACGAGGCCTGGACCGACGCTCGCTGGCACGCGTTCGTGGCCGACGTCGACTGGTTCCTGCCCCGATTCAAGTGGGAGTCGTGGAAGCGGATCCTGCGCGACCGCGGCTACAACGCCACTCCCGCGGGGGGCGCCCTCTACCGCCTCAGCGCCGCCCTGAGCCTGAGCAAGACGAGCCTCATGTTCCTCGGCCTGTTGGACCCGCTGCTGCTGCTGCTGGCGTTCATCGCCGTCGGGCGGACCTTCGGTGGCGTGAAGGCGGCCCTCGCAGCGGCGTGGTTCCTGCTGTTCTTCGGCAACGAATTCCACGTGCTGGGGGGGCCGATCCTCCACGACTGGGTCGCCGCCCTGCTGCTCATGGCGTGCGCGGTGCACACCAACCGGCCCATGGCCGCGGGCCTGCTGCTGGGCTACGCCGCCATGGTCCGGGTGTTCCCCGGCTTCCTCCTCGCGGGCCTCGTCGTCTGGACGATCCTCGCGATCCGGCGGGACGGCACCTTCCCTCGCTTCACCAACCGGTTCGGCCGCGGCGTGCTCGCCGCCGTCGCCATCATGTTCGTGCTCGGCTGCTTCACCGGCCGCGGCCTAGGCGCCTGGACCGAATGGGCCGACAACATCGGGCTGCACAGCGAGCAGCACCGCTTCGGCGACAAGCGCATCGGGCTCCAGCACCCCTTCACCCACGACTGGGCCTACGGCCTGGAAGACTTCCCCAACAAGGCCCGCCGCCGCGAGGTGTGGCCGGGCCAGAAGGCCGCCTGGGCAGGCTCGGCGGGGCTGCTGTTGCTGCTCTGGGGCGCCGCCGCGTGGCGGGGCGGGCGCGACGAGCGGGACCCCTTGGACTCGATGGTCTACGCGCTCCCGGTGCTGTTCGCGGGGATCGTGCTGTCCCGCTACTACTGGACGATCGCCTGCCTGTTCTTCCTGCTGGGGGGCCGCGAGCGGGACGGACATCGAGAGGCCTGGCTGGGCGCGGGTCTGCTCGCCTGGTGTGCGGCGCAGTACGTCTTCCAGGAGGAGACGGGCGACGACTTCGGCTGGTACGTGGTGGCGAACCTGCTGCTCGCCGGCTTCTTCGTGGCGCTGCTGCTGACCCGCGCTATTCGTAGGCCTCCGGCCACGCCTTGAGGCGCTCCAGATTTGCCGGCTCGTGGCCGGCGATGACCGTCAGCTCCGGATAGGCCTTGCTCCACTCGTGGAGCCGATGCTGGTTCGCCCAGTTCCGCTCCCAGTCGTCCTCCAGGAGGCTGCGCACGAGCTTGCTCTTGAGCTCCGGGCCGGTCCAATGGCGGTCGATCCAGGCGCAGTCTCCGGTCAGCAGAAACGAACCGCTGGGCAGGTTCACCATGACCGCGACGTGACCCGGGGTGTGGCCTCCCGCGGGGATGATGATAATGGAGCCGTCCCCGAACAGGTCCACGTGGCCCGCGAAGGGGCCGTAGGGGGCCGTGCCCGTGAACTCGACCATCTTGACCGCGGCGTGGCTCTCGAACGGGCTCGTGTCCGGCTTGCCCAGCGCGGTGCGCTCCCCGGCGGATTCCCACTCGTCCCGCGCGACCCACAGGGCGGCGTTGGGGAAGTCCTCGATGCCCCCGACGTGGTCGGCGTGCATGTGGGTCACGACCACGTTGCGGACGTCGCCCACATCGCGTCCGATGTCCTCAAGTTGATCCGCCGCGGGGCGGTGCATGCGCAAGCTCAGGAGCTTGGCGGCCTGGGCTCCGGGGTAGTCCTTGGGGTCGTTGGCGGTGCGCCGTCCGAAGCCGGTGTCGATGAGCACGGTGCCTTCGGTGGGGTGCTCGTAGACGTAGACGTAGACCGGCAGGTCCATGAAGTCGCCGCCGCCGCCATCCACGACGATCCGCTCGCGGGCTCCGGTAGTGGCGACGTGCATCACCCGGAACGTGCCCGGAGGCACTGACGCGCGGTCGACCTCCCATGCGATCGCGCCCACCACCGGCGGGGCCGGCGGAGTCTTGGGGAGGCACGCGGTCAGCAGCAGCAGCAAGGGCAGAAAGCGCATTGCCTGCACTCTATCGAGTGCCAGAACGAAAAACCCCCGGGTCAGCGAACCGACCCGGGGGTTTCTCTCTAGTTCGTCGTATCTACAGGCTGCAGATGAAGTCGGCCACGGGGGCGCACTCGCTCTGCGACGACTCGTCGCAGACCTCGCCGCCGAGCGAAGTGGTGTTGAGCACATCCTGTCCGCAGACGTTCTCGCCAGCGCCGACCATCACGGTCACCTCGGTGCCTGCGGGGACATCCACGCAGTACTCACCGGCGGCGTCCGTCAGGCCCGAGTACACGGCCACGTCGGGGAACGCGTTGTCGAACACCTCAACGAGGATGTTCGGGGCGGCGTTGCCGTTGATGACCACAGCGCCGGTGGCGCAGGTGCTCTCCTGGTAGGGACGGAGGACGGCGACGTTGGAGCAACCGCCCGCGCAGTTCGGGAGACCCGGCTGCGTGAACATCTGCACCGGCTGGAAGCCGAGCTCGTCGTCCTGGTTGGTCAGCACGTAGACCTGCGTCGTCTGGAAGACCGGAACGGCCAGGCAGAAGGCGCCATTGTCGTCGGTGGTGGCGATGCCGCCCTGCGGGGACACAACCTCGATGCCGGTGATGGGCTGGTTCTGGTTGTCGATGACGACGCCCGTGACGCAGCTCATGATGTCGACCGGGATGACACCCATGTCGACGCAGTCACTCGTGTTGCCGTCGAAGCAGGTGGCCTGGCCGGCGGGGATGGTCACCGGGTCGGTCCGCTGCGTGGCCGGCTGACCACCCACGGAGTAGCTGATCTCCATCCACACGGTCTCACCGTTCTTGACCTCGATGCAGAAGCTGCCGTCCTGCCCGGTGCGAGCGGTCGTCGTGGACGTGTAGGTCAGGCCGACGGCGCGGGCGGTGGCGCCGACGCGCGGCGTGCCCTGGCTGTTGGTGACGATGCCGGTGATGCAGCCGTGCGTGGGCATGGGCATGTCGCAGTTCCACGAGGAGAAGTGCGGCGCCTCGAACTCCCAGTACCAGACGCCGTCCTCTTCGACGAGCGTGCCTTCGCCCTCTTCGACCCACTTGCCAGAGGCGGTGTCGAAGGACCAGGCGGGGACCGTCGTGCCCTCGGGCACCGACGCGTCGGCCGCGTCCTGAATCTGCAGCGG